>Ga0315543_1002954_pt1 | contig 15768 bp, 13 predicted proteins | sample SalMarSW160210MG_2_FD_203098 | JGI IMG/M metagenome (GOLD analysis project Ga0315543, IMG submission 203098) | Salt marsh sediment microbial communities from the Plum Island Ecosystem LTER, Massachusetts, United States - Salt Marsh Sediment SW1601-210 ...
GGCTTAGAAGCTTAAAGATCTCCGAAGATCAAGGTGGAACACCTCTACTCGCGTTTAGTATAAATTACCCTCGGCCACTCAAGGTGATATGATTTCTGGTTGTACGTCTATAAGCGTGAAAAATTACCTAATTGCACAATCTGACGGACTGTTACTTCTCAAGAATTAAAGCTTTTCTTGTTTTCTTACCTGATGATCCTCTAAAAACGACTCTAATTGTCGCTTAATTATGCTATAATACGGAAATTTCATAACTTTACAGTCTTTTCAGGAGAATCTGATGAAAAACAGTGCGAGTATATCCAGGTCAATACGTCTGACAAGATTACAGTATCTTCTCCACAAAAACCCCCAGGGCTTGACCAGCCATGAACTTGCAAATCTCTCCGGAGTATGCATGAGAACGATACAGAGGGATCTGCTTGACCTTCAAAATGAACTTGGTATTCCGCTGACTCAGACTGGTGACCGTTACGGAATCATTGAAGGTTATACATTACCCCCCGTCACATTTTCTTTGTATGAAGCCATGGCGCTTTTCCTGGCATCCCGACTCACCCTCCGTCAGACTGACGAAAATAATCCTCATATGCAACAGGCTCTCGTGAAGGTAGCCGAGATACTCCAATCGCCGGTCGGCGACCGCTTGAAATCAGGTATCGAATCGATTGAATCCAAACCGATGAATCCCGGCTTTCTGAAAATATTCAAATCTGTCGCTCTGGCCTGGATTACCCAGCGACAGTTAAAAATGGACTACCTTTCGCTGGGCAGTGAAAAAACGAAGCAATGGATACTCAACCCATATTTCGTAGAGATGACCGGCATAGGATATTCCATGTATGTTATCGGGCAAGCTTCGCGGGAAGGGAAAGAAGGAATCATCACCTTTAAACTCGACCGCATTAGGAACGCGGAGGTTCTAAAGACCATTTTCGAGATCCCTAAAGAATTTGAGATAGAAAAACTGCTTTCCGCAAGCTGGGGAATCATTTGGGGAGATGAGACCACTATCGTGCTCGGGTTTTCCCCTCGCGTGACCCGACGCGTCAAGGAAAGTATCTGGCACCCTTCCCAGTCGATTAAGGACAGGACGGACGGTGGCTGCAACATGACGCTCCGCGTGGGCAGTACCCTCGAAATTTCTCCCTGGATAAGGAGCTGGGGACCGGATGTTGAGGTGCTGGAGCCGGAGGAGTTGAGGAAAGAATTTTCGGTCTATGCTAAGAAGTTAGCGCAAATGTACGCGATTGGTGAATTAGGTGGATATTGAAATAGTCCTGAATATCTGGGCAAAGAAGGATGAAGAAAACAGATTTCACTATCCTCTTCTTTATCATATGCTGGATACAGTAGCAGTTTGCCGTGAAATCTGGAATAGTAGCCTTCAAGATGCAACTAAAGTATGGATATCCAACCAACTTAACTTAGATGAGGAGATTGCATGCAGGCAAATTTCTTTCTGGGTTGGGCTTCATGATATCGGCAAAGCGATGCCGGACTTTCAGGAACGAAGTCAAGTAGTAAAAAAAGAACTGGAAACGGCAGGATTCAAATTTTGTATCGGAAAACATAACGTCTATCACGGAACTGCCAGCGCCTGTATCCTGCAAGCGCTCTTCAAAGGCAGCCTCAGACCGGAACTTGCAAAGAAAGTAGCTGTTGCTCTCGGTGGTCATCATGGTACGTTCCCACGTTCTGATGAATTGAGAGAGACGCGGTTAAATCTGGGTGCGGGACTGTGGGATGAGGTTCGCTCAGAGCTATTCGATCATATAGCCCGGATATGCCATGTGCAGGATGTTTCGTCTCCGGCAGGTAATCCGGAGAATGCGTTTTATATGGTACTGGCAGGACTCACCTCGGTTGCCGACTGGATCGCCTCAAATGAAGAACATTTCTCTTACGAAGTCCAGCATGACGTTGAAGCTCATTTCGATTATGCAGGAGCGAAGGCTCTGGAAGCATTAAAGAAACTCGGCTGGACCGGCTGGCAACCAGCATCGTCGCCGATTATTACAATCAATCAGCTATTTCCTTTTATCACTGCAATCAGACCCCTTCAGCAAGAGTCTCTCAACCTTTCTGAAACTATTACGCATCAGCCCGGCCTAGTCATCATCGAAGCTCCTATGGGTGAAGGAAAGACGGAGGCGGCAATTTACCTGACGGATAGCTGGATGACCAACCTCAAGCAGAGAGGTTGTTACTTCGCGCTTCCGACCATGGCAACGAGCGATCAGATGTTCGGGCGCGTGGCGAATTATATCAACGAACGCTATCCCGGCAACCTGGTAAACCTTATGCTGCTGCACGGTCACGCCGCACTTTCAGCTGAATTCGATACACTCAAGGAAAAATTCGAAACCAAAAATATGAATCCCGACAGCAAGGACCCCACTTATGATGGGGTATCGCCGGCGGTCGTTGCTTCCGAATGGTTTACCTATCGAAAACGAGGACTGCTGGCTCCTTTCGGAGTGGGCACTATCGACCAGGCTCTACTGGCGGTACTTCAAACCCGGCATGTGTTCGTCCGTTTATTCGGTCTGGCACATAAAACAGTGATTATCGATGAAATCCACGCTTATGATGCCTACATGACCACCCTTTTGGAACGCTTGCTGGAATGGCTGGCGGCAATGGGCTCATCCGTAGTACTTCTCTCCGCTACTCTACCGGGACAGCGAAAGGATTCTCTTCTACAGGCTTACTACAGAGGAGCATACGGTCGACTACCAGATATTCCTGGGGAAGTGAGCACGACAGCATACCCGCGAATATCATGGACATCCGGGGAATCATTCGGAGCTAGATCTATCGAGACAAGCGACGATTCTAAAAAAGAACTCCTCCTCCGGTGGGTTAACGGACGATTACCGGAAGATGAAGCCGTCTTTGAGTTAGGCCCTGAGCTGCAGGCGGCGCTTGCCGAAGGAGGCTGTGCCGCGGTCATCTGCAACACGGTCGACCGCGCCCAAAAAGTATATCAGGCCTTGAAACCGTATTTTCCGGAGGCGGACGCCGGTGATGGCTACCCCGAACTCGATCTGTTGCATGCCAGATATCTCTACGGCGAGCGCAAGCAGCGTGAGGAGAGGACACTGTTACGGTTCGGGAAACCTGCAGCGAAGGTAGCATGCGACAGTGGCGAAGTAAAAGAAGTAAAACGGCCTGCCCGGGCTGTGCTGGTCGCCACGCAGATAATCGAGCAGAGTCTGGACCTGGACTTCGATCTGATGGTAACCGATATGGCACCAGCAGACCTGTTACTCCAGCGGGCAGGACGGCTTCACCGGCATCACAAGACTGCGGACGGCCTTGACAGAACCCGACCGGAAAAGCTGAATAAGCCGGCTCTATGGGTCTGCCAGCCTGAGGTGAGGGCAGGCGTGCCTGATTTCGGCGGTGGTACCGAGGCTGTCTATGACTACCATATCCTGCTCCGCTCCTGGTTGTCACTTAACGATGTTTCCGGACGGAAACAGATCAGTATTCCAGGTGACATCGAATACCTGATTGAAGAAGTGTATGGGGACAGTCAATGCCCGGATGACATTCCTGAAGAACTCAGGGGGAAGTGGGAAGAGAGTAAAGGTGAGTTAGAAAAAGAAAAAAGAAACGAGATAACGGAAGCACAAGACCGTTGGATCAAATGGCCGGGATACAGGCAAGAACTCTGGCATATATGCGCTGAATCGAGGGAGGAAGAAAATCCTGATGTTCATCTGGCGCATCAAGCATTGACTCGACTTGCTGGGCTATCAGTGAACGTGCTGTGCCTGCATAAATATAATGCCCAATTATTCTTAGACTCTAATCTTTCCAATCCATTAGACACGCTGACTCGACCGCGCAAAGAATCAGTGAAAGATATTATGATGCACGTTGTTTCAATATCACGACGAGGATTGGTAGAAAAGATAATCCAATCAGGTCAGAAAGTGCCTCAACCCTGGCGTGAAGAACCTCTTTTAAGACACCACTATATTATGGAGTTCGATATGGATAACCGATACGAGTGTGAAGGATATTCCCTTATTCTGGATTCGGAGCGGGGATTACTAATCGAAAAACTATAAGAGGAGTAGTTATGTATAGTTTTAATCTGGTAACTGAGAAGTGGATACCTTGTATTTTACCTGATGGAACTCGTGAAGATAAAAGCATCAGGGAAGCACTCATCGATGCCCCTGAAATACAAGAGATCTTCGATGAGTCTCCGCTGGTCACCGGAGCTTTACATCGCCTATTACTCGCTATTTTACATCGCAGTTTCAAACATGGATATGGACCTATCGATAATAAAGAATGGAATGAGATATGGATTCAGGGGCACTTTCACCAAGAATTATTTGAAAGATACCTAGAGTTACATCGTGACCGTTTTGATTTATTTGATGATAATTATCCGTTCTATCAGTGTGTATCACTGGCATCTGAAGATGCCAGTCCAAAATCTGAACCCATATCCGTCGGTAACCTGCTCCATGATTCGGCAATATACCTAAACAAGGCAACATTGTTCGATCATGGTATAGAAGCCACTCTTCAGTTTCTTACTCCAGCCGAAGCCTCCCGATTCCTTGTGGCTTTTCAGAGCTATGCTATCGGAGGATTCTCCAGTCTATCGAAACCACGCGTAAAAGGGGAAGGATCGGCAAAAGGAGCTCCTTTGGTTAAAGGAGCATTGTGTTTTGTACAAGGCAATAATCTATTCGAGACCTTAATGCTCAATATGGTGATTTTCAGCCCTGAAGGTGATGAGCCTTTGCCATCTGAAAATGATGATAAGCCAGCCTGGGAACTTGACGTTGAAACCAGACCTGAAGAAAGCATCGTAAAAGGGTATTTTCATCTACTCACATGGCAAAGCCGCCGTATTTGTTTCATCCCCGAGTACGACCGGTCTGGGAATGTCGTTATCGGTAACGTTCTCATTAGGAAGGGAAACCAGTTACCTGATAACAATACCCTTAGCGGAAAAGATCCTATGCTGGCATTTTATAAGCGGCTCAAGCCGGGTGAAGGTCAGGACCCATGGCCGCCGGTCACTTTTCACAAGGACCGAGAGATGTGGCGTGACAGCCTGAGTCTTTTTCAGTCTATCGAGGAGAAGAATGCAAGACCGAAAATTCTCGACTGGGTGAATGACCGTATTGAGAATGGATATCTTCAACCATCGGCGGTGTATCACACCTCATTACTCGGTCTGGTTTCCGTTCAGGCAACGATCGCTCTATGGCACCATGAACGCCTGCCGCTACCCCTGAAATACCTCCAGGATGAAACTCTAGTGAGCAATCTGAAGGAAGCTCTGGAGATAGCTGAAGAGGCCGGCAGACTCCTTGGGCCGGGTTTCGTGAATATCGAATTCCTGGATAAAAGAGGAAATCAGAAATCTGCTTCGGTTCCGAGCCCGCTACGAACACTGGCATCAGAAATCCTGCCGAAGGATCGAAACGGTAAAGCCGCCCCGGATGTGGTGAGAAAAACCATAGATTCTCTTTCTCCGGCCCGACCCTACTGGGCGGCACTCGGCATTGTTTTCAACCGGCTTGTAATAGACCTGGCGCAGGACGAATCGGAAGGAAGAAGAACTAGTCTTGGAAGGTGGGCAAGTGAGATCCGCAATGCCGCTCGTGGCGCCTTCGAAGAGACCGCCCGCAGCCTGGACCGCACCGGGCGCATGCTGAAAGCGGTCTCTCTGGCCGGGAACGAGTTCGATACCAGACTATTCAATATCCTGAAACCATACCTGAATAATACAAAGAAGGGAGGTGAGAAATGACTACCGCAATGGCTGCTCATCACAAGTTTATCGCGCACCTGGAAAGATTCGTCAGGGAGAAAGACCGCGGCGCTCTGGCCACTCTCCGGCGAGGACTGGGTAAAATCCCCGGGGCGGTCAGGGAGATGGACCGTTATGTGTTGCCCGCTTTACCAGCGGAGGTGACCGGAAGGCAGGAGGATGCTTTTTATCTTATTGGCACGCTATTCGCCTACTGGTACCAGGGCAGGGATAACATCGTGGAAAATCCCCCTGCTAATCTGGGGGAATCCCTGCGGTTACTTGTCAACTATGAGGCAGCGGAAACCAGCAACAGAGAAGATGCCGAAAAGCGCGTGGAAAAGCGACTGGTTGCCCTGCTGAACTGCCACCGGGATGACCTGCCGGAACACCTGCGCTACATCATCGGCTTGCTCAAGTCAAATGATATCCCGGTCCACTGGACGCAACTGCTCCGGGATATCCAGGGCTGGCAGCAGGAAAGCCGCAGTGTCCAGCGTAAATGGGCGCGATACTTCTGGCGTAACCACAGGGAGAAGGACCAGTCCGAACCCGGTAATACTGATCCAGTAAAAGAAAACAATACGGAGGAATAATACAAAATGATTGTCGAACTGCATATGCTGCAAAACTTTGCCCCATCCTGCCTGAACCGGGACGATACCAACTCGCCCAAGGAGTGCGAGTTCGGCGGCTACCGCCGTGCCCGTATTTCCAGCCAGTGCATCAAACGCTCGATAAGGGAATATTTCAGGGATAATGAGCTGTTACCTCTGGACAAGTTGGCAACCCGGACGAAAGACCTGGTCAAGGAACTGGCGAGGAGACTCACCCTGTCAGGTAAATCAGAGGATGCTGCCCTTCAGGCTTCCGTGAAGGCAATCGGAGCCACAGGTAAATTGAAACTCAAGGATAAAGAAAAGACCGAGTATCTTCTCTTTCTCGGTGAAGAAGAAATTGCCTCTGTGACGCGGATTATCGGATCTCACTGGGAACTGTTGACATCTGATAAACCGGATGTCAAAGAGATGGATGCATTAGGAAAAGAAATTATCGATGCCCTAAATGGCGGTAGAGCTGCCGATCTGGCACTCTACGGGCGCATGCTCGCCGACCTGCCCGGCAAGAATATCGATGCCGCCTGCCAGGTAGCCCATGCCATCTCAACAAATAAGGTCGGGGTTGAGTTCGATTTCTACACTGCCATGGATGACCTCAAGGGGCCGGAGGAAGAACCAGGCGCTGGCATGATGGGCACGGTGGAATACAATTCTGCCTGTTTCTATCGCTACGCCAATATCGATCTCGGTCAACTGAAGGAGAACCTGGGAGATGATGGAAATCTTGCCGCACTAACGGTGGAAGCTTTTATTAGGGCGTCCGTCAACGCTATCCCCACCGGAAAACAGAACTCTTTCGCGGCTCAGAATCCGCCATCGTTCGTGTTTGCAGTGGTGCGTGACTCCAGCGTATGGTCGCTCGCCAATGCCTTCGTAAAACCGGTCTGGGCAGGCGAGAACGGCGATCTGGTACAGAAATCAACCGATGCCCTCCTGGACTACTGGAGCAGGTTGATCGGGGTCTATGGCAATAACGGCATCAAGCTGAAATCCGCCTTCGCTCTCGATTCCATCGATATGAAAGATATAACTAACGCGGGGAATCTCACCGGGCTTATCGAGCAGGTAAAACAGGCAATCGCCGCGGGTTAATAGGAGGAGTAACATGGCAGTACTGTTAATACGTCTTACCGGACCGATGCAGTCCTGGGGCACGCAGAGCCGCTTCAGCCACCGTGACAGCGACCTGGAACCGTCCAAGTCCGGCGTTATCGGCCTGCTCTGCTCCGCTATGGGTAAGCCCCGTGACGACCTGAAGGCGATAGAAGAACTGGCAACACTGAAAATGGGCGTCCGGGTGGACCGGCAGGGCACCCTGAAACGCGACTATCACACTGCACAGAACGTTATCAAGGCGAGCGGACAATTACCAAAAGGCGAAGCTGTCGTCTCGAACCGGTTCTATCTCTCCGATGCCTGTTTCCTGATAGCTTTATCGGGACCGCTGTCCATCCTTCAGGATTCGCAGACAGCACTCTCCCGGCCAGTCTGGCAGCTCTTTCTGGGGCGTAAAGCGTTTACTCCCGGGCTGCCGGTGTTTCTGAGAGACGGATTACAGCCTGAATGCGATGACTTGGCGGAGGCTCTCAGGAACTATCCTTATCTCCTGCCGCGCCGAAAAGACAAGCCGAAAAGACTACGGCTCGAGATTGAAACCGAGTTCGGTAAAGGTGATCGCGTCAAGCAGGACCAGCCCGTCTCGTTCATCAGTGCTAGCCGCCGGTTTACCCTGCGATATGTAGAATCGGACGAAGTATTATTGTCAGATTTGTCGCCTGCAAAGGAGGAATCATGTATCTATCTCTATTAAAACTCGACCCGTCACCGAGAAAAGTCAGAGAAATGATGATTAATCCCTATACTCTGCACCAGACGGTATACCGCGCTTTACCGGATAAAACCGATGGAGGTCCCGGCAGAGCCCTCTACCGCATCGACCAAAACCGGCATACAGGGGCGATCTCGCTACTCGTTCAGTCGGAGAAAAAACCTGACTGGCCGAAGGTGGACTATCTCAGCGAATGCCTTTCAGGGGAAGTGAAAACCAAACCTTACGCTCCCGAAGTGGAGAATGGTCAACGTCTCTATTATCTCCTGCGTGCCAATCCAAGTGTAAAAAAACAGGTCGAGGGGAAGAAAAACGGCTGCCGGCTTGGACTCCTCAGGGAAGAAGACCAACTAAGATGGCTGCAGCAAAAAGCCGAGAAAAACGGTTTTACCATCATTACCTGCCGGACAGTGCCGGAAGGGATCATAAAAAACGAGAGAGGACAGGCGGACGGGAATAAATTGCGGCATTATGCAGTCCGCTTCGAAGGAATACTGGAAGTGGCGGACCCGGATGTCTTCACCGTAGCACTGCAGTGCGGCATCGGCCCTGCCAAAGGCTTCGGCTTCGGTCTGCTATCGATAGCACCGGTGAAGGATGATTGATGAGGACATTACATGAGTTACCGCGGTTCCGTGACCGCTGGAGTTATCTATTCCTTGAAATGGGCAGGCTTGATGTAGATGCTGACGGGCTTGGATTTCACCAGGGAGAGAGCGTGGTGCCGGTACCGATAGACCAGCTAAGTGTCATTATGCTCGGGCCGGGCTCCACCATCACCCACGCTGCCGTGAAATCCCTCAGCCAGAACAACTGCCTGCTCGCCTGGACCGGCCAGGACGGCATCCGCCTCTATTCCGCCAGCATCGGAGGCACCTACAGCGCCCGGCGGCTCATCCGGCAGGCCAGACTGGTAAGCGATGAAGACAAACGCCTCGAAATCGCCTGGAGAATGTACCGCTTCCGGTTCAATGAAACCATACCCCCTGTGGTAAGCCTCGAAAGCATCCGCGGCATGGAAGGCCTCCGCGTCCGCCGCGCCTACGCCGAAGCCTCTCGCAAATACGGCGTGGAATGGAAAGGGCGCAGGTACGACCAGGATGACTGGAACAAGGGAGACCCGGTGAACCGGGCCCTTTCAGCCGCTAACGCCTGCCTCTACGGCATCTGCCACGCCGGCATCCTCTCCGCCGGCTACTCCGCCGCCCTCGGCTTCATCCATACCGGTAAAATGCTCAGCTTCGTCTACGATATCGCCGACCTTTATAAAACCGAACTGACCATTCCGGTGGCCTTCACGATAGCTGCGGAAAACCCGTCTGACCTTGAACGGCGGGTGAGAATGGAATGCCGGAAGGCCTTTCACGAATTCAAACTCATGGAAAGACTGCTGCCTGATATTGCGGAGGTGCTTGGTGTTAGTGATGATACTGGAGAAGGTCCCGACGAGCTTGAGGGGCGCATTGTCACGCTGGCTGTTGGAGCTGAAGACGGGAGTTTTTCTTGGGAACCCGAGCGCCCGGGTGAGGGATGAACTCTGGCAGAAAGCGATTAAAAAATCAAAAGAAAACGGGGCCGTCCTCCAGGTCTGGACCGACCAGAACCCGCAGGGCTTCTCCTGGCGCCAGCATGGAGAAAGAGAGCGGGTATTTGTTGACTTCGAAGGGCTTTCTCTGATACAAAAGGAAAAGCGCCCTCCTGCCGGCAGACCGCGGAATTCTGACACTGAAGACAGGTAGTCAGGCATGAAGCGGACCCGGCGCAGGCGTGAAATTTCAGAGTATTCCCCACGCACGTGGGGGTGAACCGTGTTTATACTGAGCTTGTCGAAGTACTATTTCGTATTCCCCACGCACGTGGGGGTGAACCGATTCTGGACATAGACGATATCCTGGTAGTTGCGTATTCCCCACGCACGTGGGGGTGAACCGTAACGTCATTGGTGTATTGGCGTTCCGTCTGCGTATTCCCCACGCACGTGGGGGTGAACCGGCTCAGTGGTTAACTTCTCGTCAGTAGTTACCGTATTCCCCACGCACGTGGGGGTGAACCGCTAACGAAGCTTCGCAAGAGAAGCTCTGGGGCGTATTCCCCACGCACGTGGGGGTGAACCGGCATATCTTAATGTGGGACTTTGATGAAGTATGTATTCCCCACGCACGTGGGGGTGAACCGTACTTACATAATAATTATTAGAATACTATATAGTATTCCCCACGCACGTGGGGGTGAACCGACAGTAGAGCTTCCTATGTTGAAGATGTTCCGTATTCCCCACGCACGTGGGGGTGAACCGTTAGAAAAGTATTCTTCGACAACGGTTTTGAGGTATTCCCCACGCACGTGGGGGTGAACCGTCTTATCTATAAGTCCACCAATCCCACTTTCAGTATTCCCCACGCACGTGGGGGTGAACCGCTTGGAAGGAATACTGGAATGAGATGTGCGACGTATTCCCCACGCACGTGGGGGTGAACCGTCTCGTTGTCTGGCAACAAGCCTACCAGCCACGTATTCCCCACGCACGTGGGGGTGAACCGGTTACACGGGCACAACTTGGCAGGGCAGCAGCGTATTCCCCACGCACGTGGGGGTGAACCGATATAGGATGGAGAGGTTGATAGATGGGTAACGTATTCCCCACGCACGTGGGGGTGAACCGTAATAAAGGTTGAGGTCCAGGTCTACGAGGACGTATTCCCCACGCACGTGGGGGTGAACCGAACCATCCCTGGTATACGCATTTACAATGAGCGTATTCCCCACGCACGTGGGGGTGAACCGAGATATGTTGACAGGGACTTCCCCGTAATAGCGTATTCCCCACGCACGTGGGGGTGAACCGCTTGGATGGACTCTATGTTTCGAACCAGACCGGTATTCCCCACGCACGTGGGGGTGAACCGTACACGTCCCGCCACACCGAGCTTAACACTATGTATTCCCCACGCACGTGGGGGTGAACCGGTCTCAACTGATTACAGGATTCCTCTGTATGTGTATTCCCCACGCACGTGGGGGTGAACCGGCAGAATTACAGGAAGCAAATATTGGCTTCTCGTATTCCCCACGCACGTGGGGGTGAACCGCCTTTATTATGTTATAGATACCGAGTAAAACAGTATTCCCCACGCACGTGGGGGTGAACCGGGTTATTTAATAATAATGATTATGATATAAGAGTATTCCCCACGCACGTGGGGGTGAACCGGGCACTGTGCTAAACTTGTCACCCAGATGGAGTATTCCCCACGCACGTGGGGGTGAACCGTAATAAAGGTTGAGGTCCAGGTCTACGAGGACGTATTCCCCACGCACGTGGGGGTGAACCGTTCGTAGATTGCGTTCACTGGCATGGTAATAAGTATTCCCCACGCACGTGGGGGTGAACCGCTGGTTGAACAGGCAAGGAAAGAGGTGGCTAGGTATTCCCCACGCACGTGGGGGTGAACCGGCTGCCCCTCAAACTCAAATGCCTTTCAAGACGTATTCCCCACGCACGTGGGGGTGAACCGGTAAGCTACGCCTTGTTCAGGCAAATGCCAGGGTATTCCCCACGCACGTGGGGGTGAACCGGCAAAGATTTACTAATTTTAGGAGGTGTTGTGGTATTCCCCACGCACGTGGGGGTGAACCGGCATGTCTCCTATAAATATCTGTTTCTTGTTCGTATTCCCCACGCACGTGGGGGTGAACCGATAGACGATGAAAAGACGCCTATGAACTGGCAGTATTCCCCACGCACGTGGGGGTGAACCGGCATGTCTCCTATAAATATCTGTTTCTTGTTCGTATTCCCCACGCACGTGGGGGTGAACCGGACAACTACCTAAGAAAAGAAGTAGTCAGCCAGTATTCCCCACGCACGTGGGGGTGAACCGGTGCAAGTTAGGGATGGTAAGAAAACCCTTACGTATTCCCCACGCACGTGGGGGTGAACCGGCTGGTGACTGTGCCGTTATGATAAAGCACCAGTATTCCCCACGCACGTGGGGGTGAACCGGCAACTGTAAATACTGCCCCAGCATACCATACGTATTCCCCACGCACGTGGGGGTGAACCGGTGTCAAAAAGGTAATAGACAGAGATTATGCTGTATTCCCCACGCACGTGGGGGTGAACCGGACATATGCCTATACTATCGGTGAGCAAGGAACGTATTCCCCACGCACGTGGGGGTGAACCGGCTTGGGATACTTTCTCAAGATATATAAGGACGTATTCCCCACGCACGTGGGGGTGAACCGCTCATGCCCAATATAGAACATACGGTTTGTACGTATTCCCCACGCACGTGGGGGTGAACCGTAACCAAACAAACTTCATAGAATCATAGTAACGTATTCCCCACGCACGTGGGGGTGAACCGCAGTACAGGCGTTTCTTGGCTTCAAGGATAGCGTATTCCCCACGCACGTGGGGGTGAACCGTAACCAGGAATCGCATTATAAATCTCTTTGTCGTATTCCCCACGCACGTGGGGGTGAACCGCCACCTGCCAGATGATATACAGGCAAGCATCGGTATTCCCCACGCACGTGGGGGTGAACAATAGCTTACTTTGTGTGATTAAGCACAAAAAAAGGGGCTGGGGGAAATCCCCCCCAGCCCTTCTCGAAGTAATTACCGGGTAATTCTAGAATTCAAATAGTGCCGGCTGCTCCGCCTCTCTTCGTGCCTCTACTTCATCTCTTTCTTGTCTCCGCTCTGCTCTGTCCTTCTCTTGCCCCGCTTTAACCCTCCGATGATATAGCCACGATTTAAGCCTATTAAGCTCTCCTATCTGGTAGTCGTTGATTGAGTCTACGGCAATATCAACCGGCATTTCACCCTTGTTCCATCGCTTGTAGCTCTGGCCAGCGATATAGAGGTAGATTTGGGTCCAGTCGCTGTCCATTGGCTGAGTCAGAGATAGCGTCATGAGATAGGCGCAGGCTTCAGCATCGGTACCTGTTGGCTCTTTCTCTTTCAGCACTTTCATGTCCCCCATCATCCTTTCCAGGGTAATGGCTGTCTTAAGCCAGTCTGGCAAGGTGTCTCCCCAACCGCCCGGGAACACAATAATGGGGTCTGTAAGACATCCCACAATATCGGAGATGCCTTTCTCCACTGTCTCAGGTGTATTCAATATGTTAGCTCCTTTCATTGCTGATTTTTGGGCATAGTTGCCCCTTCAAACCTGGGCAGTATGCGATTGTATTAGATTAGCGACTGCTGGCTACCGTTCTTCAGGTGTTCTCGCTCTGCCTCTATCGCCCTATCGGGTATAGACTGGCGCACAGCCTCTATGGCACTTCTTACATTGTCTATCCGTTCAATGTCAGTGATTAGACGGATAAGACGCTGGTCAAGATACTGGGGCAAGTCAGCTATAGCTCTGGCTGCCTCTGCCTTTATCTTGGCTTCAACAAGAAATGCCTCCGCCAGGTTAATCTGGCGCTCTACGTCATCCATAGCCTCACTCACCTTGACGGCGCTCCACTTGATAGGCATAGTTTCACCTCCAATTAGATGAATTCAAATAGGATTCTCAGGGCAATCAAGCATCCCAGGATTATGAAGAGCTTGCGCCAGGATACATTCCTCAACATGACCTTTCCTCCTTTCCTTCAGTTTTTGGGCATAATAACCCCTGTGAGAATGAGCCTAGGTAAGCTGGTCTAGCTCTTGAGAGCCATATTGATGGCTTCCTTCACCACCAGAGGCCAGCACTCCAGCCCGTTGTCCACGCCCTTTCTCACCACACGGAGAACTTCATCGGTTATCACTTCCTCGGGTATTTCCATCTCCCGGGCGCACTCGATGACATCCTCCCTGGTAAGGACAAAGACTGTGTCCTTGTTAATCTCCATACTGGCTACCTCCTAACAACCTATATTTATTTAGAGTGCCGACTCTCTTTAGTTGTTTCTCGTACTGTGCAACCGTCCTATCGGACTTCCATTGAGTACGCAACCGCCGATTCCCTGCCATCGAGGGCTTACGTCTGACCAGGTCTGCCTCTGCCTGCTCGCCATCCCTTCGAGACTATGACAGGCGAGCCATCGGGTATCGGCACTCCGTTGCCCTCTTTAGCCAAAAAAGGGGTATTCCCACCCTCGCATTGGGGCAGGAATACCCCTGAAAATAGCAAAAAAGCGGGGTCTCCCCCGCTTCTCTGCGTTGGCTGTTTTCTGTGTTCAAGCGTTCTAGGCTACGGCTACAGGCTCTTTCTTTCGGCTACGCCTCGGCTTAGTTTCGACAGGCTCACTACGAGTCTCGGCTTTAACAACCGCTTCCGCTTCGGCTACCGCTTCAGCTTGCTCGGCTTCTGGCTCTGGCTCGGCGGTAGGTTCGGCAGGCTCACTACCAGTCTGTGCCTCTCCCTCTGGCTTCTGGCTATCGGCGGTCAACATCGGCATTACCACCAGTTGATAACCATCAATCGCAAAGAGTAGTGGCGACTTGCCATCGGTAACCTTGAAGTCCACCATACCCCCACACGCCCTAAAGGCATCGTTAAGGTATCCGCCGTCAATTCTTACCCTGACTTCCCCACCCTCAATATCGGCTGGCATTGTAACTTCCCCTTTATCATCGGGACTTGACATCACGATATCCGCCATAGGCGGATTAAGGTGCAGGTCTATCGGGTAATCCTTGCTATCGGCTAATACTTTCAATGATGCAATCGCCTTGCCAGCTTCAACAGTGTCAAGGTGAGCGGTTGTGTTTATTACAGCGGGTATGAGCTTCTCATAGTCGGGAAACTGTCCGTCAACACTCAGCCATTTATACCGAGTTATCTCGGTATCTATGATAAGGTCGGTGCTGTCGAGACTGTCCGCACTCTTTTCAAAGCTCAGGTTAACCCGATGCGCTTTCCGCAGGGCATTGGCTATTCCCGGCAGGTCATCACGAAGTATCAGGGCTTCGCCTTCCCCGTCATAGTCCAGCGTTACCACCGCCAGTCTGAAGCCGTCGGCACTCACTATTGTGAGCTTACCCTCCTTAGCTTTGAAGAGGACACACTGTAAAACAGGTCGGTTATCCTCTTTCGCTGTAAAGGGCAACACCCTTGACAGGGCTTCCGATAGCTCCAGTCCGCCGATGTTCGGCTTGACTGTCCGGTTAGAGCTTATCCTGACATCGCACAGCGTCATCGGTGTTTTCTCACCAATCCACGCCGAGTCCTCAAGATAGCTGGTATTGTTACCGCAGGTTACTTTAAGCCGTTTTCCGATGGTCTGCGTCTCGCTAGCACCATCAGAGGCGGGGACTATTTTTATGATATTGCTCCCCGCCAGTGCTTTCAGATAACCAAGTAAGCCTCTACGCCCAATGGTAAAGTCCAGAAACATTACCCTTTCGGATAACGCTCTGGACAGGGCGTTGACCAGTGTCGCCTTATGAGCGACTACTCCCGAACCTGAACGCTTGCCCACGATATTCAATTGTTCTATTTTGAACACCCCCTATTGGCTATCCGATAGTGGGCAAGGCTATCGGCTTCACCTAGTAGTAAGCTACCGATAACCCGCAACTCGCT
>Ga0315543_1002956_pt1 | contig 15762 bp, 15 predicted proteins | sample SalMarSW160210MG_2_FD_203098 | JGI IMG/M metagenome (GOLD analysis project Ga0315543, IMG submission 203098) | Salt marsh sediment microbial communities from the Plum Island Ecosystem LTER, Massachusetts, United States - Salt Marsh Sediment SW1601-210 ...
CTGGCGTGCCGAGGAAGGCGACCCTCATCACGCCATCCCGCGCAGACCGAGCGCCTCCTCGCGAAGATCGCGCAACGCCTGCCTCCGGACACGCCGCGGCAGCCGTTCCAGCAAGAGGACCCCTTCGAGGTGGTCGATCTCGTGCTGGAGGAGGCGACCCAGGAGCTCGTCGCCCGCAAGCTCGATCTGGTTGCCGTCCAGATCGAGGCCCCGTGCCCGAGCGAAGCTGGCCCGGCTGATGGACCAGAAGTACCCCGGCACCGAGAGGCACCCCTCGTCGAAGGTCCACTCGCCCGAGGTCTCCACGAGCTCGGGATTCACCATCACCAACGGGCCCTCGCCCACGTCACCCACGAACAGGCGCTTCGACACGCCGATCTGCGGAGCCGCCAGCCCCACCCCCGGGGCGTCGTACATCGTCTCCAGCATGTCGTCCACGAGCCGCTCCAAGGCGCTCGTGATCTCGTCTATCGGCTCGGCTCGGGTGCGCAGCACCGGATCACCGAACGTCCTCATTGGGTAGAGAGCCATATCGTTCGGAACTCTAGCTCTGCTACCCCTGTCTCACAGATCGATCGGATCGGCGTCGATACGCACCCGTGAACCGGCATCGCGCCATCCCTGCACCAGCCGCCGCAGCCGTACTCGCACCTCGTGGAGCCGGTCACCCTGGATCAGCCAGCGCTGGCGCCCACCCCGTTCCCCAGGCCCGTGCACGGTCACCCCAGGCCCGTGCACGGTCACCCCAGGCCCGGCCGCCGCCCGCAGCGTGCGGTCGATGTCGGTATCCCCGCCCTCCACCTCCAGGGCAATCAGCTCGGTAGCGGGCGGAAACCCTGCCCCGGATCGCTCCTCGGCCAGCAGCGCGAGGAACGCCCCCGGCCGTCCCCGCCGCAGGGTGACCATCACTCGATGATGCGGCTGCCCTGTCTGCACCACGCATCGATGACCACGGCCGCGCTGTACCAAACCCGCCAGCCGCGCCAGGAGGCGCAGCGCATCCTCCTCTGCCCGATAGTGCGGCGCCAGCAGCAGCGCATCAGCATCGACCGCCACCGTGAGCGCCGCTTCATGAATCGACGGCAAGTCCCGCTCCGTTCCCACCCAGACCGGCCGGTGACCGCCCGCCGGCCCCACCGCGCCGCGGAAGCGCCCCCGCAGCTCGTCCAAAACCCTGCCGACCCCGGCACCGAGCGGTTCGAAGCGCCTGCCGCCACATTCGGGACATGGCCCCAACGTCGCCCCACAACGACGACACTCGTCCCCCTTGTCCGGTCCGGCCCCGCACTGCGGGCATCGCCGCAGGGTCCGGCAGCGCACGCAGCGGAACGCCGGGGCATACCCGCGCCGAGACACGAACACGAAGACCCGCTCGCCGCGGCTCAGTGCCCCCGCGATCGCCCGCCGCGTCGCCTCCATCACCACGCCACCACCCGGCGGCTCGCTCGACCGATCCATCACCTCGATCAGCGGCCAGACGCGCTGGGGTGGCTCGCGGACTTCCACCCCGCGGGCCACGGTCTCGACGGTCGGCACCGGTCCTGCGAAGACCAGGCCCGACCGCTCGATGGCCGCCCGGCGCCGCAAGACATCGCGCACGTGCAGCGTTGGAGTCTGCGGTGCCTTCATGGCCCTGCGGCCCTCTTCGATCACAATCCACAGCGCAGGGCCGCCGAGGGGCCACAACGCTATCTCACGCGTCCCCACGACCAGGCGCCCGTTGCCGAGCTGCGCCTCCAGCCACACTTCGGTGACCTCACGGGCCGGCAGGGACGACGACGCCAACAGGACGCGAGGGCCCAAGACGCCCCTCAGCTCCTCTCCCAGGCTGTCCGCTTCCGCCAGCGTCGGGAGAACGATCCCCACGTTGCGCCCTGCTGCGATCAAGGGGGCAGCCAGGCCGGCGGCGGCCCCGACCCATGGCCCGGAACCGACCAGGTAGACCGGGCGGCCGTGGCGACCCGCCACGAGGGTCTCCGTCAGTTCCGGGAGAGGGGACGGATGTCCCATCGTCACCGCCGGTCGAGAGGGAAGGCCCCCGCGCGGGAGATTGGGCGGCGCCGCCTTTCCCAACAGCGTGGCCACCGGGGCAACGTAGTGCATGGCGGCCCATCGCAGCGTGTCCAGCAGCCGGTCGGTGAACACCGGGAGATCCCCTGAGATCGACCCAAGGTCCTTCAGGTCGCTGCGCTCCCGTGACTCGCGCACATCGACGACGTAGCCACGCACCCGGCGGCCCCCGAGCGGAACCCGCACCACCGAGCCCACCACCACCCCATCGAGGGCATCCGGTATTCGGTAGGAGAAGCCGTCGTCAACCGAGAACGTAGGGAGGTCCGGGACGACTTGGGCGATCCTCGTCAGAGTTCCGCTCCGGAACCGGATCGTAGCTCCACGATGCGATCCCACAGACGGGCGGCCACGTCCTCCTTGGACAGCAACGGCCAGGCCGTGGCGGCGCCCCCGGGAGTGATGACGACCACCTCGTTCGTGTCGCTGCCGAAGCCGGACCCTTCCTTGGTGACATCGTTCCCGACGAGGAGGTCGACGCCCTTCCGTTCGGCCTTGACGGCGGCCTCGTCCAGTGAACCGGTCTCGGCGGCGAAGCCCACCAGGAAGGGACGTGGATCCATGGCGGCGATCCCGGCCAACACGTCCGGGGTTGGCTCGAGCGTCAAGGTGGGGACTCCTTCGTCACGGCGCATCTTCGACGTCTCTGCCACCTTCGGCCTGAAATCGGCGACCGCCGCCGCCATGACCGCCACGTCCATCCCTCCGGCGATCGACCACGCCGCCTCGGCCAACTCCTCGGCGGTGTCGACTGTCACCACATCGATGCCGGGGTGGGCCGGGGCCGGGGCCGCCGTCACCAACGTCACGTCGGCGCCCCGCCGCGCCGCTTCCACCGCGAGCGCGTTGCCCATCTTCCCCGATGAATGATTCCCGATGTATCGCACCGGATCGATCGGCTCCCGTGTGCCCCCGGCGGTCACTAGGACCCGCCACCCGGCGAGCGGCCGGGGTCCCACGACCATCTCGATGATTTCGAGGATCTCCTCGGGCTCCGCCATGCGTCCGACGCCCTCGTCACCCCCCGCGAGCTCGCCGGTGGCCGGCCCCACCCGGTGACATCCGTCGGCCTCGAGCGTGGCAACGTTCCGCTGGGTCGCGGGGTGTTCCCACATCTGGGTGTGCATTGCGGGAGCGATCACGACCGGGGCACTCGTCGCCAGCACCGTGGCACTGAGCGCGTCCTCCGAGAGCCCAATGGCGATCCGTGCAATCGTGGCGGCGGTCGCAGGCGCCACCACCACGACGTCGGCCCACTGGCCGAGTGTGATGTGAGGAGCGACGTCTTCGTCATCGAACAGGCCAATCACAGGATGACGACCCGTCACGGCCGCCAGAGTCGGCGGACCCACGAAGCAGACCGCCGACTCCGTCATCACGGTACGAACGGCGGCCCCTCGCTCGACGAGCCGCCGGGCGAGAGAGACGGTCTTGTATGCCGCCACCCCGCCAGAGACCCCGAGCACGACATGTCGCCCGGCCAGCACGGTGCTACTCCTCGGTATCGATCACGACCTTGTCGTTGTCGATCTCCTCGAAGGCGATCGAGAGCGGCTTTCGTGACAGCGAATGAACCTGCGGCGGCACATAGCTCCCGAAGCCATCCCCCAACTGATTGAAGTAGGCATTGATCTGACGGGCACGACGTGCCGCCAGGACCACGAGCCCGAAGCGTGACGAGTTGGCCTTCGCGAGTACGCGTCCGATGGGTGGGTCGATCATGACGGGATGGCTTCTCCTGGGTCTTGATGCTTCGACCTCTACGGTCGAGCCGCTAAGCGCGCGCTCACGCTCGCGCCGACCGGCTCCCGGAGTATAGGCCGCCCGAGGAACTCAGCCCCTGCCTTCGCCCCTCTCCGCCACGTATGCCACGATCGTGTCGACGATCCCTTCGACGTCGAGAGCCGACGTGTCGACCACGAGGTCGTAGTTGATCGCGTCGAGGTAGTCGATTCCGTAGTAGCTCGCGTACCGCTTCGATTCCGATACCCGGCGCGCCTCGGTGTTGCGTCGAGTCGCCTCCAGATCGACGTTCTCCTCCTCGGTCCCCCGGCGATCCCCATAGATGCGGGCCGCCGCTACGTCCAGACTGACGTCCAGGAACACCTTGAAGGCCCTCGGAATGAAGTACCAGGCCAGCCGGGAATCGATCACGAATCCGTCCCGCGTCTCCCCCAGCCGGCGGCTCCGCTCATCGATCTCCCGATCGATATCCTCGTCCGCCTCGGCGATCCGGGACAGCTCCAGCACCGATATTCCACGCTCTTCGGCCATCTCACGCATGAAGTCGCCCGCTGAGACGTGGTCGAGTCCGAGCCGCAGAGCGAGCGCCTTCGCCACCGTGCTCTTCCCCGAGCCCGGCTTCCCGGAGATCGTGATGATCATCTTGCGCGCTCTCGGTACCGGCTGGCCGCCTCGCGCCCGTGGGCCAGCCGGCTCAAGAGAGGACAGAGAGCAGCGCGGCGCGCTGGCGCCATCCGAGCCCCCGGATTCTCCGATTCTCCGCGATGCCCTGTTCCTCCATCAGCCGCTTCGCCTTGACCTTGCCCATGCCCGGCAGGGCGACCAGCAGAGAGGTCACCTTGATCCTGGCCACAACGTCGTCCACCTCGGCCCTTTCCAGGACCTCGGCCAGACTGAGCGAGCCCGTTCGCAGCAGCTCTTTGATCTCGGCACGCACCCGGCGGGCTTCCGCCGCCTTGCCGAGCGCCGCCATGCGCTGTTCCGCGGTCAGCTTCGGTGGCATGTGTGCATCTCCTCCCGATGACTCCGGCACTCTATCAAGCGTCGACGCCCGACTCCGGGATCACCGTCTTCACCTCAGCCGCGATCGCCGCCGCGGCGGCTACCGGATCGGCCGCCCCCGTGATGGCCCGTCCCACCACCAGCCAGTCGGCTCCACGAGCAATGGCGAAAGCCGGAGTGCCGATCCTGCTCTGGTCACCGGTCTCGACTCCCTGAGGACGAATCCCCGGGGTCACCTTGATCAGCTCGGGTGCCACCGTCGCCACCACTTGCAGCTCTCGAGGGGAGCACACCAGTCCCTCGCATCCCGACCTCGCCGCCGCCTTCGCCATGCTCGACACGAGCTTGCCGGGCGTTGCGGCAATGCCCACCGCGCTCAGCGCAGCCCCGTCGAGACTGGTGAGAACGGTGACTCCGAGCACGCCGGCCGAGCCGCCCGATGTCTCGCCGAGGCCCTCGGCCGCCGCTTCTAGCATCGCCACTCCCCCGGCCACGTGCGCCGTCACCCAGCGGGCACCAAGACGGCCGAGCCGCCGTGACGCGGCCCCGACCTGGCTCGGAATGTCGTGCAGCTTGGCGTCCACCAGCACCGGCAGGCCGAAGGACACAAGAGCGGTCGTCACCGCGGCCCCGGGGCCATAGAGCAGCCCCAGACCGATCTTGAAGCCTCCGACGTGGGGAGCGACGCTCTTGGCGAGGCGCACGGCTTCTTCGCCAGTCGGCAGGTCCAGCGCCACCAGGATGGGAGGGCGATTGCTCACCACGCGGCGGCACCTCCGACGAGGTCTGCCACGGCGGTGACGCCGTGGCGCCGGCAGTACCGCGCCAGCTCTCCGATGATGCGCGCCCCGCACCGGGGCTCGGCGAAGTGGGCAGTACCGATCATCACCGCCGACGCCCCGGCGAGCAGGTACTCCGCCACGTCGGATCCGGTGCGCACTCCGCCGCATCCAACGATGGGAAGGCCAGGCAGCGCCTCATGCACCTCCCACACGCAGCGCATGGCGATCGGCTTCAGTGCGAGCCCGGAGTAGCCGCCAACGCCCCGCGACAGCACCGGGCGGCGCTTCTCGACGTCGATGGCCATCCCCCACACCGAATTGGTCAGCACGACCCAATCGGCACCGCCGGTCGCTACCGCGTCGGCGACTGCGACGATGTCCTCGGCGTTCGGTGACAGCTTGGCTCCGACCGGAAGCGTGGTCGTCTCCCGCACCGCGGCCACGACCGCGGCCGCTGCCGACGCATCGAGTGCAAACATGCGGCCCTGCTCGAGATTGGGACACGACAGGTTCAGCTCGATCGCAGCGACTCCCGCCGCGGCCAGGCCCTCGGTGACCTCCGCGAACTCCGCCGGATCGTTGCCGACTGCCGAGCCCCACACCTGCGTAGGAGCACCGGCCAGCCTCGAGCCGTACTGCTCCACCCAGGCATCGATCCCCGGGTTCTGGATCCCGATGCCGTTGAGCATGCCCACAGCAATGGGCGCGAGTCGCGGCGCCGGCTGCCCCGGCCAAGGCTCCCTGCTCACAGACTTGGCGACCGCAGCTCCATAGACATCGAAGGCGCTCACGTCGGCGCAGTCGACCACGGACCCCACCGTGCCGCTCGCCGCCACCAGCGGCGACTGCATCACATGGCTCCCGAGGCGAACGTTCAGATCAGTCACTGGATCCTCCGTGGTACTGCTGGAGCGACTGCACGATCGATACTGCGTCTTGGTGCGTGGCAATGCTGCGTGCCACCGCCCGACCCCCTTTGACGGTTGTGACACAGGGAACACCGTGGCGGGTCGCGGCGCGGCGGATCAATCCTCCGTCCCCCCGAGCCCGGCGGCCTCGCGGCGTGTTGACGATCAGATCGATCTCTCCGGCCTCGATCAGCAGGATCGGGTCGTACGGCCCCTCTCCCACCTTGTCGACGTGGGTAGCGGCAATGCCGTTGCGGGCCAGGAACCCGGCCGTGCCGTGGGTGGCGAGAATCCGAAAACCCAGCTCAGCGTAGAGACCGGCGACGTCGAGCCCCCGTTCCTTGTCACGATCGGCCAGTGAGAAGAAGAGGGTGCCGCCCCGCGGGACCCGGTGGCCGGCCCCGAGCAAGGCCTTGGCGTAGGCGGTGCCGAAGTCCGGACCGATCCCCATCACTTCGCCGGTCGCCCGCATCTCGGGGCCGAGCACGGTGTCCTCTGCCGGGAACCGCTTCCACGGCAGCACCGCTTCCTTGACCGTCGTATACCCGCCTCCGGTGATCCGGGGGATCGCTCCGGCTGAGCGCAGCGAGGCGATGGACTCGCCCATCATCACCCGCGTCGCCACCTTGGCGAGGGGAATCCCGGTCGTCTTCGAGATGAACGGCACGGTGCGGGACGCCCGGGGATTCGCCTCGAGCATGTAGATCTCGTCGCCTCGCACCGCGTACTGGATGTTGAGAAGCCCCCGCACCTCGAGCCCACGGGCGATCCGCTCGGTATAGTCGCCGATGCGCTCGATCACATCGCCCGACAACGTCGGAGCCGGCACCACGCAAGCCGAGTCCCCCGAGTGCACCCCGGCCTGCTCCACATGCTCCATGATGCCGCCCAGGAGCATCTCGCTGCCATCGAACACCACATCGACGTCGACCTCGATGGCCGCCTCCAGGAAGCGGTCGATGAGCACGGGCGCATCCGATAGATCCACCTCGCCGCCGGGCACTGCCTCGTATAGCTCGTGCAGGTAGTCCGACAGCTCGTCGATCGTGTAGACGATCCGCATCGCCCGGCCGCCGAGCACGTACGACGGGCGCACCAGCGCCGGGAAGCCCACCGCGTCGGCGATCTCCTCGGCCTCGGTCACCGTGGTGGCGGTGCCATGGGCCGGCAGTGGGATCTCGAGACGCCGGCACAGAGCCGAGAAGCGATCCCGATCCTCGGCGGCGTCGATCGCGTCCGGGCTCGTCCCTGCGATGGTGACTCCGGCGGCCTCCAGGGACCGGGCCAGGCTGAGCGGGGTCTGCCCCCCGAGCTGCACGATCACCGCCAGCGGACGTTCGGCCTCCACCACCGCCAGGACGTCTTCGATGGTGAGCGGCTCGAAGTAGAGGCGTGCCGACGTGTCGTAGTCGGTCGAAACTGTCTCCGGGTTGCAGTTGATCATCACCGGCTCGTAGCCGGCGTCCTTCAGTGCGAACGACGCGTGCACACAGCAATAGTCGAACTCGATGCCCTGGCCAATACGATTGGGCCCCGACCCGAGCACGACCACGGTGCGATCACCCGCCGGAGGCGCCTCGTCCTCGTCCTCGTGGGCGCTGTAGAAGTACGGCGTCCTCGCCTCGAACTCGGCGGCACACGTGTCGACGGTCTTGAACGTCGTCGACACCCCCCACTCCTGCATCCGCCGTCGCATGTCCGTCACCGACCCTCCCCACAGGTGGGCGAGCTGGGCGGCGCTGTATCCCAGTCGCGCCGCCCGCCGGGCGAGGCCGGCATCCGGCGAGCCGCGCTCCAGCTCGAGCCGCATCTCCACCATCGTCGCCATCTGGTCGATGAACCACGGATCGATGGCGGTGATGTCGCTCAGCCGCTCCACGGATTCTCCCCTTCGCAACAGCTCCCCGAGTGCAAAGACACGATCAGGTGTCGGGGTGGCGATGCCGCCCAGCATCTCCCCTGTGTCACGCCCCAAGACCGACACTTCCCCGACATCGGCATTGAGTCCGCTCCGGCCCGTTTCGAGGCTCCTGAGGGCCTTCTGCAGGGCCTCAGGGAACGTACGGCCGATCGCCATGACCTCGCCCACGCTCTGCATGGAGGTGCCGAGAACCGGCGCCACCGACGCGAACTTGGCGAAATCGAACCTCGGGACCTTGACGACCACGTAGTCAAGAGCGGGCTCGAACGAGGCCGGCGTAGCCCCCGTGATGTCGTTGGCGATCTCGTCGAGGGTGTATCCCACCGCGAGCTTGGCGGCGATCTTGGCGATCGGGAATCCCGTCGCCTTGGAGGCCAGGGCAGAGGAACGGGACACCCGAGGGTTCATCTCGATGATGATGCGCCTCCCGGTCGCCGGATCGACGGCGAATTGCACGTTCGATCCTCCGGTGTCGACGCCGATGGCGCGCAGGCAGGCGATCGCCTCGTCCCGCATCGCCTGATACTCCCGATCCGAGAGTGTCATCGCCGGTGCCACGGTGATCGAATCGCCGGTGTGCACGCCCATCGGGTCGAGGTTCTCGATCGAGCAGATGACGACGGCATTGTCGGCGGCGTCGCGCATCACCTCCAGCTCAAACTCCTTCCACCCCACCACGGACTTCTCCACCAGCACCTCCCCCACCGGTGAGGCGTCGAGGCCGTATTCGACGATGGCGCGCAGCTCGCGCTCGTCGGCAGCGACCCCGGTGCCCCCGCCCCCCAGGATGAACGAAGGCCGGATCATCACCGGATACCCGATGCGCGTGGCCGCATCGAGCGCGGCGTCCATGTCATGCACGTACTCGGCCGCCGCGGTGGCGATGCCGATCGCCTCCATCGTCGCCTTGAAGCGCCCACGATCCTCGGCCGCCACGATGGCGTCCATCCCGGCACCGATCAGCTCCACCCCGTACTTCTCGAGGACGCCTCGCTCGGCGAGCGCCATCGTCACGTTGAGCGCCGTCTGCCCGCCGAGGGTGGGGAGCAGGGCATCGGGCCGCTCCTTCTCGATGATGGCCGAGACCACCTCCGGGGCAATCGGCTCGATGTAGGTGGCGTCGGCGAACTCAGGATCGGTCATGATCGTCGCCGGATTGGAGTTCACCAGCACCACCCGGTATCCCTCCTCACGGAGGACCTTCACCGCCTGGGTGCCGGAGTAGTCGAACTCGCATGCCTGGCCGATGATGATCGGCCCCGATCCGATGACCAGGATGGTCTCGATGTCGTCGCGCCGAGGCATCACCCCACCGCCATCAGATCGACAAAACGGTCGAAGTGGGAAGTCGCGTCGCTCGGCCCGGGCGCCGCCTCCGGGTGGTACTGGACCGAGAAGGCGGGGACATCCCGGCATTCGAACCCTTCGAGTGTGCCGTCGTTGAGGTTCTGGTGGGTCGCCACCACGACACCGAAGGGCCCTTCCACCGGCGGCGGGAGCAGCTCCGGTCCGGCAGGTTGCGTCGGCGGCGGCGCCACACGATGGGCCAAAGGCCAGAGGTCCACCGCGAACCCGTGGTTCTGAGAGGTGATCTCGATTGTCCCGTCGGCGAGACAGCGCACCGGATGATTGCCACCGTGATGGCCGAACGGGAGCTTGAAGGTCTCCGCCCCCAGTGCCAGCCCGAGCACCTGATGCCCGAGACAGATCCCGAAGATCGGAACTCTCCCCAGCAGAGCCCTCACCGCCTCAACCGGCTCGACGAGGGGCTCCGGATCCCCCGGGCCGTTGGAGAGGAAGACGCCCTGCGGCGATTCCGCCAGCACGGCGTCGGCCGATGTGGTCGCAGGCACCACCACCACCTCGAAGCCGCGGTGGGCGAGGTGGCGGAGAATGTCGCGCTTCAGCCCGAAATCGTAGGCGACGACCCTTCCCCGGGTCGGCCCTTCGGCATCGATCCGATACGGCCGGGCGGTCGTGACGAGACGGGTCAGGTCCTGGCCTTCCATGCGGGGCGCCGCCGCCGCCTTCTCCGCCAGCTCGGCCGGAGAGATCCCTGCGCCCATGGCGGCCGGTTGGGCTCCGTGATCACGGATGTGGCGGGTCAGCCGCCGGGTGTCCACCTCCGAGAGGACCACCACGCCGTGCCGGCGCAGGTAGGAGTCGAAGCCTTCCTCGGACCTCCAGCTGGAAGCTCGCGGGCTCATCGAGCGCACCACCAGACCAGTGCAATGGGGCGCCTCAGATTGGGAGTCTCCTGGGTTGGTCCCGTAGTTGCCGATGTGGGGAGCCGTCATCACCACGATCTGGCCGGCGTAGGACGGATCGGTCACGATCTCCTGGTACCCGGCCATGGCGGTGTTGAACACCACCTCGCCGGTCGCCACGCCTTCGGCGCCGACCGACACACCTCCAAAACGTTCCCCATCGGCGAGCACCAGCGTCCCGGCGTTCACCCAGCCGCTCCCGCTGGCGTCGCGGCTTCTCCGTCGCGCACCGTCAGCCGGCCCCGCAGCATCGTGTGGATCACCCGACCTCGCAGTTCCATTCCGAGGTAGGGTGAGTTCGGCGCCATTGACACCGTCCGGCTCGTGTCCGCCGCTTGGTTCGGGGCGAACACGACGATGTTTGCGTCCCTCCCGACCGCGAGCCGCCCGTGGTGCTCGAGTCCGACCAGATTCGCCGGAGTGCCCGAGAGAACCCGGAAGAACGCCTCGGGGTCGAGCCCGACCATGGTGTTCACCACCGCGCCGGCCCACTCCAAACCGATGACGCCAAAAGGCGCCTCCTCCCACGGCACGTCCTTCTCATGGGCGGCGTGCGGGGCGTGATCGGTCCCCACGACGTCGATGATCCCGTCCCGGAGGGCTTGGCGAATCGCCTCCACGTCCGAGAGCTCCCGCAACGGCGGCATCATCTTGTAGACCGGGTTGGCTTCCTCGACGTACGAGTGATCGAAGCAGAGATGGTGCGGTGTCGCCTCGGCGGTCACCGGGAGACCCTCGGCCTTCGCTGCCGCCACCAGCTCCACCGCGCCGGCGGTGGAGACGTGCTGCACGTGGTAGCGAGCCCCGGTGAGTCGCACCAGCGCGAAATCGCGGGCGATGATCATCTCTTCCGCCTCACGGGGAATCGTCGCCATCCCGAGTCGGGATGCCACCTCGCCCTCGTGAACCTGGCCACCGGCAGCAAGGCCGGCGTCCATACAATGCTCCGCGATCACACCGCCCCGCTCGGCGAGGTACTCCATCGCCCGCCGCAGCAGCCCGGCATCCGCCACCGAGTCGCCGTCGTCGGTGAACAGGCGAACCCCGGCGTCCCACAGCTCATCGAGGTGTGCGAGCTTCTGACCGCGGCGCCCGGCGGTGATGCACCCGGCCGACATCACATCCACCAACCCGACCTCGCGTCCCCGTTCCTGGACGTACCGCGCCAGATGACCGGCGTCGATGGCGGGTTCGGTGTTCGGCATGGCGACCACCGCGGTATATCCGCCGGCGGCCGCCGCCGCCGAACCGGACGCGATGTCCTCTTTCCACTCCTGGCCGGGCTCACGCAAATGGGTGTGCACGTCTACCAGCCCGGGACCCACCCAAGCGCCGTCACAGTCGATCACGTCGCCCGCCGGCTCGAGATTCGGGCCGATCTCCGCCACCACGTCGTCGCGAACCACGAGATCGTTGCGTCCCTCCAGGGCTCGCCCGTCCGCAACGATCACAGCGTTGCGCAGCGTCACCTCACTCATCGCGCTCACCCCCGAGCAGCTGGAACAGCGCCGCCATGCGCACCGCTACCCCGTTGGCCACCTGGTTGAGCACCAGGCATCTCGCATCATCGGCGACCTCGTGGTCGATCTCCACCCCGCGGATCATCGGACCGGGATGGAGCACAGCCGTGTCCGGCTTGAGGCGCGCAAGTCTTTGGCGGGTCATCCCGAAACGCTGGCGATACTCCTGCACCGATGGGAACACCGATGCTCCACCCCGCTCCGACTGGACTCGGAGCAGGTAGATCGCATCCAGCTCCGTGAGGACGTCATCGAGCTCGCGCGCCACCTCCACCGGCCACCCGGTCAGATCCGGAGGCAGCAACGTCGGCGGCGCCACCAGGGTGACCTCGGCCCCCAGCGTGGAGAAAGCGAACACGTCGGAACGCGCCACCCGGGAATGGCGGATGTCGCCGACGATGCCGATGCGTAGTCCGTCGAGACTCCCGAAACGCTGCCGCAGCGTCAGCGCATCCAGCAGCGCCTGGGTCGGGTGCTGATGGGCACCGTCCCCTCCGTTGATCACCGGGAGGTGGGTCCACTCTGCAACCCGCCATGGGGCACCGGTGGAGGTGTGGCGCACCACCATGAGATCGGCCCCCATGGCCTGGATGGTCAGCACGGTGTCCTTGAGGCTCTCCCCCTTCTTCAGCGATGAGGTTCCCGGCGCAAACGACAGCGTGTCCGCCGACAGCGCCCTGGCGGCCCGCTCGAACGAGAGACGGGTACGCGTCGATGGCTCGAAGAACATGGTGGCGACCGTCTTGCCGCGCAGTGCGGGCACCTTGGGAATCGGGCGGCGGAGCACCTCGGCGAACTCCTCCCCATCGTCGAGCAGGCTCTCCAGCGTCGCCCGGTCGAGCCCCTCGGTCGACAGCAGATCTCTCATCGACCCTCTCCTTCCGCTTCAACCGGCGGCCGGTCTTCGATCCACACACCCTCTGCCCCGTCGATCTCGTCGATCTTCACCATCACTCGCTCGTCGAGCGACGTCGGCATGTTCTTCCCCACGTAGTCGGCCCTGATCGGCAGCTCCCGATGCCCCCGATCGACGAGCACCGCCAGTTGGACGCGGCGTGCCCGCCCGATGTCGGCAAGGGCATCGAGCGCAGCCCGGATGGTGCGCCCCGTGTACAGGACGTCGTCGACCAGCACCACGGTGCGGCCGTCGAGCGATACCGGAATCTCGGTCGGCCCCAGCGGCGTCGTCGGCCGCTGATCGAGGTCATCCCGATACATGCCGATGTCGAGTGTCCCCACCTCGACCCCGGTCTCTTCGATGTCGGCGAGGTACCTGCCCAGCCGAACGGCGAGTGGCGCTCCACGGGTGTGGATCCCCAGCAGCACGAGATCCTCGGCGCCTCGATTGCGTTCGAGGATCTCGTAGGCGATGCGGCGCAGAGCCCGTTCAACGTCGTCCCCCGTCATGACGGCGCGCATCAGCCTGCTCCAAGAATCACGGGAGATGCGGCGTCTCGCGCCGCGGACCGGGACGCGCCTTTCGGCGTCTTCATCGGTGCTCCTTCCTTTCCGGCCTCACGGAACCGGGCTTAAAGGTTGGCTCAACGGACCATAGCACCAACTCCTCCAACCCTTACGATGCTCGCCCCCGAACGCGAAAACTCGACCTGGCCCGTTCTCGGGCGAAGGCGCCCTCAGCCCCGGAGCGGCCTTCCCCACCCAGTGAACTGCCCGCGACCAGGTCAGCTCTCCGCCGGACTCCCGCGTTCCTCCGCGAGCTTGGCGATCACGCCGTTGACGAACGAGCCGCTCCGCTCGGTCGAGTACTCCTTGGCGAGAATGACCGCCTCGGAGGCGATCACGCCCACCGGGGTATTGGTGTAGCGCAGTTCGTACAACGCGAGGCGAAGAAGGTTGCGATCCACCGCCGGCATGCGCTCGAGGCGCCAGCCGGTGGCCGCGGCGCCGATCGCAGTGTCCAGCTCCTCGAGGTGTTTCCATACCCCGGTCACCATCCGGGCCGCCCGCGCCGTCAAGTCCGCGAGGTCGGGAGCGTCGCGGCGCTGCGCTTCGGCGGCGTAGAGCGCACCGAGCGCCTGCTGACGAGGATTCCCCCGGATCACGACACCCGCGTGATGTAGTCCCCGGTCCGGGTGTCCACCTTGACCACGTCACCCTCCTCGACGAACAGCGGAGCCTGGATGACGAGGCCGGTCCCCATGGTCACCGGCTTGGTGGCACCGGAGACCCGGTCGCCTTTGACACCCGGCTCGGCGTGAGTGACTTCCAGCTCCACCGAGGCGGGAAGCTCGACACCGACGGGCTGACCCTCGAACAGGTTGAGTTGCACAGTCATGCCTTCCACCAGGTAATCGGCAGCATCACCGACCAGGTCCGTCGCTACCGCCATCTGCTCGAACGTGTCGCTGTTCATGCAATGGAATCCCATGTCGTCCCTGAAGAGAAACTGGAAGTCTTGCCGATTGATCACAGCGCGCGGGACGTTCTCGCCGGCGCGGAAGGTGCGATCGAGCACTGCGCCGGTCTCCACGTTCTTGAGCTTCATCCGCACGAAGGCCTTGCCCTTGCCAGGCTTGACATGCTGATAGTCCACGACCGAAAAAAGCCCTTCCGGGAGATTCAGAGCCATGCCCGGTTTGACGTCGTTGGTCGAGATCATGCGTGTCGCAGCTCCTTGCTCGAACTCGTGAGGACCTCGTGGCCGCTCTCGGTGACGAGGACCATGTCCTCGATGCGCACCCCGAGCCTGCCGGGCAGATACACCCCAGGCTCGACGGTGACAACGTGGCCCGGCTCCAGCACGTCCTCGGAGCCACGCCGCAGCCATGGCTCTTCGTGGATGTCCAGCCCGACACCGTGGCCCGTCGAATGGGTGAAGTACTCGGCGTAGCCGTGGTTCTCGAGCACCTTCCGGCACACCGCGTCAACATCCCCCGCGACGACCCCGGGGCTCACCGCGGCGATGCCTGCCTCGTTCGCCTCCTGCACCGCCCGGTGGACACGATCCAGTTCCGGGTCGGCCGCCTCGCTCGTGTGCACGGTCCTGGACATGTCGGAGTGGTACCCGGCCACGGTGCAGCCGTAGTCCAGCAGCAGGACACCCGGTCCCACCTGGTCGGCTCCCGTTTCGTGATGGGGCCGAGACGCGTTGGCGCCCGCGGCGACGATTGGCCCCCATCCGGCCCGCTCGCCGCCTGCTTCCCTCATCGCCATCACCAGCCTCTCGGCGAGGTTCTCTTCAGTCGTCGAGGTCTCCAGCAGGTCGGAGAGAAGGGCGAAGGCGTCGTCTCCGGCGGCGGCGGCCCGCCGCAGCGCCTCGATCTCCTCGGAGTCCTTGCACCGCCGGTACCGCTCTACGATCCCGGTGCTGGCGATCAGCTCGGCAGAGGTCTCGTGGCGCAGTCTGTCCACGAAATCCCAGGTCACGTGGGCGGCCTCGAGCTGTACTTCGGCCTCGCTCGACATGGCCTGGGACAGCGTTTCGTGCAGACCGGAGGTGGAGACCACCAGCTTCGTGTCGGGAAGTCCGGAAACTAGCTCCTCGGCCGTCTCGCTGTAGCGTCCATCCGTGAAGAACGTGCAACCCGA
>Ga0315543_1002959_pt1 | contig 15749 bp, 12 predicted proteins | sample SalMarSW160210MG_2_FD_203098 | JGI IMG/M metagenome (GOLD analysis project Ga0315543, IMG submission 203098) | Salt marsh sediment microbial communities from the Plum Island Ecosystem LTER, Massachusetts, United States - Salt Marsh Sediment SW1601-210 ...
GGATTACCAAAGGCAGAATTGAATTTATTACTTAGCGCTTGAAGGCGACTGGGAAAGTGCACAATCCGTCAGATTGTTACCTGATATTCTCACTTGCCTGAAAAAACAATTGCTCTGGCTTCGTGGCTTCCCTGGAGGGACTCGAACCCACGACCGCTATCTACCTCTGCGGTGGTATTCTGGGGGCATAATACCTGATTTGTAGCAGGCCTGATTGGTATGGTGTCCCTGGAATTCCGTGTTGCCGATTTCAAAAGAGCTTGATTGCTTGATGGTAGTATTAATGATTGCAAGGTGACGATAACATAGATTAACTGTTTTATACTCATATTACTTAATGACACTTGACAAACCGTGAAACACATATTATAATTGTAGAAACATGAAGGAGGTTGCGAAACATGGATGAACTTACTAGTTTTACCATTGAGGAGGTGGCAGCACTCCTTAAAGTTGAAAGCGATGCTGTTATATCTGAAATTGAATCTGGTAATCTAGGGGCATTTATGATTGGAGGAGAATGGCGAATTACACGGAAGGATCTTGTTGATTTTATTTCGAGGGGAGGCTCCAAGCCAATAGTAGTTCAGCCACAGCACGATGGTGCACAGAAAACGGGTATTGTGAGATCCGCACCCTTTCATTTCACTTGGCCTAATGGGCAGACAGAAGAATACTCTGAAGCCTATGAAGGCACCGCAAATGATGGAAATATGCAATTTGAGGTGAAGATTGGAGTATGCGAACGTCCTGCGGCTGGTATGAACAGAAAGCGTGTAACTGTGTTTTTGAACGGTAGGCCAACGGTTGAGTTTGTTGGGACGGATGACTTTGAAGAAAGCAAAAGGGTAGCAAGTCTTATAACTCTTCCAAACAAGAAGCGCTTAAGACCAAATCAAACAATACCCAATGAATATCGTTCATTTAATTTAGTAAGATACAATTCGGTTGTCAAAGGCCCCCGTGCTGCAACAACAATGGCAGTATTATCCCAAATTGATGACATAGACACTATTGTGGCTCATGCTATTATTCGCGCGAATTATAGAAACCGCCAGTGACTAAAGTTAATTTTGAGATTACGAATGCAACTAAATTGAGGAGAGAATTATGACAAATGACGAGGCAAAAAATCTATGTCTGACTTTATTACATGCTGATTCAGAAGAGCAAGTAATTAGAATACTCTCCGAAAATAGTTTGTGGGAAAAAGAAGAATACTGGCGGTACTACGGCGACGAAGAAGACAATTTTTCTACAACGGGCAATCAACAGAGTCGCCCAGAGGCAGCATTAGTCGAAAAGGTAGTTAATTCCGTAGATGCGATGCTGATGGGCAAGTGTTGGCTTAGTGGAATTTCACCTGAGGATAGTGCAGCTCCAAAGAGTATATATGAAGCTGTTGCATTGTACTTTTGTGGGGATTCTACAAAGCAAGATACTCTAGGACATATCGGATATTGGACTACACAAAAAAGAACGGAAATATCCCGACTGATTACGATTGCTGCAACGGGCGATAAATCGAACCCTTCTTTTACAATTACGGATGCTGGCGAAGGTCAGACTCCGAATAAGATGCCAATTACGCTACTTGATTTGAGTCATAAGAACAAATTGGGAGTTCACTTTGTCCAAGGCAAATTTAATATGGGAAGTACAGGTGTCTTCCAATTTTGTGGCAGACATAATCTACAGCTTATTATTACTCGCAGAAACCCTAATATTAGGCAGAATCAACCTTTTGACGATTCATTCAATCAATGGGGTTTCACAGTAATCAGAAGAGAAAATCCAACTCCTGGCCGAAAGAGCTCAGTATATACCTATTTAGCACCTTTGGGAACTGACCAAAAACCTCAGCAAGGAGGAGTCCTGCGATTTAAATCGGAGAAGTTACCAATTTTTCCCGAAGGTCGTAATCCTTATAAAAGAGAGTCGGAGTGGGGAACGGTAGTAAAGCTTTATGAATATAAGGCTACAGGATTTCGCACGAACATGATGTTACGAGACGGGTTACTTTCTAGACTTGACCTATTATTGCCAAGTATCGCATTACCGATACGTTTGTATGAGTGTCGTGATTATGGAGGCTTTGCTGAAAGAAGCTTCGAAACTACTTTAAGCGGTTTAAGCGTTAGACTTGAAGACAATAAAGCACAGAACCTAGAAAACGGATTTCCTACTGCATCCCCATTAGTGGCACTCGGTGAAAATATGACTGTGAAAATATATGCCTTTAAGAAAGACAGAGCGCAGACGTATCGGAAAAATGAGGGGATAATATTTACAGTCAATGGCCAAACACACGCACACCTTTCATTAGCCTTTTTTAGTAGAACAAAGGTTGGCATGCACCGTTTGGATGATTCAATTCTTGTGGTTGTTGATTGTACCAATCTAAGCGGAAGGGCCAGAGAAGATTTATTTATGAATAGTCGAGACCGTTTAAGAAATGGAGAATTGAGAGAAGAGATAGAACACGAGCTTGAAATCCTAATAAGAGACCATCCCGGGTTAAGAGCCTTAAGAGAACAACGAAAGAATGAAGAGATCCAGGAAAAATTAGGGGATTCCAAACCTTTGGAAGACACCATAAAGCTAATCCTAAAGTCATCACCGTCTTTATCCAAGTTGTTTTTAACAGGGACAAGATTATCAAGCCCATTCAAGTCAAAGCAAGTGAGGACTACCGAAAAGCCATGGAAAGGGAGATTGCACCCAACATATTTCAGGTTTCAGAAATTAGATTATGGACAGATATTAAGCCATGCTACTCCGATTAACATGCGGTCTCGGATAACTTTTGAAACCGATGTTGTGAATGATTACTTTGATAGACTACAAAATCCAGGGAAGTTTACTTTATATGCAGAAGTTAATGGAACAAGCCTTGATATTACTACCTATAGCCTTAATCTGCAAAATGGGAAAGCTACACTCAACGTAAGATTGCCACAAGATATCTCTATTGGCGATAACATAAGATATACAGCAAAGGTGGAGGATTATACCCTACTATTACCATTTACGAATGCTTTTGTGGTTACAGTAGGTCAGCCGCAGGAGGTGAAACCGAGTCCGAAAAAGAAAAACGGGAGCCCCCCGTCTGAAGAACCTGGGGATGAACGTGATGTGCCATCAGGCCTGCAATTCCCTGAAGTGAGTAAGGTATATGAACAAGATTGGAGCAAGCGTAAACACAAGTTCGACCAATACTCAGCACTCGAAATCATCCAAGAATCCGCTAGTGGCGATAATGGTGAGGCAGACCAACCCATATACAGTTTCTGGGTTAACATGGATAATATTTATCTAAAGACGGAAAAGAAATACAGCAAAAATAACGCAGCGATACTTGATGCAAGATACGAAGTAGGCTTGACTCTCTTGGGGCTTGCTTTAATCCAGTCACATATTCAGAGTGAGAAATCTCAAAAACGAGAGGAGGAAGATAGCCAGAATGAAGAGGAGCCAACTCTAGAGCAACATGTATATAATACAACAGCAGCTCTTGCTCCTATACTCCTACCATTAATAGACTCACTCGGTAATTTGACTGAAGAGCAAGCTAAGATTGGCAGTCAAACAGGAGATGATGATTAGTATCAAAATATAAATCTCCCCCAAATCATCAGGTCGGTCTATGAAAAATCAAGATCTCATTGCCTGCATGCCGGTTGTTTTCGATGTTTGTATACCATCTCCTGTTTGGAACAAGACGAGAAGGACGTTGGTTGCCCGGCATAGTTAGAGGCTGTAATTCCTCGTAACCAGCTAGTCGCATAGACTCGAGGAAGGCTGGAAGCTGCATTTCTGGGTTAGAGAAAGCAACTAATTGGACTAGTAAAGCATCTGGGTGAATAAACGAATGAATAGACTCAAATATTTCCCTTAATCTTATAAAATAGCTCTTGATTCCTGATTGGGACCTTCCGCCAAGTGTGTAATGTGATTCACCATGCCCATTCTGGAATCCAGCGAACCAAAAGGGTGCTGGGGTTTCTTTACGACTATTCACCTGCCAACGGTGATAGAGTACGTGTACTCCAGGATAAGGTGGTGATGTTAATACCAATTTGACCTTCGACTGCATTTCACTTAGCATCCGATTGTTTATTATACTTTCAAAGCTTCCGAGATATAATTGCCGTCTACCTGTTATTTGATTCTTTGCTACACCATTTTCTTGAACGGCAGATGCAAATTCATCCAGCCCTTCCAACATCTCTTCTACGTGTTTTGTTAATTGTTCCTTGAGGGTGTTAGTTTGAGGAAGTTCTTTTCTACAATCTACTGCCCATTGTGCAAATCTCAGTAAAGCACATTTAGCAAAATTCCGTTGCCTTGGGAATTCAAATACATCGGTGGTCTTAGTCAAATTGACAAAGATATTCTTAAAATCCTCAGGAATATGCTTCAATTCACTAATATCAATGGGCTTCTTTTGCTCCAAGGATTGAAACAAATCAATGCCATTTACCCATCCTAGAATCTTATCCCTGTCTCTCTTACTGAGTGGGGTAGTTTTTACTTTGGTAATGAAATAAGCAAGGGGATTTATATCAACTCCGATGGCATTACGTCCATTTGTTACTGCCTCGATTATACTTGTGCCACTACCCATGAATGTATCAAGTACATAATCGCCTTTATTCGAGAATTCTATTATGGTCTCTCTAGCAAACTCTGGTGAGAATCTTGCTGGATAGCGATAGAAATTGTGGGTTAGCCCTGAGACACGTTTTTCGGAGTGTAGCGACCTGAGTAAGCGTGATTCAGCGTTAATTTCATTCATTACTACTTATCGCCTTTTCCCTGATGTTCTTCCGATGTTTAGCTCACGTGAAACTGCACGGATAATCAATTTGGTCATAGAAACATGTTCTCTGAGTGCTTTTATTCGTAGCTCGGTATGCACGCTTTTGGGTAAATAAATTGTTGTCTGGATTTTATCTGGTGGCACTTTTGACACTAATAATCAGCCCTCGAATACTTATTTGATGCCATATTAACATTTTTATATTATACTGTCAAGATATAATAATATTATTTTTACACTAAGAAATTCTACCCTGACAAATAGAGAGAATGCACACACTGCAAGCTTGCCTGACCTTGCCTCGGGCCGAATCAATAGTTCACACTCAGTATGACTATCATTTTGTGAACTTCTAGCTACGAGCCGCTGTTTGTGAAGGCAGCCGCTATCTACCTCTGCGGCTCGATAATCACTTTTAGAAAGTCTTGAGCCTAGGCGGAAATTTCAAAAATAACACTAAAGATATAACTTTATCTTCTTTTTGATGGGGCGTTGAGAAACAACTTCTATAACAAGCTCAGCTTCTAAATCTTTTGGGGGCTCGTCTATACCCCACAATGACCCTTCAATTCTTATAGTCTCAGGACCCCAAATTCTACGGGGCAGAAGAATGACCCCGCTCAATGGTGGAGTATAACCACTTTTCTTTGACTTCACGCTACATTCCAATTGACCTAGTATTTTCCTACCACTCATGCATACAACTTGGACACCTTTCACAGTAGTATCTACCGAACCACTATTGGCCAATAGTATAGTTCCAGCAGTCTCTATTCTGATACCTTCAGCAATAATATTGCCGTTTTCATCGTGGAAAGAGTCGGGACTCCATCTTGCTTTGTGAAGGCCTTTTACATCGCAAGTAACCCGTGGTATCTGTCTTGCTGCCTGATATCCAGCTTTTACCACATCCAAAATTGTTCTAAATATATCCAACGGGTTCATTCTCTGTGATCTACTTGCTCCATGTGACTTATTTCTTAAATATGACATAGATATTGTACCATTTTGTTAATTGAAGATAGGCAAAAAGCGGTTTTTCTTAAAAGAAGGTTTGATTAATTGAATGAAAGAGTATTAATATTGCAATATAGGAACTTACACAAATGTTCTCAAATCAAACCAATCAGCATCTAATAAGACTGGCAAGCTTAATAATCGAAAACAGAGGTAAGACAGGCCAACCTTTTCCTTTCAAATGGGGCAATATTCCCGATGACATTGAATTTGATAGGGCAGAAGGCATTTCCCTTGCGATTACTGGTGAAGAATATTTGCAGTATGTGAAATGTCTTAAATCCTTAGCAACAGAGCCTGACTTGGAACATCTATCGAAGCGTGAAATAGATAAAGAGCTATGGCATCTCACTTGCGAAGTATTTGTAAACGCCGAGAAGTTGAAAGATATAAACACTTTACGTGAGAACCTAGCCGTTTTCCACAAGCGTCTTAGAAAACCAATTGAGGAATTTGAAGTCATTATACCTGTTGAGAACTTAAGGGTTGGCAATCATGTTCATGAAATCTATGGAGTCAAGTTTTTAGAAATGACATCAGCCTGTGCATTAGAATGGGGAATAAGCAAAGAGCAACAAGCACATGAATTGTTCTACACAGCTGCGGTTGATAAAGTGGTGGCGATTCTAACTGAAAGAGGTGCTGACCCCTGGAAGGCAGCCGACAGAGCAAGGGAAAAAGTGGCTACCGCCTTGCACTTATTACGTATCGCACTATTAATAGACCATGAGCCACGAGTTGTTGGCTGGAAAATACATGATGAGGAACTGTTGTTTAAGCAAAGTGAGCATATCGCCGTCAGAAAGAAGGATAAATTAGATTTGCTATTACCTGGATGGAGACGTAGCTTTCGAAGTGTGGAACTAACGGTCAATGACACCATGTCAAAACAGATTGAAACCTCTTGTAGAATGCTGGGGGATTTATTTAGTGAGAAAAGCATTGATATACGTATAAGAGATAGATTGATAAGAAGCTTAGAATGGGTTAGTAATAGTGTGGTTAGAGAAGAACTAGATGACAAAGTAGTTGACATATGCACGGCCCTTGAGACGCTCCTTGCGACCAAAGATGACCCGAGAAAAGGTGAGCGCATAGCTTTAAGAACGACTCTTCTTAATATGGTGCAAGACAAGCCATTTTTTGACCCCGTACACGTAATGAACCTCTACCTAAAAAGATCTGACATTGTACATGGTTCAGCAAGAAAAGTCTGCACAGAATCTGATTGTCAAATAGGAAGGGTGATAGTGTTAGACTCATTTAGTAAATCCTTGACTTATATACTTGCCAACAAAATTACACGCCACTCTGCTTTCATCAAAAGTTTGCAGAAAGATAAGGCGCTAGTACAGAAGGCGGTAGATTTTTGGGAACGGTATCCTCAGTATTATCCTGACATACTAAAAGCGGCAGAAAAAATATTGAGTAGTTAAGAGGCCACAATGAGAAAGAAACGAGCGAATGGTGCGTAAAATTGATTGTTTTCCACAAATATCCCGTTCAAAAATCTCACTTACCTAGAAAAGCGGCCGCTAGCTACCTCTGCGGCTCGATAATCACGTTTAAAGAGTTTTGGGCCCGGGCGACAAACCGACTATTATACCAGCCTCGATGAACTGCTCAATTGAGACAACTGAGCCTATGCGAATATTGGCATAATATATCAATAATAATTGATAACTTTTTCAACCCTGAGGTTTAAGTTTGGCAAAATATTCATCAATTTCGTCTCTTAATTCGATGCCTACTCGTTCAAAACAGTCCAACAAACCCCGGTAACAGCCTTTGCCACCAACGAAGTCCCAGAACTCATCCCCCACTTTCAATTCATGCTCTAAGTCTAGCATGCCGCGCATTGTCCAACGGTTATACGGTTTCGGTTCATAGGGGTTATATGGGATAGCGATTAACGTGTTTATCCTTGCTTTTGGATTTGATGCTAATACTGCCGCTACCCACTCTAATAATGTCCTTTTAAATTCTCGGAACCCACCCACATTTGGCTTCGCCGTTTTTAAGTCAAACAAATATAAATCATCCGTTTTGCTTTCTAGCAGTATATCTACTCTTGTTAGATTAACCTTTCTTTTTGCTCCCTTCTGGCAGACTTTTCGAATAGCATCAATTTCTGCATTCTTATTTGGTGAAGATGCTGCTGTTGTTAAGCCGTCTATTATTCTTTGAATTACATACGATGCGTCTTCATAAATGTATTCACCTGCTATTACGTGTGATTTAGCAACTTTGAACCTGCCTTTTGCTAGCGCAATTGTGACCGGCTCAAAAATTGTAGTGCCGAAATTAGTGCTTAGGGAATGGATGAAGGAATACAATGCTAAACGGTCCTTGCCAAGTAACCTCGTATGGAAAGGCATTGAAGCAGGCTCTGGGTTATAGTTTTGGAACTTATGCCTCAGGCTACTTTTCAGAACCTGTTCAACATTGGAAATTTGTTCCTTTGAAAGTCCCATTTTTTATTTTGCTTTCATGTGTAATATAGTCTCTGAATACGCGCCTTTGTCCCTTTCAGTTCTATTGAGCACAGGGCGCTTATATCGTTTGATGATTCGCGTTCCGGACCTCTCTGCAATAAGTGGGTAGAGGTTATATTTGTCGTTTGCGACTAAAAAAATATCAAAATCATCAACTAAAAATGGTCTACAATTGTTTAAAACCTCTGAAATTGACTGAACATATAGTCTTCTAGCTTCCGGGCCTTGCCCGTCTGACAATCTGCCTATTTCTAGCTGGTCCTGCCTTTCGAAGTTAAACAGGTCATAAGCATAGGCATGTTGGTCATGATAGTCTATTAAGCCTACGTAGGGGGGACTTGAAAATATGCCTTTGATTTTTTGGTGCCTGGCAAGTTTGGCGAGAGCTGGATAGTATTCCTCCAATTCTTTGATGAGATCTATGGTTCTTGAATCGCCTGTTAAGCAAATTTGGCCAGTCTCGGTCCGCAATTTATCGAACTGTGATAATCTGAAAATAGTGTCTTGGCTGTATCTCAGCCACCAATTTAGAATAGAAAAGAGAGGCTTACATATTTTACCGTGCTTATGGCAATAGTAGGTAGATAATACTGGCTCTTTTAGTGTGGCTAAATCAAAATGTGTTGTGGCTCGGCAAGAACGAATCGTACGACTAAGGATAATTGTCAACGCATTTCTAGTATTAATGTCTTGAACTTGCTCAATCAAAGAACGTACCAAGTCTATTTCCTGCCTTATGGGTTTTATATACCACTTATCCAAAAAGTTGCCGGCAGTATCTTCTTGTTTAAGCTCAATTTTGTATATACTGAGGAGTGCTTTATATATTTGTTCGAATTCTCTTGATTTAGCTTGGCCATACTCGTCTTCTTTAATTTGTCCTGTCCTGACTTCAATTTTGAATTCGGGAGATGGAAAATACCTCTTATTAAAGTCTGTCAAAAACTCTAATAGCTTGCTTTCAAATTCTCGTGTGTTTGAACCAGAGATGAATTGTCTCAAAGACGAGGTAATCTTGCGTATTTCATTATACAATTCAGCTAAGTCGTATTTAGTAATCTTCGTGTTACTTATCAACGCATTGAAGGCTGAGACATCAACACCTATTGCATTCATGCTGAGTTCATTTGCTTGGACCAGAGTGGTACCGCTACCGCAAAACGGGTCAAGGATAATGTCACCCTTTTGAAAGTAGACCCCTTTTTTGAAGTCATCAATGTGGCCATCTAAGAAGTACTCTACTAACTGAGGTATAAACTTCCCCTTATAGGGATGCAACCTGTGGACATGCTTGGTTCTTTCAGACTCTTTCAGATAGTCAAAAGATAAAGCCCAATTTAAGTCCTCACCTAATATACTGATCCACTTGGTCTCTCTTTTGCCAACATAGGATTCGTAGTACCTGATTAAGTCTTCTTTGCTAACTAAAGTATTCCCATTGTCTGTAAGTTTTTGGATTCTACCGTACTGAGTCAGGTAAGAGATGTTTGAGGGCGTGATGTTTCTGTGCAAATACTGAGTTGCCCATTCACTGGCTTGCCTGATTGTTAATAGATCCGACGCCATTACCCATTATTTTACTTTTATTGAGCCGACAACTCAATAGTAAAAAAGGTTCGTTCCCACAACCGCTATCTACCTCTGCGGCTCGATAATCACTTTTAGAGAGTCCTGAACAAAACTCAAAAATCAAAGGTTAAAAATCAAAATGACAACTTAAAATGCAAATCTTTTACGTTTGCTCTGTTATTTTGCACTTTTTTTACATTTTGAAGGATTTTTTTGGAGATTGGATTTCGGTATTTGGAATTTAGACAACGAGATTGTCACGTCGCCTGCGGCTCCTCGCAATGACAAACAGAGGTAGCCTGTTTCCGCCAGCCCCAGCCGATTGGTAATCATCTCCCGCACACGTATCTTGCCAGCCTGTATCAGTTCCAGTGCTGCGGCATAATCCCCAGGGCTGCCACCATAGGAGCTGGTAAGCGTTATCTCATTGCGCCAGAACAGGTCGTTCACCGATATCGGAATACTGACGCCAGGTTCTGTGGGGGCAAAGAAGAGAACAGTGCCTCCCCACTCCACCGACTCCAATGCCTGGGTTATCGCCGATGCCGTCCCGGCGCATATCACGACAAAGTCAGCCAGACGACCATCGGCTGCCCGACGTAAATGGTTTGGGGTATATTCCTTAGCCTGAATGGCAACATCTGCTCCAAATTTTCGCGCTGCCTCCAAGCGATAATCAACAATGTCCGTCGCTATAATGTAACTCGCATCCTAAATCCTATTGGTGATGGACTGGGCAGTCAGAATTAGTTGTCCAACACTAGTTCTCGAGTTCTCGATTACCACAAACACATTCTCAGAGGACGAATTTCGCATAGGAAGGTCTTGACGGATGGTTCATGCCCCTGTATAATGTGGCGGATTCATAACAGGCGCATGACTCTTAGTTGTGATTTGCATGGATTTCTTACTGCACGTGTAAAAGGCAGGGGATTGTGACAGACGATATTAAGCTCCCGAAAGCAATCCAGTATGCTCTTGTGAGAAGAGGATTTCCTCCAAGGCAGGCAGATCTCGAGAAAATTGGGAAACAGGTGTCTGATTTGGAGAAAATGTTTAATATCCCCCCTGAAGCTGCTGTGAATCTAGCCTTGCAGCAGAGGCAGCAAGTTATACTATTGGCAGGGGGTCTGCAAGGCAAAGTCTTTGAGGAAACCATATCCCTACTAAGGAGCTGGCGATCAGTTATCGAATGTGCTAAGGTCTGGGGAAAGCTGGATTTGCTAGCGAGACTCCACACCACCCTTTTTGAGTTACAGTCAATTCAAAGATATCTACTCGTTAGAGCTAAAGGCAAAACTGAGCAATTCTTGTATTACCTGCAGTCTTGGGATAGCAAACCCAAATCTATTGGTTCGATGGAGGCTACAATGAAAGCATGGATTATCATTACAGCACCAGGGGGAGATTGTCGACAAGCGCTAGAGAAAATAAAAGGTTCAGATTTTCCTGAGGTAACACAAGTGGGTGCTGTATACGGAGAGGAGGATGGCGTCATACAGGTTGACGTTAAGGATAATGACAACTTGAGCAATCTGGTATACGGACGTCTTCAGCGGCTGGACTCGGTGAAGAGTACGAAGACCTATATTTGCGTCGAAGGGACTTATTGGCAGCGAGAAGAAAACTCGTAAGAGGTGCGATACTAGCATGATGCGTACAAATGAAAGGGTTGTCATATTTATTGATGGGGAAAATCTAAAGCGTGGCCTGAAAGACAACATCAGCGAGGCTGAACTAAAAAAGTTCAGCCGTACGACTTTATATAGAAAGCTGGCGGCTGGGCGGCGTACTGTGGATCGGCGACACTACGATGCTGTGTCGCCGGATAACAGAAGTAAGAAGCGGTTCCTCAACTATCTCGAAAACAACACTACTACTCGGCTTCGTCTTGGCACAGTCCACATGGAAGAAGCAGGAGGAGGTCGTTTGTTTCCTGTACAGAAAGGTGTTGATGTTATGCTTGCTGCCGACATGCTAGTATTAGCGATGATTGACTTTTACGATACAGCCATCATTGTAAGCAACGACAGTGACTTCATACCTTTAATCAACTATGTGAAACAAGTTATGGGCAAGGAGGTAGAGGGGGGGCTAATAAAGCGACTCAATAAGAGGGGTGAACTGATATACACTTGCCACGAGATGATGAAAATCACAAAGCCGATCTTTATGGATGAACAATTCTTAAGAGAATGCTTATCATGATAGTACAGGTACTATCTGTAAAGAAACGGAGAACCCGAAGGTTCTCCGGAAGACAAATGCTTATAGAGTGACGCACCATTCTATAAGCACGAGCAGAAGTCTAGAACAGGGAGAAAATTTTGTCAAGCCCCCCTCATTGATGTGGCCGTTTTTAGGGGTAACAGTTCTTAAGAGAATGCTTATCATGATAGTACAGGTACTATCTGTAAAGAAACGGAGAACCCGAAGGTTCTCCGGAAGACAAATGCTTACAGAGTGACATAGCATTCTATAAGCTCAAGCAGAAGTTTAGCACAAGGAGAAGATTTTGTCAATAGGTTGGGCGATTTTTTTGGGGGGTATTAGTGCCCGAACAGTTTGCTAGGGAGTATGTGAATAACTATTGCGGGGTCTACTGTGACGATTGAAATCCTCGCATTGGTCATAGCTGTAGTCGCAATCGTAATCACCATAGTTCAATTTCTCACAAGAAACCGCCCATACGTATGTGTAACATCTCTTAGGTTATTAAGAGAAAACTTGGATGGAGTTTCTATTGAAATTGAACTAACCAACTTGGGGGAAGTACCAGCTAAAGAAGCATACATGAGAGCAGTAGTCGAGGAAGCAACTTGCATAGTAGAACGCTCAATCGGTGCTGTCTTTCCAAATCAGACCTGGAAGACGGTTGTTGGTGTGATAGATTCTTCCGTAATCAGCGCAGATGATTCTGTTGGTCTATGTGTTGACCTCACATATCGGGCTCCCTTTAGCTTTGGTTGGCGGAGATTTGGATACGGGATACACTACACTACCCAACCATTGTATGTCGACGACACAGGCTGGGGAGCGTGGGCAGGGAGAAAGGCAGCCTTCAGCTAGAATGCTTTGATTTTCCATCTGCTTCAATGTGGCATGCTGGGCTGTATAAAACAACAATGTGTTGGGTTTTGGGGGTGGGTATTTGTCTACGAACGTGGTAACGGATGTGCTCCCCACTTAAAGACTAGAAGGAGTTGGTAAGAACGCAGCAGTCTCCCAGACCGGTGTCTATATAGGTGACTAGATACACAGATGCTTGCTTGACGCTGGGAAAACACTTCACCACAATATAGGGGGAAGTCAGTATCTACCTCTGGGGCTCGATAATCACTCTCAGAACAGGAGTGAGTAGTCAGTAGTCAGTCGCTACCAGTCAACCGACGGCAGACAGTTTGCAGCCCCCAATCTCCAATCTCTAATCTCTAGTCTCCATTCGGGGAGGAAGTGACATTTTCTCCTTGTTCAAATGAAGAATTCCTGCTAATCTCTGCTTGGAACTCGTGTGCTACCCTGACAAATCAAATCCCACAGGTGAGATTTCTCAAAACGTGAATGCAAATCAAACACAGATTACCCTTTTGACATTGGGATTTTGGATTTTATTTGGCATTTGAACTTTGTCATTTGTCATTGCGAGGACGACATCACCTCGCCCGCCCCCACGGCTCGCAAGTATAAAGGGCAAACCGACGAAACGAATCGTACGCACTTTAACAACTGAATCTTCCGGAGGTGATCGCCTTACGTATGAAAAAGGCCTGCTGAACTCCCGAAAAAAATAGCCATTTTTGCAAAACGAATCATCCCGGCTTCCCTCATGCTCTTCCCGCCTATGACAAGAAGGGAAGGGTGTCATGCAAAAATGTAGTGCGAGGCTTTAGCCTCGTGCCAGTGTAGGATTGCACGACCATAAAAGGTCGAACTACGATTGTATTTGGAAATTAGCCAGTGAGATTGCCACGTCGCCTGCGGCTCCTCGCAATGACAAAAAGAAGTGGCCTGTTTCCGCCAACCTCAGCCGATGGCACCCCCGACACCCTCCGCAATTCCAGCGCCGCACAAAAAACCATTGACAATTTCCTGGATATCAGTTCAGCGTCTTTTTGTCAAGGCAACTCACTTTCTACGCACGAAGAAAATCACCAGTCCCACTACTACCACCACCCCTATAATCCCGACAATTAGCGGCCAGTTGATTGATGGTTTCTCCTCGAAGTTAGCCGTTATCGAGTAGTCTCCGTTCATGGTTATGCTGGTTGAGGCAGCGTTGACATTGGCAATGGTGCCCACATTGCCAGTCCAGTTGACAAATCGATAGCCTTCTTCAGCCTCGGCGACAAGATTAACCCCTGTTCCTTGGTCATATGTGAAAATTCCCTCACCGGGAGCGGTTACCGTACCTCCAGCGGTGCTGGAGATGGTCAGGCCGAATTGCTCCGGAGGTATCTGCTCGAAGTTGGCCGTTATGGAGTAGTCTCCGTTCATGGTGATGGTGGTGGTGGCATCCTCGACATCGGCAATGGTGGCAATATCGCTAGTCCAGTTGACAAATCGATAGCCTTCTTCAGCCTCGGCGACCAGGTCGACCACCGTGCCGCAGTCATAGGGGAACGTACCTTCTCCTGGGGTGGTTACCGAGCCGCCGGCTGTGCTGTCTGTGGTAAGGTTGTAGTTCAGGAGTACAAAGTCAGCGGTGATGAAATAGTCACCGTCCATGGTGATATCGGTTGAGGCGGCGTAGACATCGGCGATGGTGCCCACATCACCGGTCCACTCGACGAACTCGTAGCAGGCATCAGCCTCGGCCACCAGGTTGACCACCTCACTCTCGCAATATGCAAAAGTCCCCTCGCCGGGAGCGGTTACCAAACCGTCAGCAGCGCTGGAGATGGTGAGGTGATATGACCCGGGGGGCTCGTCTGCCAGGGTTTCCAGAATCCAGCCGCCGACATCGCACTGCCCATCGTCGTTATTTCCCGTGGCGACCACTGCGCCGCAGTCCTTAAGCCCCACCGTGTGCCAGCCCCCTGCGGCGACCTGGACGATGTTCGTCCAGCCACTGACTTTGCACTGCCCCTCGTTGTTCCTTCCCGTGGCGACTACGGTGCCATCCTCCCTAAGCCCTACCGTGTGAGCGCGGCCTGCGGCGACCTGTTGGATGTTCGTCCAGCCGTCTACGTTGCACTGTCCCTCGTCGTTATTTCCCGTGGCAACCACATGGCCGTCGTCCTTAAGCCCCACCGTGTGAGCGTAGCCTGCAACGACCAGCTCAATATCCGTCCAGCCGCCGACGTTGCACTGCCCCTCGTTGTTCCTTCCCGTGGCGACCATGGTGCCGCCACTCTCAAGCCCTACAGTATGAGCCCCACCTGCGGCTACCTGCTGGATGTCCGCCCAGCCGAGGACGTCGCACTGCCCCTGGTCACTCTTTCCCGTGGCGACCACGCTGCCGTCGTTCCTAAGCCCCACCGTGTGCCAGTCGCCTGCAACGACCAGGCCTATGTCGGTCCAGCCGCCGACGTTGCACTGCCCATCGTCGTTATTTCCCGTGGCGACTACGGTGCCACCCTCCTCAAGCCCCACCGTGTGACTAAAGCCTGCGGCTACATGCCCGATATCCGTCCAGCCATCAACATCGCACTGCCCGTCGTCGTTATTTCCCGTGGCGACCACGGTGCCGTCGGGCCTAATCCCCACTGTGTGACGCCCGCCTGTGGCTATCGTGCACGACAGGTTCAGTACCATTATTATTAGAGCTACAGACAATAAAACCTTTAAGATCAACTTTCTATTTTTCATTACTACCTCCCGTTATCCGTCGTTCGAACTTTGCTGCG
>Ga0315543_1002960_pt1 | contig 15748 bp, 10 predicted proteins | sample SalMarSW160210MG_2_FD_203098 | JGI IMG/M metagenome (GOLD analysis project Ga0315543, IMG submission 203098) | Salt marsh sediment microbial communities from the Plum Island Ecosystem LTER, Massachusetts, United States - Salt Marsh Sediment SW1601-210 ...
GCCGAAATTGCTGACCAGCATCTGAAATGGAGCGAGCACCTTCGGATTGTTGAACCGCACGGGAACTTCATCGCCGATGGCGCCCCCGCTGCCTGCTTCGTTCCATTCCAGGTAACAGCGATCTTCACATGCCTGCTTTATCTTTCTCGTCAGTCTCTCTTTTTTCGACGAGGGAAGCCATCCCGTAAAAATTACCGTCCGGGAAGACGACTTGAAATTGGCCTGAATCTTCAGGAAAAGTTCATTGACGCGAAGATTAATCCAGGTCTCGGTCAGGTACTTCGCCTCCATCTTCACCAGATCGTGCACATTCTTTTCGATCTTTTTCTGCTCTTCGGCCAATGCCTGTAGTTTTGTGGAAAGTCCCTTGAAAACATCCTTCTTCACCGACTGCAGCTCGGCCGGAAGTTCGACTTTGGTCCATCCGGCCTTCGCCAGAATCTTGTTGATCTGCTCTTTGTCTCTTTTCATTGAAATCAGGAGATGATGGGCCATATCGCCTTCCTGTCCCATCGCAATATTTAACGAAGGCATGTCCCGCAGGCCCTCTTCAAGCTGTTTTACGTTCGATGCGGGGAGTCTTCCGATCTGCATGGAAATAAAGGAATGTTTTGCCGGGAGTGTGACATCGGAAATCCCTATACCGTAGAGTTCCACCTGCCGTTTGATGCCCTCGAGCTTGAGTATCTCCTGCTGGAGTACCCGCTGTCTTTCCCTGATACTGTCACGCTCACCGGCCATTTTGTCGAGGTGGGCGGTCTCACTTTCAATGTTGACGGCAGTACGGTTATTCAGATCTGTTTCTCGCGGCACCGAAGGAATAATGCCGCCTGTGTACAAAAATCCTTCGATTCGTTTTCTTAAATCCGACATTTCCGTCAGAGAGATTTCCGGTTTGATTTCCGACAGACTTTCCGGTTTCTCGCCTTCAAGTTCCGATATATTGATAAACTGCATTACTCCTTCGCGAAGAAGTGCTTCGGTGACCGGTTCACAATCCTTTGCGAGCACTACTGCGAATAGCTGTATCATCTCAGTGGTAAAGATCATATCATGCTCTCAATCCGTCCCTGTTCAATGCGAAAATATTTTGCATTCAATATAGTCCTGATTTTCTTCAGCTCATTCCGTTTGAGCACAAAATACGAAAGTATAATTCCTATCGTAAACGGATACCCGGCCAGGATACGCTGGACCTCGTGTTTCATAATCTCTTCCAGTATCCGGCGTATAAGGAGCAGCCGTGACGTACTGTCTGATGTATGGGAAGAGAGCAGTGCCGACAATCCCGGATATTTGCTTTTGACAAATCCCTGGAGCACGGACGTGACGTTCTGGGCACCGTACAATTCGGCCATGATGGCCGTGTCGAGATTGAATCCCCCCGGCACGATAGCAGCCAGAACGGCCTCAAGGGGCAGATCATAGAAATCCTTGAAACGGATGATCCAATTGATGTTCTGCAAGTCGATCTCAACGCCTGCAAGTCTCAGCGCTATGGTGCGATCTCTGCGGTCCAGCTTGTCGATGGAGGCCAGAAGGTTTTGATAATAGAAATGGTCGAAGGCAATTTCCATGCGGAAGAGAGAACCTTCCGATTCGACAGTGTGACTGTATTTCCTGATAATCAGGCTGTACGGAGTGCCTTCGCATGCGCCCGCAATCTCATCAAAATCTTCAGCATTAACGACGATGTCGACAGGTATGTCGTGAATGATCCGTTCGTACAATATATAATGTATACCGGTATCACCAGAGCGCTTCCGGATTTTTCTGTCGAAATAGATTCTTATGGCGTTCTTAAGGTTGTCAATTTCAAACTGGCTCAGCAACGCGTCGACAAGCTCCATGGAATTACGATGAAGGTACTGCCTGATGTTCCTGTAGAGTTCAATTTCACTCTTGAGCAATTCGAGTTCCGCCTGCTTCAAATCACCGGTCGCCGAGTATGTCTCCTCAAGCCCGGTAAAAGGAGTGTCCCTCAAAAGAGCCAGCGCCGCCTCAAGGGACGGTGCTTTAACTAATTCGTCGAATACGCCGTCAGGAAGGATCTTGCTGATCCGCGCCCGCAGCTTTGCATTGATAAATGAATATTTTGATAATGGGCGGGCCATTACTTGCTATCCTTCTCATACTCCGTGCTCAGTATGATATTGCAGATATTGTCAACGAGGTTATCCATTGTATCCGAATTATTATTGAGCAGAGTATCTTTTTCCTGGTCCGCCTGTTTCAGTTTTTCTTCCCTGATATGTTCGGCCTCTTTTTTTGCATTTTCAACAGTAGTTTGTATTATTTCCCGGGCTTGTTGTTTTGCATCACTCATTTTCTCTGAGATTTCTTTTTCTACAGATTGCCTTATCTCGGAGGCCTTATTGCGTGCCTGATCGAGTACTATACTGACCTTCTTTTCAGCCTGAAGAACTTCCTCAATTATTTTCTTCATAAAATCAGATCCTGAACAGAACGAACATGAACAATTAAATTTCGGTACAAATATACACAATGATAAACGAAATTACCAGCATATGAAAAGCACAAATTTACTCGTGATAATCCAATTCTGGAACAGTTTTAGTCATGAGACCTTAATTTATGGTTAATTATCATTGGAGCAAGCCGCTGATCACACCGTGCATTTAACAACTGCACGGCCAGGGAACATCATTCCTTTCTATCCTTTGCCCCTGCGTAAAGCTCGTACTTAAGAAGGCGGCACTCGATATTGGCATTGTAAAACTCAATCCGTCTGCTGGTACGCAGCCCGACCTTTTTTGAAAGCGATGGATTGCCTGTAAAAATGTAACCGGTATAACCGGCACATTTCTGTTTGAAGAAATCGCCGATACGTTTATACGTACCATTCAGTTTCTCAACTTCACCCAGCCGCAAGCCATATTCGGGATTCATAACGATTATCCCCGGCCCCGGCGGTATGACCGTCTCGGCAAAGTCGCAAACATCAAAATCGATCAGGTGCGAGACTCCCGCGGTCATCGCGTTTTTGCGTGAGGCTTCGACCGCCCCTGCATCGATATCCGTAGCAATAATCCGGGCCGGTTTGAAACCCGCTTTGCCGCCCCGCGCTTTGCTCTTTTTAAGTGCTTCGCTGCGCATCTGCCGCCATTTCGGCTCGTCAAAATCTTTCAAATGCATGAATCCGTAGTTGTTTCGCAGCAGACCCGGCACCCGCCTGCCCGCAATAAGCGCAGCTTCAATCGCCAGCGTTCCGCTTCCACACATAGGGCAAACCAGCGGCCCGCTGCCGTCGTAACCTGTCGCCATTATGATCGCAGCCGCCAGGGACTCACGCAGCGGAGCTTTGTGCGGCATCTTGCGATAGCCCCGATCCGAAAGCTTGAGCCCGGAAGTGTTCAGGTAGAGCCGGCAGAAATTATCCTTCCAGTAGAACTGCACCACCACCTTGTCTTTATCCTTGCCTGAATCGGGGCGGGACCCTGTCCTGTCAGCAATGCGATCGACAATAGCATCCTTGACCTTCAGGTTGGCGTACATGGAATTTTTCACATGTTCGGTATTAATCCTGCCGACGACGCTGAGGTATTCGGCCGGTGATATTATGTCCTCCCAGGGCAAATCTTTGGCATTGCGGTAAAGCTCTTCGGGGCTGTAGCACTTGAACTTCTTCAGTAAGAACAGAACATTGTACGCCGTGCGCAAGTGCAGATTGAGCCGCATCGCGTCATACAGATCGCCCTGGAGCTCAAGGCCCGTTTTATAATAATCACCGCCCTGACAGCCTAAAGCTTCGACCTCCTGCCGGACATAATCAACCAGCCCCGCCGAGCAGGTGATAAGGATTGTACTTTTCTTTTTCGGGTCCACTCGTACTGCTCTTTAGATTCGTTTGTTATGACAACGTATTGACAATTATATTATGTGATTGTAGCATTGTTTTGGCAAATCTTAAAAAGAAGAAAGGTGAATTATGATAAGAGTTAAGAACAAACGAATGTTTCAGAGCATACTGCTAACATCGGCGATAATTTCCTGTCTGCTGCTTGCAGGCTGCAAAAAAGATGATCCGGTCGACCACTCCATTCAGGGATATGCCTATGCCAGTAAAGGCCAATACGACCAGGCGATCTCGGAATTTACCAAGGCCTTAAATACAAACCCGATGTCTCCCAAATTATACTATAATCGGGCACTTGCCTATTATCACAAAGCCGAATTCGACCGGGCTATCGAAGACTGCAATAAGGCACTTGAGATAAACGCAGGTTATGCCGAAGCCTACAATAACCGGGGCAATGCCTATGCCAATAAAGGTCAATATGTACAGGCCATAGCAGATTTCGGCAAGGCTTTTGAGATTAATCCGGCGTATGCCGAAGCCCACTACAATTGTGGAGTCACCTACGACCATAAGGGCGAATACGATTCGGCTATTTCCGAGTACACCAAAGCGATTGAGATAAACCAAATTTATGCCGATGCCTATTGCAACCGTGGGCTTATCTATGGCAAGAAAGGACAGTACGATCAGGCCATCGCCGACTTCGACAAGGCCATAGAGCTAAATCCGCAATCGGCCGAAGCTTACTACAATCGTACTGTTGCCTACTGCGGCCTGAAAGAATATGACAAAGCATGGCAGGATGTTCATAAAGCACAAAGCCTGGGATTTCCAGTCCCGGCGGGATTTCTCCAAATACTTCGCGAGGATTCCGGAAGAGAAAAATGAATTGCGGATTCTCACTATTTAGTTGATTTTCTTAGTACGGATATGCTATAATTAATGGAGTATTTACAGAGACAGTGAGTCAGGATTGAAAATCAATTTTAGCAGTTTTCTGGCATTTCAACGGACTATCGTCAGTTTATATACGTAAGGAGACACAAAAGAGCAGTATCCCTTTGTCTGCCATCTGCAGGTTATTGCCTGGCTATAACGGATATCTATTTTATGAATAGACGAAGACAACTTAAGGAACAGATAGCGAGAACTGAAGATCCTGTAATACGGATGCAACTTCAGGAGCTTCTGAATAAAAAAAGACAACAACACTATAAAGGAATAAGGAAAATAGAGGAGCCCTTAGATTCCGTATTACGTCAGGCGATTAATAAGCTGCCTGCTTCGGCTCCACGCGTGTTGATGCTCGTATTAATCACTGTTATACTGTTCATAATATTTATGATTTTAGAGTGCAGAGCATAAGTCGCCCAGCCCCCCCACCATTCTTCGAAAAATCTATCTTGTGCAGTTTTAAACAAATCGAGGCCCATATCGAATAAATCGATATAGGCCCCGAACTAATCAAATACCGCTGTCATTTCTGCAAAAGCGGTTTTACTATTCAGCAGTTTCTCTCGGCTTGTACAGGCAGATGTCATCGAAGAACATCTTGCCCGAACCGCCGGCGATCGTCATGTTGCCCTGGGTTCCCAGGCCTATTGCAATCCTGTCAACGTTGGTCAGGACTATACCCTGATCGGCAAAGGCCTGAAGCGGGATGACCCATTCCGTCCAGGTGGCAATCTGTGTCGCGGCCGGATCATCGTAGATCATAACCGCAGGTGCACCGGTGCTGTTGGAAACCGCTACATAAAGCGGCTCAGCATCGTTACTGCCTATGCCGATGTCCTGGTGCGCCCACTGCCCGGTGACTGAGCCGGTAGTCGTGACATTCGAGAATACCGCCTGACATGTCAAAGCGGCATTATGACTCGTTAAGGCCAAACCAACATAGACATTCGCGCCCATCGGAATGCTCTCTGTGCCCTGGGTGGTCCAGGTGGATCCGTTGGCTGAATGAGACGCTGTAAAGCTGCCGGAAATACTACGCTCCATTTTTACCCAGTACGGAGCAGTTATCGCGGCGGTCGTCGTGTCGACGCTGGTCCCACCCGTATCGGGACGCCGCTGGAAGGACACGCCCGAAGCAGGTGTCACACACATCATCGCATGTGCCGAGTCAGGATCGAGCGACTCGCGAATCATCACGCCGGCCTTGGCCCAGTCGTTCGTGTTTTCGACGCTGTCGACTCTTGCGATAATCGAACCGGCACCGGTAAGCATCTTGTAAGCAAAGTGGAATTCATCGGCTTCCACCCCGTCAACCGCCCAGATATCGGTGCCGGAGGCGGTCATAGTGTAGGTACCGACCGGGCCTTCGACGAAGCTGCCGGTGGATGCCGGATAGCCTCTGAACCACAGCGACAGTTCCGTAACGCCTTCCTCGGTCCAGTCACGCGGGGCTGTCAAAGTCAGCTCTGTCTCGGAATACCTGGAGTAACCCTGCTTATTGTTGTCGTATACCAAAGGCATCGACTGGCTGCCGCCGTGGACTATAGTCTCCTCGGTGTAAGAAAGAGTTGTTTCGTCGCCAACCGCCGCACCTGTGCCGTTGCCGGCAAAGTAACCCGCAGTACCGGGTGTGCCAAAACCAAGGCCGTCATGCCATGCGTACCATATCTGATTTTCACCCGTATCGTAATCCTCGAAATCGTCGATTACAAAGAAATCGCTCGTCGTGAAGTTCCAGACGTTGCCTGCCCACGGGCTGTCGGGATTGACGCTGTTGACTTCATCGATCCGCCAGTAATAATTCGTAGCCAACAAGAGTTGACCGGGACTATAGTTCTCGTCACCGAGCGCTTTGGTTCCCTTGTACTCAGGTGAGCTTTTCGTGGCATTCCTGACGGCATCTGCATCTGAGCCGAAATATACCTCATGTGAAGCGGCAACAGCCCCGGCAACCCAGTTAAGAATCACTGTGGGTTTTACGTCTACCGCACCGTTGGCCGGATCCGGGCCGCTGACGCCGCCCTCAGTAGTGAAACTCCAGACGTCGCCTCTATGCGTAGCCGGGCCTTCGAACTCGTCAACCCGCCAAAAATAAGTCTTTGCCAGTTCAAGTGTGCCGGGCGTATAACTTGTTTGCCCCACGAACATACCGGTCACGGCATTGTTCACATCGTCGAAATTATTCCCGAAGTACACTGTGTGTAATTTAGCATTGAATCCAGATTCCCAGCTAAGCTCAACATCCAGGTCTACCAATTCGGCACCATTAGCAGGATCGGGATAAAAGGCCTTCTTGGACGGAATCATAAAGCTCCAGACATCACCTGTATACGTATTAGCGGAATCAACCTCATCAATTCGCCAGTAGTAAGTAATGCCTGGCACAAGCCCGTCCGGATAAGGATTTCCGGGAAAGCCGACAACTAAATATGGATCAGCCTGATTCCCGAAGAACGTATCGCCTGTACCTGCAGCTACATCATCATAATTTTCGCCGAAATATACATCATGTGATGTTGCATAAGCACCCGGTGCCCAACTGATACTTGTCCATGTGTCCCGAACTATCGCGCCATCAGCCGGACCTGGATTTGCCGACTTCGTTGACACATATTCAGCGAGACGCATGACGTCATCGACACTCGGAGGTACGCCACCGGTATCATATAACCGAACAAATCCCCGGTACTTGTCGCCCGGAAGATAATGCTTGACCCATGCCGTGGCATTTCCCGCGTCATCCGTAGCCAACACTGTAAGATTGTCGGTTGCGGTCGCAGAGGTCGGCCGTTGTGATGTCCACGTTTGGGTTAGACCCCAGGCAATCCCAGCCTCTGTAAAAACCACCTCGTCGTTGGTATCCCGCGCTGCGCTGGCCGCGTTGAATCCCAACACGCCGGGTCCCCCGGCATCACCCCATGTGGTATTGCTGCCGTCCGCACTGCCCTGGTAGTAGAAAGGAATATCCGCATACCACACAATCTTGCCACCTGCATCCAGATATTGCCGAATTGTACAACTTGAATTCATGCTCTCTGCAACAGTGTCCGGTGCGGAATCTCGACAGAACACAACTACGCTTAAGGCTTTGTCGGCGATATGACCGTCCATCCACGTCTTGAGTTCGTCTGCGTCGAGAACCGTGTAGCCCGCAGCCTCTAAAGCATCCCGTATGGACGTGTCAGCTCCAGCCCAGGCCGTTGGATAATCATCATCCCAGTAGAGAGCCCGATCCCACTCAATAGCCTGGGCCCACACCGTTGACAAACCCAGCACTAATACGATAAAGAAGATGGGATAAATCATTTTTTTACACATCGTAATCCTCCTTATAAAATTTGGACAATTGGCTTTGGTTATAGGCCAAAGCTACCAATAACATTTCTTATTTTCCCCCACATCTTTTTTCAGCAGAATGATCTATGACTCGATATTACCTCCTTCCTTCCAAAGCCCAATAAGGGCTGTGAATTAGAAACTTAAAAACCACGACGATTTACATAAATATCGTCTGCCCGAAGGCTGGAAATAAATAGACCATTATAATATTGTTTATAACAGATTGATCCCCTTTATGTCAATATAAATTGCTATATTATTGGGCTATCGGAGGCCATATTATGCTTGACAAAACATCTGCCATAAAATATTGGTCCTTATAAAACACAGCGCCAAATGAAATGATGCTGTCTTGGATTTTATGTTTGCCGGGCGGCTTTATCAATCAAAAATGGAGGTTTTTTGGCCATGATTAGACATTATGCCGGGATTTCACGCAAAATAAAGGAAAGCGGGAGAATTTCAATTCGCAAGTTATATTCAATACTTGTTATTTGCCTAATACTTGCAGCAGTCAGCGGAGGCTCTACCAGCACAGCTTTAGCACGGGCGAATGAACCTGCCGGGGATGGAGAAGCTGTTTGTAAGACCATTGAGATATTTCCTCTTGTAAGTCAGCACGTTCACGGCTCGACAATCGTCGAGCTGCCGAACGGCGACCTGCTGGCAGCATGGTTTCAAGGTTCCGGCGAAAGATGGGCGGATGACGTCGCAATCATGGGAGCCAGACTCAGGGCCGGCGAAGAAAGCTGGAGCAAGACCTTCGTGATGGCAGATGTGCCCGGATTTCCGGATATCAATCCGATTCTGTTCATCGATTCTCAAGACCGGCTCTGGCTGATGTGGTACACGGTGATAGCAAACCAGTGGGAAACTTCGCTGCCCAAATACCGGATCAGCACAAACTATATGTTGCCGGACGGGCCGCCCGAATGGTCATGGCAGGATGTTTTGCATGTAAAGCCCGGCGATCCGGCCGAACGCGGCATTCAGCCCGGCGACCGATTCGTTAAATCGGTTGAAAGACAAATCAAGGAATATACAGAATATATTTCTCAGAGCAACAGTATCTCAGCACTGTTAACGCGCAGCTTAGCAGACAGATGGAAGAAGGAACTGCTTGCCAAGGCGCGCGGCGAGGACATGATGCGGAAAGGCCGGCTCGTCGATTCTTCGGGCCAATCGACCGAACAGCAGCTTGGCTATCCGTATTTCAGACGCATGGGCTGGCAGACGAAAAACAAAGCTGTGATTGTCGATGAGAACCGGATAATCGTCCCCTTTTACTCCGACGGATTCAGCTTTTCATTGATGGCCATAACGGATGACGGCGGCAAAAACTGGCGGTTCAGTGAGCCGCTTGTGGCACCGGGAAATATCCAGCCCAGCATAGCAAAAAAAGCCGATGGAATATTGGTCGCCTACATGCGTGACAACGGACCCCCGCCCCAGCGTCTACATGTAAGTACGTCCGCAGACAAAGGTTTGACCTGGAGCCCGGTGAGAGATTCCGAACTGCCCAACCCCGGCTCCGGAGCCGATGTTGTCACTATGAGAAACGGTCACTGGGCCCTTGCGTATAACGATACGGAAGACGGCAGGCATAGCCTGGCGATTTCGATTTCAACCGACGAAGGCAAAAGCTGGGAATATACCCGGCACCTTGAACTGGACACGCGAGGCAGAAATACGGCGACCAGCAGTGCTTATCCGTCTATCATTCAGGGCCGCGGCGATATTCTGCACGTGGTTTACAGCTACCATCACAATGACAGAAGGGATGCCCCGAATAAGACTATCAAATACGCGAGGTTCAATGAAGCGTGGATCAGGCAAGGCGACGCTTCGAAAAGCAAATGAATCATTCATGCCGAAGCGCCACAATCGGATCCACTTTGGCGGCATGAACCGCGGGATATAATCCGAAGAGAATTCCGATAGTCATACTAATCAGAAGAGGCACAAGAATTCCCTTCATGGTTATCACAGTGACCATGCCGGAAAAGTACGTAATTAAAAACGGAATAAGTGTCCCCATACCCAGGCCGATTAAACCGCCCATGGTCGAGAGAACCACAGTCTCGATAAGAAACTGAATGACAATTTGCCTGCGTTTGGCGCCGATGGCACGTCTGATTCCTATCTCACGCGTACGTTCGGTGACCGAAGCCAGCATAATATTCATAATTCCGATTCCGCCGACCAGCAAGCTAATGCCGGCGATGGATCCGAGTACGATATTGAATCTTTGCTTCGTCGCCTCGGCCTGCTTTATCAGTGCCAGAGGAACACTCACGGCATAATCCGTTTTCTTATGAAATTGTTCCAGCATTCTCTCGATTCCCGCCGCGACGGCCTCTACCTTCTTCGGATCATCCACCTGGACAATAATTTGGTGCAGTTCCACCATCTCGCGTTCGTCTCCCCCTGAAGTACGTTTCGTGAAGATGTCGCCGAAATATCGGCGTGCCACCTCAATTGGAATATAAGCATCGACTTCCTGGTCGGGAATTTGAATGTTTCCTGCTTGCCCGCTTTCGCTTTTGACGATACCGATGACTTCGAACTGGTCGCTGCCCATGCGGACCGTTTGGCCGATCGTGCTCTCGGTAGCCAGGATTTTGCGAGCGCCGAATTCGGTCAGCACCGCAACCGGGGCTTGTTTTTCCTGGTCGGAGGTAAGAAGCACTCGCCCGGCAAGAACCTCCCGAGGTACGAGCTTGAACCATTCGGGTGTAGTGCCTACGATCCTCAGTTCCAGCGCTCTCTCACGAACACGCGAGTCCTTTCGTGTCAGCTTTACCGGCGCGGTTCGTTGAATATTGCTGAAACTCGATGCAATCCTGCGATAATCTTCATAAGTCAATCCGTAGATACTCATGTGGGAATGCTCGGTGCTTGTGGCCTCTTCCTCCGCGGATTTCTTCGCTGAGATAATGATATTGTTACTGCCGAGCCTGCGAATCTGTTCGAGAGCTTCCTTGCTGGCGCCTTCCCCGACAGAGAGCATGGCCACAACACTGCCCACGCCAAAAACGACGCCCAACATGGTCAGAAACGAGCGCAGCTTGTGGAGCAGCAGATTCTCGATACCGAGCCATATATTTCGTGCGATTCGAGTTTGCCTCATTTTGAATTCCCATCGATTCTGTCGATCAGGCCATCCAGCATGTGCAGCCTGAGATGGGCATGCTCTGCAATGGCCGGTTCATGCGTAACGATAATAATCGTTTTACCGGATTTATTCAATTTTATCAGGAGTTCCAGAATCTGCTCACCTGTTGTCGAATCAAGATTGCCGGTTGGTTCGTCTGCAAAGATGACCTGCGGATCGTTCGCCAGGGCTCTGGCAATCGCGACTCTTTGCATTTGTCCGCCGGAAAGCTCCGTAGGCCTGTGACCGACTCTGTCTCCGAGTCCGACCTTCTCTGCGAGTTCCTTTGCTCGTACCGCACTTTCTCTTGCGTCCCATCCAAGATAATAAAGCGGCAATTCGATATTTCTTTGGACGGTAAGTTGAGGTATCAGGTTGAAAGACTGGAATATGAAGCCCAGGTATCTGAGCCGAAACTCGCTGAGCGAATCATCGTCGAGCCGGCTGACATCTTTGCCGTCAAGAAAATATGAGCCGGAAGTCAAACGGTCGAGGCATCCGAGGATATTCATCATAGTGCTTTTACCGGAACCGCTCGGTCCCATGATCGCCCAGAAGCTCCCCCTGTTGAATGTGATGTCGACCCCGGCGAGAGCATTGACCTGCTCTGTTCCCATTTGATAGATCTTGCGCGCGTTGACGAGTTTAACAATTTCCTGGTTGTTTTTGGATGGAGCTTGTTTAGCCATTTACTAATCCCTTTCCGCTCCACGAGATCTCTGGCCGCCTGCACCCTGCCTCTCGACGCCCGTTCCTTGCCTCTCGCCGCCTGTACCTTGCCTCTGGCCTCGTCCCTGCCTTGAGCCCCCGCCGCCCTGAAAACGCTGCCGCATGGCATCCCGCTCCTCCTGCGACATATTCTCGAAGCGTTGTCTCATTTGCTCCATTTCTTTCTGGCGTTCTTCGTCCGACATATTTTCGAATCGCCTGCGCATCTGTTCCATCTGATCTGACGAGGAACCATCAGAGCCTCCCGGCTGTCCCGAAATATTATCTTCGGGGCCCATTGACTGCCCTTGTCCTCGCTGCGACGGACGTGCAGTACTACCGTTGCCGTTAGCTTCTTCGAGTCTCTGATTCACTCTCTGCTGGAAAGTTTCGGAGCCATCGGGCAACTCGATATCCCCAGCCTTTGAGCCGGATTCGATAGTACCGGCTCTCAGTGGAGGTGTCATCAAGACAACTTCCCCCTCTTCGAGGCCGCTGACAATTCTTATCATCTTGTTATCGTCCAGCCCGATTTCGACTGCTCGTTCAGTGTAGGACCCATCCTTGACAACGTAAACCGTAGGCTGCCCTGCGACCCGTAATACTGCCTGAACCGGGATATATACCACATCCTCATATTGCGCAATGATAATTTCGGCCTTACAACTCATTCCCGTACGCAGCGTGACATCACTATCTTCCAGGTTTATATCTGTGGGATAAATCTTGAGGTCCGGATTCGCCCACATACTTCGTGCGTCCGGCAAAGGCGCGATACGTTGGACACGGCCCAGGAACTTCTTACCCGCCAGCGCTTCAACCGTTATCACCGCGGGCAGTCCCACCCGGACTTTTTCAAGACTCGTCTCATGAATATCCACCTGAGCCTTCATCAAATCAGCAGTTGGAAGGTTTATCAAATCCTGCCGTTCAGAGACCTCGACACCAATATCCATCGGGTCTCGACGGTCGAAGGGACCGCGTCTTCCGCCGCCTGAACTCGTTGCATAGACCACCATTCCGTCCTGTGGAGCATATATCGTCGTTTTCGAAAGCTGGTCCTCGATCTTCTTCATTTTCTCTTTTTGACGGTTATATTCAAGCTCTTTGGCTCTCAGGTCGGCCTTAGCCTGGACCACATCGGCTGAGGCCTTACGCTCCGTGCGCTCCAGAGCCATATCGGCCTGGTTGACGTCACTTGTCAACTGCTCGATTTGGCGATGGTAGGTAAAATTGGTCAGAATATCGAGGTCGCTGTTCGCCACATCCCGCTCAAGCGTCCTCCGCTGGACCGCCAGTTTATCCGAAAGGTACTCGGTCTCCGAGAGGTATTTCTCCTCATAGAGCCTCTTCGACCAGTCATTCACATCCTCAGCACGTTTTAGATCCTCTTCGGACAAACGGATTTTAGCCCTGAGTTCATTGACGTCTTTGGGGTAAAGCCCGTCCACATACTGCTGCAGATCCTGCTTGGCGAATTTCAGAGTCAGCCTGGCGACGTCGATGTCGCTTTTTGCCTGGTTTTCAGTAACGGCAAGACTTTCCTGTGCCCCGATATAAGCGGCCTCGGCACGCTGAACCTGAATATCCTGGTCGATTATAGCATCCTTGAGATTACTGGCGTCCAATTCAACCAGCAGATCTCCCTTCTTGACTAAGCTGCCATCCGGAACAAGACTGACGATAGTCGTTCTTCCCTCAACCTCGTTCCTGAGAGTAATCTGCTCCTGGGGGCTTATAGTGCCGGACTCCAATACGCTGATTGTCAGAGGGCCCCGTTTGGCAATGAAGGTAGAAAAACTGCTCGTCGGATCTTCTCCGCCTCGAACCACTTTTAACCAGATAAAGATCAGGACAATCGAAGCGACTGCTACAACGATGCCGACTGTCCAGAAAGACCTGATTCCACGACGATCATTTGTTGCATTATTTGACATTACTGATAACCTCCGGCGAGAATTCCCGCCACATACCCTGTTCGTTTACTTTGAGCAAGCCCAGATCACGCTGCAGTTCCAGTTCCGTGATGCGATAATCTACGACGGCCCGAGTCAAAGAATTCTGAGCCGATAGAAGTGCGTCCTGGGACTCCAGTAAATAACGGATCTCCGTTCTGCCCGCTTCGAGGAAGATTGTGTTGGCCCGGACACGCTTTTCCGCAACTACGACCGACTGAGCCTGAATCTTAAGACTCTCGCGGGACTCGAGAAGGGTCCGTAATTCGCTGCGAATGGCCAATTTGATTTGATCTTCAAGCAATTGCACACTTCTTGTAGCCTGCTCCAGACTAAGCAGGCTGTTACGGTACTCGTTCCGCTCCCTGGTTCTTTCAGCCGGCAAATCAAGCGTAAGCAGGGCCGTATATTGGCCCCTGTCGAAAAGCAGGTTGCCGTCTTCATCAGTGTCCTGAACACGGCCGGTCCCACCGAGCGTCAATCCCGCTCTAAGGGCATCGGCCCTGACCACAACATCTCTCTGGGCATCATAGACCGAGCCGATGGACTTCTGCAAATCCAGCCGGTTCTCTAAAGCCAGCTTCACCGCCAGAGACTCGTCGATCTCCAACGGCCCGGCATCTTCATAGCTGGCAGGGATTAACTCTATAGGAGCGTCCGCCGGTGGAGCTGTTTCTGAAATCCCCTGCTGGGATGTTGTTCTCATCTCTTCAAGAATTGTCGAGGCACGGCCCCGCAATTGCACCAAGTCGTTCGGATCAAGCTGGATTCGAGCATCTGTCGGAAGGCCGATGGTATTCTTAAACGAATCAAGAGCGCTCTTGAGCTGCTCCTGGGAGGAAATCCAGCTATTACGAGCCCCTAATTCCCGCTGGATCGCCTGGTCAACTTCGATTTCACGGATTCGACCGGCATCAGCCCGCCTTCGTGACCAGCGAGACGATGCGACCGCACTGCGATAGTTATCCTCCGCGTTGGATACTCCGTCCATCTGACGCAGCACATTAAAATATCCCCTGGCAACGCTAACAGAGAATGTTCTCTTATAGCGTTCGAAATCCCAAAGCCCGTAAATCACATCTCGCTCGGCCTGGGTCAGAGGCTCGGCCGCAATATGTTCACCCGAGCCTCTCATCAAGGGAATGGAAACCGAAGCATCGCCATTCAGTCCCATTGATGATGCGCCGCCCTGCGTTAACAGATTAAAAAGGTTGATTCCGATCGACGCACCCATATCGATTCCGTTCTTCAGGGTACGACTCACACCCCCTACAGCACCGGTGTCCAAATTGGTGACCGTGGTATCCGTGCTAAGTTCGCTGTCCGCACCGGCATTGAATATATTTTCGAAGTTGTGACGTGTCAGATCGAGGGCCAATGCCGTCCGAAAGACATCTTCTTTGCGAGACTGATATTCCAGGCTGTTGCGGGCGCCCACCTGGAGTGCCTGTACCAGCGACAATTTGACAGGCTTGTTGGGCTCGATTGGCAAATCTTCCGAACTGCCGGATGATTTGGCCTGCAAATAGTCCGGATCGGGCCAATGTTCGACAGGCTTGAGCCGGTCCGTACCGAGTGAAGCCTCGGAGGAAAGAGCTAAATTCTGCTGCTCCAGGAGGCGGCGACGAAGAATATCGCTGGGCCTCTCAATACTGAATGGCTCGGTTTCTCCAAGTGCCTCTTTTTGCTTTGCTGTGATAATCTCAGCAGCAACTTTATCAGCCTCGCTGCGATGCTCAACCGGGGATCGACATCCCAAAGGAACAAGGACCAACGAAACTAACAGCAACTTCATTAAATAACACTTGCCATGGCATG
>Ga0315543_1002962_pt1 | contig 15740 bp, 10 predicted proteins | sample SalMarSW160210MG_2_FD_203098 | JGI IMG/M metagenome (GOLD analysis project Ga0315543, IMG submission 203098) | Salt marsh sediment microbial communities from the Plum Island Ecosystem LTER, Massachusetts, United States - Salt Marsh Sediment SW1601-210 ...
GCACTTTTTCCCGGCGTTTGCCAGCCATGCCGGAAATTATGCGCACTTATCGAAAACGCGCAATACCACCTTCGCGGGGTTCCATGCAATGCGCAAATCTTGTGCCGAACAGGATTGGGACGCATCTCTTTGATTGTGTTTCCCCACACTTTATGCACTGCCACATGGCAACCTCCACTCCCGAGTCTGTCTTTCAAAACCCCCGCGCAGCTTTGACGTCGTCGAAGTCGCGCAGGTGGTAGTCGATCTGGACATAGTCCAACACGCGGCATAGCGCCCGCAGCGCCACGCCCATGCCGTCCGGGCCGCTGAATCCGCCGAACTGTCCTCCGCCCTTCAGGTGCGGCTCCAAATCGAGAAACACGCCCAGGATCCCGCGCCGGCGGAGCTTGCGCTGGAGCTTGGGCAAGACCCGGCGAAACTCGCGGAGCAATTGCTCGTGGGCGCTGTCGCCCGCGTCGGCCGGGACGAAGTTGGCCAGGGCGTCTTCGTCGACCGGCTCGCCGCGCCGGACCGGCATCGGATGATGATAATCCTTGACGTGCAGCCAACCCAGGCCTGGGATCATCGCCCGAAACTCCTCGAGCACTTCGTCCGGCGAATAGCCCTGCACGACGAGATTGCCCGCGTCGAAGACGAGCACCATTGCCGGATGGTTCACCTCGCGGTGGATCTCGGCCAGCAGCCGGCCGCTGGAGCCGACCAGGTTCGCCTCGACCTCCAACCCGAAGGTCAAGTCCGACCGGTGGCACGCCTCGGCGATCTGGCCCAATTGGTCCACGGCCTGGGCCACGTGATCGCGGGGATCGGTTCCGCGAGGATGATAGAACGAGAAACCGCGGATCAGCTTGCATTCCAACGCATGGGCCAACTCGCACGCCTTCTTCACGTCGCGCTGGAGGTACTTCTTAAACGGCACGTAGACGTTCTTCGTTCCATCGTCGACGTCGCACAGCTTGACCTTGCCCACCGGCGAGCCGATCGACGAGACGTTCAGCCCGTACTCGTCCTCCAGCGAGCGAACCTTGCGGAGTTCCTGTTTGGTCAGTTGCATGACGTTCTTCGGGCCGCCGCCGGTGTCGATGAACCGGATGCTGTAGTATTGCAGGCCCAACGCGGCGAACGTGGCAAACTGTTGCTCGGCCGTTTTCTGGTTCTGTTGAATCGGATGAGCCGCCTCGTCGGCGAAGCCCGAGAGAATCACGCTGGGATTGTCGGCCATGGGAGAATCCATATTCCGTGGGTGAGCATTGTGGTCAGGCAGTGGGCAACGCCAACTCAAGCCCCTATTGTGCAGTCCGCCGGACGACACGGCAAGGGGGGCGGGAGCCGCCGGTAGGACATCTACCGAACGCCAGGATACCAGAGAAGCAGGCCCCGGCGTGACATCGCAGGATCACGAAGCGGGATCTGTTGGCCGCCGCGCCGGCGCGGCCCAGAATCGCGAGATGACATTTGGAGCTTGTCCCAAAATGTGGCACAGCCGCCCTCGGCTGTGCAAAATCACTCAGCACAGCCGAGGGCGGCTGTGCCACAAGCAGGGTTTAGGAGAGATTCTTAGGACTCGTCTGCCTCGCCGGAATCCGTCGTCGAACGCGTTTTGGTCAGCCGATCTCGCAGATCACGTCTCGACTTCGCATAGCCGCGCTGCCGGTAGGTCGTCCACGCCACGAGGCCGCAGACAAGAATGGCGAAGACGATCCAGGAAAGCAGGAAGACCACGTACATCGCGCCGACGCCCATCGCGCGCACGACCGGAATCCCCGAAACCAGGGCCACGACCAGTCCGATCAGCCCGGCCAGCGGAACGTAGGAGAGCCACCTTAGCGCGACGTGAAGTTCCCAGTAGTCGGCGGCGTACTGCCATCCCATCCCCAGCGCGGCGCTTATGAGCACGGCGGAGATGCTCGATTCCAGGTCGAGTTTGTCCCCTTCGTTGATGATCCGAACGAGCCCGCAGAGGATCGCGGCGTGAATCGCGAAATAGATCACAAGCCAGACGAGCGTTACGGGATGCAGAAACATGGACGATCCCCCGGCGTTTGAGGTTGCGACCCGATGAATCCGACGTGATGGCCATTCACCCGAAGCCTACGGTTGATTTTATCCCCTTCTCGGGCCCGTGCAACCCACCGGCGTAGACCTTGCCCCCCGCTTGCACCCTCAACGGTTCTTGGTATAATCTGCCGGAAGAGGGCCGGGTCGATCCGATCCTTGACACAGACCGAATGCTCGCTGGCATCCGTAGCGGCACTGTCAGCCGAAATGAGCACTCCGACAAGGGCGAAGACTCGAAATACCGGGTTGCCCGAGGCGGGGTGTTTTTTATTTGACCCTGTCCGTTCCCTGAGCAGTCTCCTTTGCATGGCATGTAGCGAAAGGAAACGACGTCATGGCGGTACCAATGACCCAAGAACTCGTCCCGCGCGAGGTCCCCCCGGTCGAGACCAAATATCGCCGGATCCAGACACCCATTCCCGTCCCCGAGTCGATCCCCATTCTCCGGCAGCTTCGCCGGTTCGAACCCCGCTCGATGAGCGGCCAGCCACCGGTCGTCTGGGATCGGGCCGAAGACTGCCAGGTCTTCGACGCCTGGGGGAACGCGTGGCTCGATTGGTCCAGCGGCGTATTGGTGACGGGCGCCGGCCACAACCATCCCAAAATCGCCAAGGCGATGCTCGGCCAGATCGAGTACGGCCTGGTGCACAACTATTGTTTTCCCAGCCAGCTGCGCGCCCGATTGACCCAGACGCTCGCCGAACTGGCGCCCGAGGGCCTCGGCAAAGTTTTCCTGCTGACCACCGGGGCTGAAGCAGTTGAGTGCGCCGTGAAACTGGCCCGAACCGAGGGACGCCGGCTCGGCGGCGACGAGAAGATCACGATCGTTACGTTCGACGGTGCGTTCCACGGCCGAACGCTCGGCGCCCAGATGGCCGGCGGCATCCCGGCCCTGAAAGACTGGATCGTCAACCTTGACCCGGCCATGGTCCAGGTGCCGTTTCCCGACGGCTTCCGCGGCGGGCCCGACACGAGCTTCGACGTATTCGAGCGTTCGCTCCAGCAACAGGGCGTCGCGCCGGATCGGGTTGCCGGCGTGATGACCGAGACCTATCAGGGCGGCAACGCCAGCTTCGCCCCGGCCGAGTACATGCAGAAGCTCCGCGCCTGGTGCGACGAGCATCGCGCCGTGCTGATCTTCGACGAGGTGCAAGCCGGTTTCGGGCGCACGGGCAAATACTGGGGCTTCGAGCATTACGGGGTCGTGCCCGATCTGATCTGCTGCGGCAAGGGCGTCACCAGCGGAATGCCGCTTTCGGCCGTGATCGGCCGCAGCGAACTGATGGACCTCTACCCGCCGGGATCGATGACGTCGACCCACACGGGCAACCCGGTCTGCGTGGCGGCCTCGCTGGCCAACCTGGAAGTGATCGCCGAGGAGGACCTGGTCGACAATGCCCGGGAGATGGGCGAGATTCTCCAGCCCGAGCTCCGGCGGATCGGCGGCCAATATCCCGGCCACGTCGGCGCGGTCCATGGCAAGGGTCTGGTCGCCGCGGTGCACATGGTCAAGCCCGGCGGGAGCGAGCCCGACGCGGAACTGGCCGGGCGGATCGTGTTGCGCTGTGTGGAGAAGGGCCTGTTGATGTTCGCCCCGGTCGGCTACGCCGGCGCGTCGATCAAGATTTCGCCCCCGCTTACGATGACCGAAGAACTGCTCCGCGAGGGCATCGGCGTGCTCGACGAGGCCATGAAGGAAGTGATCGGATGAGCAACCACGCGCTGGACGTCGTCCTGGTCGGCGGCGGTATGATTACCCACGACCAGATTCTCCCCTCGCTTTACCACCTCCAGCGGCAGGGCCGGCTCGGCGCAATCAAGATCTGTGCTCTGGACTCGGCGCCGCTTCGGGCGCTGGCCGACGAGCCGGTCTTCGCCGAGGCCTTTCCCGGCCAGTCGTTCGAGGCCTTCCCCTCGCTCGATACGCCCGAGACCGAGAAGTTCCCCAAGCTGTATCGTGAGCTGATCGCCGCGCTGCCGCCGCGGAACCTGGTCGTCGTGGCCTTGCCCGACCACATGCACGACCCGGCGATCCGCTTCGCCCTGGAGCACGACCAGCACGTGCTCGTGGTCAAACCGCTGGTGCTCCGCTACGACCAGGCCGTGGCCATCGAGCGGCTGGCCCACCGGCGAGGGGTGTTCGTCGGCATCGAATATCACAAGCGGTTCGACCGCCGCTCGCTCGAAGCACGGCGTCACTACCGCTCCGGGCGGCTCGGCGAGTTCCGCTGCGGCGAGGCCAAGATGATCGAGCCTTACTACTACCGCCACTCGAACTTCCAGAACTGGTTCACCCGCGAGAATACCGATCCGATGACCTACGTCGGCTGCCACTACGTCGACCTGGTTTATTTCGTTACGGGGCTGCGTCCGACCGAGGTGGCCGTCCGCGGCATCGAGGGCGCGTTTCCCAACGGCAAGGTCGGCTTTCTCTGGGCCTCGGGCATGGTCACCTGGGAGAACGGGGCCATACTCACCGTGATCACCGGCCTGGGCTATCCCGACGAGGCGCCCGGCACGAACGACCAGGCCATTTGTCTCTATGGCGAAGGTCCCGAGAATGGGACCATCATCAAGCACAACGACCAGTTCCGCGGCTGTAGCTACGGCTACACCGACCGCACGGCCGGCGCGGCCTTCCGCTTCATCAACCCCGACTACTTCCGCCTGGTGCCCTGGCCCGGCGAGGGCCTGCGGCCGGTCGGCTACGGCTACGACTCGATCGAGGGACTCGTCCAATCGGCCGCGGACGTCAACGCGGCCGGCGACCGGCTGCCCGCCCGACAAGCGGTGCTCGATGAAATCGACGCTCGCGGCATCATCGCCACGCCGAAAAACAGCTCGATCAACGAACTGGTCATCGAAGCGACTCGCCTCTCAATCCTGGCCGACGGCCGCCCCGCCGTAATCGAGTACGATCCGACCCCACAAGCACGGCTGCGCTGAACGATTGTAGGGTGGGCACTGCCCACCAATACTTTGCTACGGCTCCCCAATGCCCTTCTCAATCGCGGAAAAACTCGGACGCCGCGAGGCTCGACCTTGGCAGCAACAACTCCAAGTCGGTTCATACTGCCCCAGAGCGACCCAACGACGGAAACTCGACGCCTCCCAACAATGTGGGCAGGATGCAAGGCCGTGTTTTACCGGGTTGTAGTGGACGTAGTCAAGATAGGCGATCAGTTCATCCTCATCGACGATCGCGTGCTCCCAAAACCTTCGTTGCCACACGTCGCTCTCGCGATGCTTTTTGCGTGACGTGGCCATGGAAAGACGTTCGGCCGTGGGACGCTGACAGGATCGCGTGAAACGAACCTTGATGCGGCCGATTCGGCCCGAGTAATCACTATCGCCCGGCGGCAACGTCCAGATGAAGTGCATGTGATCGGGCAGTACAACGCTGGCCACGAAGTCGAATGGATACTCACGCCGAACCGAGGCGATCGCCTCACGCAGCAATTGTATGTACGGCGCCTCGGCGAACCACGGACGGCGCCGATACGTGACGAGCGTGAAAAAGTAGGTCCCGCCGGGAACGAAGTAACGCCGGTAGTCAGGCATAGCGTTCTATGCCTCAGTTCACTGGGGATAATGTAGGGTGGGCACCGCCCACCAGAAGCGCTAATCGCTTGGGCGCAGGATCTCTAGGATGTATCTTACAACCATCGGCGGGATCACAAGCCTGCCGTCACTGGACACTGAGCAATCAAGCGTTTTCGATACCAGCAGGTTCGCATAGCGCAGAGCCTGTCGTGCATCTTCATCCACTTTTGACGTATCTTCCTTTACCATGAAGTGCAAGTATTTGCGACGAAGCCCGCGCAGATTGCCAAAGGTTTTCTTCACATCGTCATCAAGATCGTCCACCAGCTTCAGCACCTTCACTCGCTTCTCTTGACCGAGATGGTCGAAATCGCGATTGCCCATGATCTTCTGCACATCATCATCTTGAAGACGGCTGCCGACGTCTGGTTGCAGCATGTCGAAGCGCCAGATGGCCACCATTTCACCGACGAGGCCGGCCTGGGCAATGCAAGCGATCGGCATTCCAAGAACGAAACATTGCTTCGCTTCCTTCAAGGGACGAATAATCTGGTTCATGATCACCGGATGCATGGGCACTCTGGCAACGTCGTCTTTGTCGCAAGAAGCCTTCGCACAACGTTTCCGCAGTGTTGTTAGAGTGTCTTTCCAATCGCCAACAACGTCTCCAAGTAATGCCAGAGCGAGATCACCGGGTTTGTGGGAGACATTTTCAGACAGCTGTTCTTCCAACTGCGCAATACGCAGCGGTTTCTCATAGATTGTGCATAGAGAGTCCGCCATGGCTTTGCTCCGAGAGAAACACAGAGATGCCCATCTTTCAATGGTGGGCAATGCCCACCCTACGATTGTCGCGCCCAGCATACCGCGCCCGGTGCATACAGAGAACCACCCCCGGTTGGCGGCTCAGATTGGAGCCGGGTGCTCGACGATTTTGGTGGGCGGTGCCCACCCTACTTGTTGCAACGCCGGAGATGGTTTTGGTGGGCGGTGCCCACCCTACTCGAGTGTCTGAAACAGCGGCAGGTGGCGGTAGTAGACTTCGAGCATCAAGAGGTTCATCGTCGTGACGTAGAGCCGGCCGCCGGCGTGGCCCCAGCGGTCGCGGTACGGTGCCGTCGGGTGCCAGCTTCCGGCCAACTTGCCCGAGGAAACCTGAGTGCGCTCCAGAAGCGGTCGCAGCCGGTTGTTCCACGCTTCCCAATACTCGCCTTGCATCTGGAACATGACCTGCGTGGCGTAGTACCAGTAGTAGACGTCGCGCGAGGGCCGATCCGCCGTGCCGAGGGTGGGCAGATTCGCCTTGAGATAGTCGGCCGCGTCGCGCATGGCCGGGTCGTCGCGACGCCGGCCGAGGTACATCCGCATCAACGACCCTTCGGCCGTCATGGCCAGGCTGGGCCGCCGGCCGGCGCGCTGCTCGGGCGTGTTGCCGGCGTAGGGATTATAGGCGTATCGGGCGCCGCCTTGCGACTGGGCCCGATCGAGCCAGCGCGATACGCCTTCGAGCGTCGCGGTGGGCACGTCCAGCTCGGCCATCTGCGCGCTTTTCAGGGCCATCAACTGCCACCCGGCGACCGACGTGTCCGATTCGACCTGCGGACGATAGCGCCAGCCGCCGCGCCGTGGATTTTGCGCTACGACGATGAAACCGACCGCCCGCCGGACCGGCTCGCGCAATTCCGGGTCCCGGGTCATGCCGTAGGCCTCACACAGGGCGATCGTGGCGATGCCGTGGCTGTAGAGCCAGGCGTAACGGGTGCCGCCGGTAAACAGGTCACCGTCTTGTTTCTGATGCTCGATGAGCCAGTCGAGTCCGCGGCGGACCACCGCGCGATGCTTCTCCGACTGGTGCGTGTAACCGGCGCCGAGAAACGAGAGCAATGCCAGGCCCGTGGCCGCCGTGTCGGAGGTCATCTGGCCCAAGGCGGGGTCCTTGGCGTCTTTGAGCTTCTCGGGCAGCCCGTCGAGACTCCAATGGCCGTCGTCGAACTGGCATTGGACGAGAAACTTCAGTCCCATCTCGACCGCCCGTTGGGTTCCGTCTGTGCCGCCGTAGATTTCGACGCGCCGGGCACGCTGGCCTGGGTCGCGCTGACGAAAGGCTTCGGTGGGCAACTCGAGCGGAGGGCCCTCGACCGACAGTGTACCGCCGCCGCGGTCGATGAGAAACCGCCGCGTGGCCACGTGGACGGTTTCGCTTTCCGTCCGAGCACGCCGACCGGGGATGCCGACCTGGGGCGAGGGTTCGTGGCTGAGCCCGCCGGGGCCTTGCTTGTCGGCGATTTCGACGGGCAGTCCGCCGGGCCGGCCCCGTGGCTGGAGGCCGACCGCCGCGCGGACCGAGGATTCGGGCGCCTCGCCTTCTTCGGCCGAGGCCGCTTGGACCGGGCCCGCCGCAACTACGTCGACCGGTCCGGTCAATCCTAGCGACAGGCCGGCCGTGTCGGTCTTGCCCAGCGGCGCCCCGCCTGTTTCCGCGGCAGGTGCCGCCGCCGACTCATCACCGGCCGGCCGGCGTCGCGGCCCGGCCTCCAGACCTGGCGTACTCGACACGGGGCCGAGCATGCTGGCGCCGGTGAGCGGTTCGGCGGTGGCGCGACCCTTGCTTCCAACCGACGTTTCGGCCGACGCCACGCGTCGGGCGTCGCCGACCGTGCCTGCTTCGAGCCGCTTTGGCCGACCGCGGTCGGCCGTCTTCGCTTCGGACGAGCCACGGTCGCCGGATTTGGCCGAAGCTAGCGGCACGCCGCTGATCGCAGGCAACCGGCTGCCTCGATCCGCGCGAGCTATCTTCGGTACTCGCTCGGTTGCGGCAAGCGACGGCCGGACGTCGGCCAACGCGCGAGGCGATGCGCCGCGTTTGGCCGCTTCCGGCGACGGCTTTGCGATTTGCTCCGGTCGAGTCACCCTGGGCACCGGTGCGGTCGGTCGCCGGGCATGGGCCGGCGGGGAGGCGGCCGTCCGGCGGGCCGGGCGGCTTTCGGCCGGATCCGCTCGCCGCGGTCGTGGTTCGACCTGCGGCGTCGCCTTGGGAAGCACGACCTCGGCCGCGGCGAGCTCGACCGGCCGGGTCAGTTTCCGCATGGGCGTGGGCGTGGTCGGCCTGTCGGCCGGCTGCTCTTGATGCTTGGCGCGGCGGGCCAACTTCGCCACCGGCTGAGGGTCCGTCGCGCTGGGCTGGCGGTCGAAGACACGTCGTTGGTGGACCGGCACCTTGCTGCGACGATGGTCCGGAGCCGATACGTCGGCCCGGGGGCGATCGGGCAATTCCTCTTCTCGCGCGACGGCCTCGGGCAGGGGAATCGGCTCGTCGGGATGCGCAATCTGCCGCCACGGCTGACGGCTGATCTGTGCGCCGGCGGCCAGGCTGGCGTGACGCGGCGCGCTGGGCTGGGCACGCCGCAGCTCGGCCGGCTTGGGGCGCTGTTGACGCGGTCGCTCGGGCTCGGTATGGGGTCTTTTCTCAGGCGGGATCTCATGCTCGATACGGCGCGGCTTGAGAGGCTCGGGATTGGCCGCTTTGGGAGCTTCGGTCTGGAGGGGCTCGTCGAAAGTGTGGCCGTGTTGCGGTCGCTGGAAGTTCTCCCAATGGTAATCCGGCACGCTTACGACGCGCGCCGGCTCGGTGTGGAGCGGGGCGGCCTCGGCTTCGTTCCAGGCGGCGACCGCGGCGAGGTACTGCCGGTGCAGAGCCATGCCCAGCCAAAGATGGACCAGAAGACTGATCACGACGCAAAGCTGCACGCGGCGGACCATTTTCCGCCGCAAGAAAATGACGGCCGCAAACAGGGCCGCCACGCCCGAGCCGACCAGGCCCAAACGAAACCAGGTGTTCTCAAGAAGCCGCTCGGCGTGGAAATCGCCCGTGGCCATCGCCAGGCCCACGGCAAACCCGGCCAGAATCAGAATCGCGCAGTTGACCGGCCACAGCTGGTCGTCGAAATCGGCGACCCGCGAAGGCGGAAGGCGGCGGAGGATTCTCTGGGAGGCTTGGGACATCGGCGGTTTGGTGGACGGCGCGATTCTATTGGCTCTGCGAGTCTGAAATGACGGGTGCCATGGTTGGCTTGTCCAACCGTGCTTCTGCACTACTGGACCAGCCAGCAGTGGCACCCAAGCGGCGCGCTATCCGTCGCGGGTCGTCACTCGGTAGTCGTATATGTGTGCTTGGTTACAGGCGTTCATGGCCGCCACGACGAATTCCCATCGACAGCGGCGATCGGCCCGGATAATGACCGATTGGCGTGCCGGGTTGTTGACCCAGGCGGTCCTCAGCACCTGGGTCACCTCGTCGATGCTGAGAATCTTGCCGGTCACGTAGTAACGACCTTGCTGGTCGATGTTGATGAACATCTCGCGCGGCTTGGCCACCAGCGGCTGTGCCTGGCTGGCCTCGGGCAGCAGGACGTCCATCTCGCGTTCTTCCTCGGCGAAGCGCGTGGCGACGAGGAAGAAGATCAACAACAGGAAGACAATGTCGATCAGCGGCGTGAGGCTCAAGTGGCCCAGCGCTTGCCCCTTGTCGATTTGGACGCTCATGACGGTGCTCCGAGTGGCTATTTGGGCGTGGGATGATCAGGTTTGACACGTTGGCCGGTCGTCGACGGGGATGCCGGCGACGCAGACGGAAGTGTCGGTGGCGTAGCCGATCGGGCATGGGCCGGACCGTCCGCTTTCTGCAGAATCAGGCCGTCCGGTTGCTCGCCGCGGGCGCGGAGCCGGCCTTCAAAACGTTCCAACTGGGGCATCAGGCCAAGCAGGGTCTCGTCCAGCTCGCGGAACAGGGCCTGAATGCGACTTTCGAACAGATGGGCCAGCACGGCGGCCGGAATGGCGACGGCCAGGCCGGCGAACGTGGTGACCAGCGCCGTATAGATGCCTTCGGCCAGGGCCTCGGCCTTGTTGGCGCCGGTCGGCAGATTGGCGGTGGCGAAAAACGCCATGATCATGCCCCAGACCGTGCCCAGCAGACCCAACAGCGGCGCCACGCCGGCCGCCAGACCGAGCCAACGGACGTTGGTGTAGAGCCTGGACGCCTCGCGCCCCTTGGCTTCGGTCACGGCGTTTTCGAGCTCGACGTGCGGACGCCCGACCTTGAGCAGCATCGCGCGAATGATGTTGGCCGCGGTCGAAGGATGCCCTCGGCAAAGCTGGTAAGCGCGTCGCGGATCGAATCCACCGGGCGCGGCGGCCAATTGCCCCAGGCCGGTGACCAGCGCCGGCGGCACGATCTTCTTGCGTCGCAGCCCCAAGAACCGCTCGACGCCGAAGGTGACCACCAACAGCGACACGGCCACGATCGGCAGCATCAAGTATCCCCCCTTGAACAACAAGACCAGAAGCTCGATCTTCGCTTCTTCCTCAGATGAAGTCCCCGGGGCGACGTCCTTCTGGTCCGGCGCCGGCCCGGCGGCGAGATCTTCAGCGGCCCGGCGGGCCGCTTCCTGCGAACCGGTGAGAGGTTGGGGACCGGCCTGGTCTTCGATCCGTGGTCCGCTCGACGGCGCGGCGGCGTCCTGTGCCATGGCGGTCGACGGTACAAGCCAATTGCCGCCCGACGGCAGCAGACATAACGCCGCAAGGCCAAACGCGGCGCGACGCGCCAGGGCGTGGGCATTCATGGGACGTCCTCACAAGGGGAGTCAGTAGTTCCAAGTTTGGCTGGCTGATACCGCAGCAGGTCATCCTGAGCGCAGCGAAGGATCTCGATAGTCAAGGAGATTCTTCGCTGCGCTCAGAATGACAATGCCGGGTTTCAATAAAAACTTGAAACTACTGGGAGTACTTCCGGTGGGCAGTGCCCACGCTACTTATCGAGCGATAGGAGCCGCGTCTTGGCTGCCGGTGCTTTGTCGCTTCTCGGGAATTTTTCCAACAGCTCGTTGTAGAGCTTGGCGGCTTGGTCCTTTTTCTTGAGCACTTCGAAACAACGGGCCGCTTCGAAGGTGGCGTCGGCTTGCCACCGCGGGTAGTCGTAACCGCCGTAGATCACCTCGTAGAACGTTCGGATTGCCTCGTCGTGTTTTTTCTGCTGGAAGAGGATTTCGCCGAGCATGAATAGGGCTTGGGCGGCGACTTCGCGGCCGGTTTTGGCCGACGCGGCCGCGTAGAGTTCGGCCGCCTCGTCCAATTTGCCGAGCTTCTGTTGTGCCCAGCCTTGTTCATAGAGGACCTCGGGCAAGTAGGGCGATTTTGGTGCGTCCTGGGACGCTTGCTCAAGGAGTTTGAGACTTCTTTCCCACTGTTTTAGTTTCGCGGCTGCTTGCGCGGCGTGCAACCGCGCGAGCGTCTCGAAATCGTCGCCCAACGGTTTCGCCGACATGGCCAGCATTTGCTCGTAGGCGTCGAGGGCTTCCTGGTACTTGCCCGAGCGCATCAAGCATTCGCCTTCCATGAAGGCGGCATCGGCCACCAGCTTGCCGCCCGGGACGGCCTTTCGCTGTGCTGCGAAGGTCAAGTGAGCGCGGTCAAACCGATTCTGGTTGAAGTAGGACCAGCCGCGCTTGTGAATGGCCTTTTCTTTGAGGAACGGATTGGTCGTTTTTTCCGTGACGTCCCGGTAGGTAGCGGCCGCCTCGGCGTATTGCTTTCGATCGTAATACAGCTCGGCGGCGTGGTAGAGGCTCTCGGCCGCCAGAGGGCTGTTCGGATATTGCTGGGCCACTTGGGTGAATCTGTCGGTGGCTTTCTTCACTTTGCCGGTGTCCTTCAGCGCCCACGCCGACTCGTAGAGCGTTTTATCCGAACCGGCGTACTGTGGATCTTCCTTGAGCAAGGCCTCGAACGTGGCGAGGGCCTCGCGGCTTTTCTTCAAGCCGGCTTGGCACACGCCGAGCACGTAGAGGGCGTCCGACTTCTCCTTGCCCGACGGGTTGGTGGCCAACAGTACTTGGACGTCCTCGATGGCCGGGGCGAACTTGCCCAACTGCTGGCGCGCGGTGCCGCGGGCGAAGCGTGCTCGGGCGATGAGGTCGTCTTCGGGAAAGTCGGCCACGAGCCGGCCGAACGTTTTCTCGGCCGCCGCGTAGTCTTTCTGGGTCAATTGAGCCCAACCCAGCCCAAACAGCGCGTGGGGGATGAATTCGCTCTTGGGCCAGTCACGGATCATCTTTTGATACTCGCGGATCGCGGTGGTCATGTCACCGGCACCATAGGCAAGCTCGGCCAGCCAGTAATGGGCCTGGTCGAGCAACGGGCTTTTGGGAAACGTGGCGATCAGGCGCCGGATCGTCTGGACAGCCTGCTCGCAGTCACCTTTTTGCCGCAGCGCGTCGGCCAGCACCATCAGCGTATCGTCGGCCGCTCGCCAATGGGCGTCGACCAGCAGTGACGACCTCAACGCTTCGATAGCCGCGTCGAACCGCTGCAGTTGGACAAGGCTGCTTCCCAACAGGTAGTAGGCTTCCGCCTGGGCCGTTTTCGAGTTAAGACGGCTGATGATCGGTTTGATGGAGCCGATCGCCTTCAGGTATTCCTTCTGCATGTAGAGGATAAGCCCTCGCCGGAGGCGCCACGTCGGCACTTCAGCGTGATTCGCAAACCGATTGACCAGATCCTGGTAGCGGCGCCCCGCCTGGTCGAGCTTGCCCAACTGAAGATCGCTCTCGGCAGCCAGGGCTACCACGTCGGGCAACAATTCACTTGCGGCATACTCTCCGAAAAACTGCTCCGCATAGCTGGCCGCCGCTTTGTGGTCACCATGCTGCATCGCGGCGAAAGCAGCCATGTAAAGGGCCGAATCGGCGACCGGATCATCGGGAAACTTCTTGACCACCTCCGCGTAAAGCGTGATCGAGATATTGCGCAGCTTGGGCATCTCATAGGTGGCGTCGGCCAGATCCAGCCGCAACTGGGCTTCCATGGGACTTCCGCCCGCCTCGGAGAGCGTTTGCTCCAACAGCGCCACGGCCTCGGCCGGCTTGTTTTGTTTCAAGAGACTTCTTGCGCTCCAATGGGTCGCCTCGGGCAACGACGATCCTCGAGCGGCAATCACCTTGGTCAAGACACGCAGCGACTTGGCCCATTGGTCGGCCAGATAGTAGCATTTTCCCGCCGCCAGGTTGGCCGCTTCTATTCGGGACGAGTTGGGAAACCGACGCTCCAGCGAGGCGTACAGGTCGGCCGCCTCGGCAAATCGCTTGAGCTGGGCCAGGCAAGCCGCTTGACGCATCAGTGCATAGTCGGCCAGGCGAAAGCCCTTGCTCCGGGCAGCCTTGGCAAACCAACCGACCGCCAACTGGTATTGCCTGGTCCCGAAGAGCGTTTCGCCACGACGCAAGGTGACCTCAACGGCCAGGGCGTGGTTGGGTGAGGTCTTGAGAAAGCGATTGTAGGTTACCCCGGCCGCCTGGAACTGGCCCAGCTCCTCCTGCGCTACGCCCAGGGCATAAAGTGCATCGGACAACAGACTGCCATCGGGAAATTCGCGGACCAAACGCTCGTACCGTTTGGCGGCCGCTTCCTTTCTCCCGAGCGCATAGTCGCATTCGGCCCGATAATAGAGCGCCTGGGCAAGATACTTGCTCTCAGGATATTGGTGAAGCAGCGCATCCAAGGTCCTGGCTGCTTCGAAGTATTGTTCTTGTCGGCCGGCCCGACCGAGACTGAATTGGGTTACGCCGAGATAGAGATAGGCCGCCTCGCGGAGCGAAGCCGCCGGACGCTTCTCGAGCACGTGTCGCAGTGCGGCCAGTGCCTTGTCATATTGCTTCGACTTGAGGTAGCAGATGCCCAAGTTCAGGGTGGCCTGTGGAACGTGACCGTGATCCTTGTTCTTGGCCAGGAAATCGCTCCAAGCCGCCACGGCCAGCTCGAACTGCTTGCTTCGCTGGAGTTCGGCCGCCGCCCGATACTGGCGATTGCCCGCCTCGGTCGACTCCCCGGCAAGAGTCGGCCGCCAGCCGACCAACGAGAACAGAATCAGCACACCCGACGCGCAGCCCAAGCGGGCTTGGCGAGAAAAGCTCATTGCAATACCTCAGTCTCTTCTGTTCCGTCTGCGGCCAAGCAGCCCATGATCAGAAGTCCTGCCTACCCACCTATCGTAGCAGATGCAGCACACCATGGCCAGCATAACGACCACCCGGTATGGTTGCTTGCAGGCCACTTGCCGAAATATGGACCGCCAGGGTCGCCACTTATCTATCTAACCCCCAAACTCACCCAATGTCACCCGCAAAAGACCAATTCACACAGAACACTTCGCCAGTGATCGCTTATGGGCGGGCGGATCCCAAAAGCAACACACGCTGGCCGTTGCATCACGTCGAGCAGCTTGGCCATGGAGTAGCCTACGGTAGAAGGGTGACACGGCAATCCGGCTGGCTACGTGACGATGGAGCGGGTAGGATGATGGTCTGTCGCGAGTTGCCCCACCGGAGGCGGGTATCCTGTCGTGCGAGGAAAACGGTCCTGCCTGCCAGCGAAGTGAACCGGAGCTGAAACCTTGCCTGAACTTCATTATTGGCACTGGCTTGGATTCGCCATCCTCGTCGTGCTCCTGCTGGCGCTGGACCTGTTGGTCTTCCACCGCCACGATCATACCCCCTCGCTGAAGGAATCGGCCTGGTGGACTATCTTCTGGATCACGCTGGCGCTGATCTTCAACGGCGTCATCTGGTGGTGGGCCGGACACGAGGTCGGGACCGTCTATCTGACGGGCTATCTGATCGAAAAAGCCCTCTCGATGGACAACATCTTCGTCTTCGTGGTCATCTTCCGCTTCTTCGGCGTCCCCATCATGTACCAATATCGCGTCTTGTTCTGGGGTATCCTCGGCGCGGTGGTCATGCGGCTCTTGTTCATCCTGGCGGGCGTCGAGCTGATCAACCGGTTCGACTGGGTCATCCCGCTTTTCGGTGCCTTCCTGATCTACACGGCCTACAAGCTGGCCTTACACAGTGGAGCCGACGTGCACCCGGAAAACAACGTTGTGTTGCGCACCGCGCGACGTTTCCTCCGCATCACGCCGGGCGACCATCACCAACACGGCCACGACTTTTTCGTCCGGGACGGCGGTCTCTTGTGCATCACGCCGATGTTCCTGGTGCTGTTGGTCATCGAGAGCACCGACGTGGTGTTCGCCGTCGACAGCGTGCCGGCCGTGATTGGTGTAATCCCCAAGTTTTATAAGCCCG
>Ga0315543_1002964_pt1 | contig 15735 bp, 13 predicted proteins | sample SalMarSW160210MG_2_FD_203098 | JGI IMG/M metagenome (GOLD analysis project Ga0315543, IMG submission 203098) | Salt marsh sediment microbial communities from the Plum Island Ecosystem LTER, Massachusetts, United States - Salt Marsh Sediment SW1601-210 ...
CCAGTGCACCCAGAGGCCAATTTCCTGAAAGTGGAGGTGGTAAATAATCGTGAGAATTAGGGTGGTAAATTACCGTGAGAATTTTGCCTCAAAAGTGGCCATTTACTGTGAGAATTGACAATCCCTGGTAGGAATCTGATCGCCGGTGAATATCGTGGCATTGAACAATTCGGCAAGGCACTTCAGCTCGTGAAGGAGCTCAGCAGAGGAACACTTACGGTCGAGCCCCAGATTGTCCTAGCAGACGATCAAGCCGTAATGGTTTACGCACGTGTCAAAGCTCAGCGAGGGGGAAAGACGATTGATATTGACCAAGCCTACCTGTATCGATTCAACGAAGAGGGAAAAGCCATTGAGGGAAGAGCCATTCCGGTTGACTTGTATGCCTATGATGACTTCTGGTCGTAGAGTAAGGTTCTGTCATAAGACTGCCATCCATCTGACCTGCCCTTCAAAAACTAGTTTAGTTATAATGTTAGTCTAGAAGGACAATAAGATTGAGGAGATAGAAGCCAAGATTAAGGACTTAGAGAAGACGAAGGAAATGCTCATTAGTAAAGGCAGTCAATAATCTTGAGCAACTGCCGAAGGCTATGATGGCCGTTGTGGTCGGTATGGCTGGTGGTATGGTGAGTGATCCATTAAAGGTTGAAAGTTCTGTTGAGGGTGAGTGAAAAAGGTTCTAGATTGTCTTATCGCCTTAATAGATGTGTGAAGAAGTCTTCGTCAGTACCTATTACTTCCTAGCACTTGGTGGTGGCATATAATTCACTTGTAGAGGTATTTCTCTCTCGATTTGCCCATCCAGGCGCAGCACGAATACATAATCTCCCTCGTTGTTGAACCTCAAGTTATTAATGGATAGAATCCAGTTCATCTGCGAGAGTTTATCTACTTCTGGCCTTCCAACCTTGATCTTGCCTTGCATGGCAGACAGCTGCTTTCCATCTGCGTCAAACAGTCGGACCTCAATGCCTTTTTCCGTCTCCCAATCAGCTGGGCCAACCTCAAACTGTAACACTACTTGCATTTGAGGTTGAACCCAAGGTAGTGCTCTAGCATTTATAGTGTTAGAAACACCCATTAGGTCCAACTTTCCATCTCTAGTGACATTGGCGCAATCAGCCAGTAGTGCTAGTTTCGTTTCCATAATAAAAATGATATCACACTAGTCGGAGCTAAGCAAAGCCAAAGACGTAAGGTGTTGGGTTACCAGATCTTAGAACACCGATTAGCACTGCTGCGTTTCTGCACAGATATTATTCTGCAGTGAACCCTACTCGAGGGCAACCCCTGCTACTGCTGAATCCACTGCTAATGTTTTTTGTACTAAAGGCAAAACAAACGTCTCACCAAACTTCTTTTGGTCGATAACCATGCGGTACTTCTCTTCATAAGGCATCTCCTTGACTTCTTCCATGATAATCCTCCTTCCTCCCCTCTGATTCTTCTGAGCTTGATTATGCACCATCTTGTTCACTAGCGCAAGTCCGAAATGTGCTATGAGGTCACTTTTACTCATCCCTGAAAACGCTGACTTTGTCAAGTTCTACCAGGTTAAAACCTATTCATCCCTTCGTAGCTTATCAAGCCACAATATGTCGTTCAGGCTGGGGTTGCCCAATCATTTTCACGGCCTTATAGACCAGAGTTTTTTACGGGCTCACCCCTCCCTCTGAGGACTCCGCTGCCCTCTCTACTTGCTGGAAAGTCTTACAGTCTCTCATCATGTGATATATCCATTCCAGCAGCTTTCTGGCAGTGGCTACCTTGGCCACCTTTCCACCTTTCTTTCTCTCCACTTTGTAGTAGAATCTCCGCAGTGGCCCTGTCCTCTTCGCAGCATGTATCGCTGCCTCAATCAATATCCAGCGCAACCACTTAGAGCCTTGCTTGGTAATATGACCATGGTAACATACATTCCCCGAGGCATGAGTCGAAGGTACGAGTCCTGCGTAGGAACAGAGCTGCTTAGCTGACGGGAAACGTTTGACATCCCCAATCTCGCTCTTTATTAGAAGGGCACTGTAATAACCCACTCCCGGGAATAGTCATCAGGAACATGGAATCCTGGTCGTCTTCTGCTAATTGGTCTACCTTTTTGCTGACACTCCTGATCTCATGCCTCACAGTCTCCAGTACAGAGAGATATCCCTCAAGTGCAATCGTGTAGTTTTCAGACAGAGATAATGAGTGCAAGAAGGCCATCCCAGCCTTGCCAAATAAGTCGGTGTAATCATGATTTATGTTATTCTTAGCCAGAATGGTGTGGATCTTGTTCTTTATCCTGGTCTGCATCTTAACCAGGCTGGCCCGGTAACGTAGGAGTTCCCTGTTCAGCCTTACCGGCTTTTCTGGAACATATGACAGTGGTAGCAGGTCACTTCTCAGGAGATGTGCCAGGGTGGCCGAGTCTACTTTATCAGTCTTAACCTTTGCAGAGGCTATGGCCTTAGTCCTCAAGGGGTGAGATAGCTTGACATCAAAGCCCTCGTCCTCTAGATGGTCGTAGAGCCAGTACCAACTGGGAGTAGCTTCAATCGCCACTTCCATTTTCTCCCCAAACTCCTTGAGGAACTCTACTACCTCTCCATTGCTGGGCAGCTTCTTCTGACCGAGGATCTCACCTTTGTCATTCATAGTCGTGATGTACGAGAAACTCTTGTGTAAATCTAAACCTGTGTAAAGCATCGCTGCACCTCCTTGAGCTATATTATGCTCTTTGAGGTCAGCGTTTTCATGACATCATTTTGTTAAGCCAAGGCTCCACAACTCTCAGGCAGGTAACATTAGCAGTGCACGACTAGCGAATTATGTCCTTGACTGGGTGTCCGAAAGGAACTTAAGCCAGTTTGGCTTGTTGATTTTGGTGACACCCTGAACCTAAGTCAGGGTGTCTTTAATTAGCTAAACTGGACTTTTTCAAAGGCACTCGTTCACATTTTACAAATCAATATGCAATATTGGCATTTGGTCATAACCTCCAATAAGGTTATTTCTTGTTGACAACTAGAAGGAGGTGTATAATTGCCATACCAAAAGGACTTCTTTTTGGATTGGGAGGCAATGGCCACACTGAGATGGCAAGATTCTAGCTTCTAGCACTTGGCGTGGAAACAAGTGAAGACCTATCAGAAGATTGAGGTAGACGGGTGAAAACTGACCTCAAATGGTTTCATGTCTCGGACATGCATTTCGGAGGTTTCCAGTCCTTCAATAGAAAGGAACCGGCTGACTGCATCCTTGATGCCGCGCGGGAGAATCTGGGGAAGGGATGGAAGCCCGACTTTGTTGCCATAAGTGGGGATATTGCGTACAGCGCGGACCAAGGTCAATACTCTGACGCAATTTGTTTCCTCGACAAACTGCTACAGATGCTCGAACTTCAGCGGGACAGGGTGTCAATGTGTCCTGGAAACCATGACATAGACAGGAGTATCAACCGCTATCTCTTTCAGGGATGCAGGACAAAGATAGTCTCGGGTCCGGATATTGAAGAATTCCTTCGGTCCCCTGAACGGGCTGCTTTGTTGAAACGGATGGCTCGTTACCGTGAATTCCGGGAGACATACCTGACATCCGCTAGCCAGCTTACCCTCGATAGCCGAAGTATTCATGCAGTTAATCGCATGAGTATCGACGGTCTCGACGTGCAGTTGTGGGAGATGAACTCTGCGTGGCTAGGATACGGCGGCGGAGAGGACCTCGAGAAGTTGGTGGTCGGCAGCTTGTCCTTGAGCCAGTTCATCAAATCACTGCCGCCATGTGAGGGGTGCATTGTTTTTGGAGTTGTCCATCACCCGTTTCACTGGCTTGCAAGTTTCGAGAGTGAACACATCGAGGCCATCTGCTGCGAGAACTTCGATTTCGTGCTGCACGGGCACATTCACAAGCCAGAGACAAAGACCATGATCGTGAATAGAGGTCGGACAATCCTACTGACTGCCGGAGCTCTGCTGCAAGAATATGAAAGAGGTTACCAGTTCTGCTTTGATACCTACAGCATAGCGGATGGTACACTAACGGTGGAGAGTCATCTCTACGTTGCGGAGCAGCGAAGATGGTATGTCCATACTAACGTACTAGAGGTTGAGCCACCTTCATCGTCCAGCCTCGTCGCCACGGATGTCTATAGGGAGCTTTTGCAGAGACACGCAGACTTCATTGCGCCCGCCCACATGTGCACAGTCATTTGCGACATCAGGAGTGAAATCGCGTTTTGCTGGAAGGGATCGCCGAGCTTCTACTCACCAGTGATGTTGCAACAAGACAAAGCCAGCGATGTGGAAAGTGCAGTGTCACTGAGACAATTTCAGAGGCTCATCCGTTTCTACGGCAAGAACGCGATGAACCATGTCTTTGCTGAGCATGGGTCACTCATCGAGGAGTATGATGTATTCCTCAAGAGGGAATCTGATGCCGACCCGGCATTCCGGGCAATCTTGACTGCTCGTGAGGAAGAAGCAAGGACGACACTAGGAACGGGAGTCGCGGACACATCAGCAACATCGTTTATGCAGCTGGGGCTCCGCAGGGCAATCGCCGCAGAGGCTATGGCATCAACACTAAGATACCTCGCGCTGTTTAAGGCTGACACTGCCTCACCTATTCGTGCAGAGATACTGAGATTCGACGCAAGGATTGCCGATCTCCCTGAGGGAGTCTCGTTATATGAAGCATGGCTCGAAAGCGGCGGTAGCGATGACTTCTCGTTCGAAGACTACTGTGCGATTATCAACAACCTACCGGTCGAGAGCAAGTCGCGGTTGGCAGGTCGGGTAATTCTGAGATGCGCGGAGCTGTATCCGAGTAAATCCGCAGAGAGACTGGACGAGATAGTCCGGAACCTTGCATCCCAGTACGGCGACAGGACACTCTACGAGCAATTCAAAGCAATCACAGGCAGGAGCTGAGGTTATGACCAATACAGGATTCCCGATAACAATCGACTTTGAGAGACTGCTCAGAACACTTTCCAAGGAAATCTACGACACTCCTATGGCCTTTCTCCGAGAGAACGTACAGAATGCTGTGGATGCCATAAGGGTGTACCAAGTCGAGAATCCCGGTTTCTCCGAAGGGCGCGTGACCGTGAGCGTGGACGAGAAGCGAGTGACGATAACGGATAATGGGGTGGGCATGTCTCAGAAAGACCAACAAGAGCTCTTCTGGCGCATCGGAGCAAGCGGGAAGAACACGCCGGAGGCAAGAAAAGCAGGGTGCATAGGTACCTTCGGGATAGGTGGATTCGCAAATTTCGGCGCATGCAACCGCCTTGTTGTCACATCTAAGAGAGAAGGGTATCCAGGTTGCCGTACGAGTCTGCAAAGGTCCGATTTTGGTGGATCCACGCCAACCGTGACCAGCGAACCATGCGAAGACTCAGGACCACATGGCACAATTGTGGAGGCAGAACTGATGAATCCTGGTGACCCCCAGCAGTTGAAGGATTATTTAAAGAGCTTCGTAAGGTATGTGCCAGAACTCGTAACCTTCAATGGGGAGAACATCTCCGGAGCCCAGTTTATGTCTGAAGAGAGCATAGGCGATTTGCAGACGCTAATGGCTGAACCAGTGCAGCTCAGTCTGTCGCCCGATTCCAGAATACAGGCAAGATTCTATAGGGATGATGCAGGAACGATTCACGTGGTAATTGGGGAACCGGGTGCCAGTGGTGTGCACGATAGATGTCGCGGATGGCTCAGACTCATTAATGGTACTCTGGAGGCCCTCAAGAAAGGATTCAAACTATGCAACACCACTGTGCCCAGCCACATTGGGATATCTGGACGTTTGGATATGATCAACTTTGTTCCCACAGCAGGAAGAGATTCCCTTTCTCCTGAATCCCAGCAGCTCTTAAGCACGTTGGCAAAAGCAATCGAAAGGCAGGCCATTGAGATCATTCTGGACTCAACTGATCTGCTATCTCAACACACGCGCATATTGCGACAAGTTATCGCAGAAGGTTTGATTGAGCGTCTTGGAAGGCTTGATGTTAACCTCGCTGATGGCACGAAGACTACTCTCGGTGAGCTTCGCGCGAGGCATGAATCCGGAAGCAGCATCTACTTCGGTTCACAAGTGCAGCGGGAGCTCTTGGATGTACTTCAAGCCAGCGGAAACGTGATTGTGCTCCTCTCTTCAGAGGTCAATAGGAAGAGAGCAGAGACTGACTATCTCTCATCCTACTGCAGCGCGACAAGCTACGAAGGACTTGTCGAAATTAAGGAGAAATACGATGACCTATCGTCGTTCGAAGTTGACTTCCTTGCCAATCTGGAGGCGGTCATTAAGTTTCGCTATGAAGTGACCGATTTTACCTTGATACCTGCAAAAATTACTGGGGGAGTCCCTGCGTACGTGCAGGGGAGAAAGGGTTCACAGACTAGAGTCTATGTAGACGTTCGGCATCAAGAAATCACTCGACTGCACACACTGGAGGGTTCATCTTTCCTGTACTCGATCGTGAACGAGTTCTGCAAAGAATACCTTGCGAGCGCGCTCAGAACAAAAAGCCCCAAGTTCTTTGGAAGTGGTGCCCTCGATTTTGACGAGCTAATCAGAAAACGTGCTGAATTGTGGAAACTTGCAGAGAGCGATATTCTGACATTCGTCCACGCGAGTGAAGACGGTGCTGTTGAGTCTGATACCCTCGACAGGAGTAGGAATCTAACAGGTATCAGGGATGTTCTCAGCCAGTCCGACGTGGCGACTGTCGAAGTGGGCGGGGAGAAACCTGAGCAGGTGCAAGGAGACCAAGGAGAGAATGAGCTATCCGAAGGTACAGGTGCTCCAAAAATACTCAAGCTCATTGACAAGTCGGGATTACTGGGCATTGCTGGTTTCTACATCAAACTGATGGATGGCCCCGCAAAGGCGTTCGGCGATGATATTCAGGCAATGGAAGAGTCTTCTACTTTCTGGTTCGGCAACCGGATAACGTACGCTTTCATTGACGCGAAGAGCATTGTATTCCACTATGAACTGCGGCTGCAGCAAATCATTTTGGCCAAATCGGATACCGAAGAGGACGAGCCAACAGGAGTTGCCCAACTGAAGAATCCAATACAGGAATACCAGAGTTCGATGTATTTCAGGATACCGGAAGTACTGGAACGATATCTCGTCCCAACTGTCGGCATTGAGATTCTGGTTCGTGTCAATTATGACTGGTTCGATCTTCAAAGAGGAAAGGCTTGGCTATGGTGAGGGTGACCTGAGCCAGTCTCAGACTAGAACAACGTGCGCCCCACCTTCAGGCGGGCATTCCAACACCTTGTTTGAGATACAAGGTCATGTGCGTGTGGCAACTCGCCCTCCTTGAGCGGCAGCTACTTACACTCGTGGTGTGTGTAGGCCGTCAGCGTAATGGCACAGTTCTAAGGCATGCACGTAGTCAGCACATAAGGCACAACCACGTTGTGGACACTCTTACCCCAATGCAAGTGCCTGAGCTAGGTTCGAACGGCTTGCCGCGGACGTATGTTACTGAGACAACCAAGGATTGCTTCAGGGAGAGTTCGACTCTACTCAATCTCCCCGTCCCCCAAATACATCTATTAGCAAAAAGGGTTTGTATAGGTACTTTGACTTTTAGTTATTGAAATCATAAAATCAGGGTGTCGGTTGACCTAGTGTCTTGACACCCTGATTCTCTTCAAAACTCCCCGACAGGGACGGTCTCCCAGCTTTGGTAGGCCGTACAGGTCTCGAACCTGCGACACCCTGATTAAAAGTAAACAGCACACGTGTCTAGGCTCAACAATTACCAAGAGCGTTACTTACTGCACGAAAGCTTGAATCCTCACCTCATTGCACGATTTAGCGCTTTGTTAACTCATCTGGGTTATTTAATGGGGATGCTGTACCCGTTAGCAATCCATTTGCAGGTTACTACTTGACTAGAAGGCTGAACAATCGTATATTTGTTATAAAGACTAAGTCCAATACTACGAGAAAGGGAGGTAATCAAATGAAAAAGAGAACTGTCTTGGTTGTGGTTGCACTTACGTTGGTACTTGCTTTGGTTCTGAGCACGGTAGTGCAAGCAGCTAATCCAGAGTCAAGCCGAGTACGCGCTTTAATAGGCTTTGATCCGGCAGTTAATGAACCAGCCCGTGAGGCCTTGCTCGCTAAGTTCAGTGGTGTAGTCGAGATGGAACTGCCCATAATTGACGGTGCTCTGATTTTGCTTCCTCTACCAGCTGTTAGTGGATTAGCTGGCGAACCCGCCATCAGGTTTGTCGAGATGGACCAGAGGGTCTCTGCTTTCCCAAAGCCACCCTGGGCTGGTGGTCCGGGTGGTCCTGATGAAGAGGAACCGCCACCCCAGGTGATTCCTACAGGTGTGGATCGCGTTGACGCCGAGCTTAGTGCCAACACTGCCTATGGCATCAAGGTTGCGGTTATTGATACTGGCATTGACTATACTCACCCGGACCTGGATGGCAACTATAAGGGTGGCTATGACTATGTCAACAACGATGCCGACCCGATAGACGACAATGGTCATGGTACTCATGTTGCTGGCATTATTGCGGCAGAGGACAACGATATTGGCGTCGTCGGAGTGGCACCTCAAGCCTGGCTCTACGCGGTAAAGGTGCTGGATAGGAGGGGTGATGGTTGGCTATCAGATGTCATCGCTGGTATCAATTGGGCGGCAGAGAATGACATGGACGTGGCTAACCTGAGTCTGGGAGCCAAAGGGCAGAGCCAAGCGTTGCACACGGCAGTAGTCAACGCTACCTTAGCAGGAGTGACTCTAGTGGTGGCCGCAGGTAATGAATCAGACGATGCTGAGGGTTATGTTCCAGCCACATACGACGAGGTAATCACGGTGTCCGCCATCGCTGACTTCGATGGTCAGTCTGGAGGTTTGGCTAGTTCTAAGTATTACGGTCGAGGACGATTCAAGACAGAGCAGAAAGATGACGCCTTTGCCTATTTTAGCAATTATGGCCAGGACATTGACCTAGCTGCTCCGGGCGTCGAGATCTACTCCACATCAGTAAAAGGAAAGTACGAAACCTTGAGCGGTACCAGTATGGCAGCACCTCACGTAGCCGGTGCAGCTGCCCTGTACATTTTCACCAACGCACCTAGCCCTGATGATGTCAACGGTGATGGTGTAGACACAGTGGCTGAAGTAGTGTGCCAAGCCTTGCGGAACGCTGGCTGGAAACAGGGTGATTATGAGTACTTTTCGAGCGACCAAGACATCTATCCTGAGCCTTTGCTAAAGGTCGATGCGCTATGACAAGTTGAAGCATTTACAGGAAGCTGTAGAAGGGGCTAGCCATGGAGACTAGCCCCTTCCATGTTTAGTTTGACATACGTCATGAAGACATGTTCGGGCATTAGGTGTCACCAAGGCTAAGATGCTGACCTTCCATTGCACATTTGCTTGTTTAGTGCAGTCCGATAAACAAAATGGGGCTCTCACGGTCATCATCCATAAGAGCCCCTAAAATCAAAATCTAGCCCCTTTCCGGGCTTGTTGCAGGGATTAGGTCTTATTGGGAATAAAAAAGGGCAGCCAGCCTGTCCCTGACCGCCCTTGAAAATGGGCACAAAAAAGGCAAAATAACCCCCTTATCATCAGAGGCTACTTTGCCTTGATTGTCTTTTTTGTCAAGCGTTCTATGCTGTTACTGGCTCTTTGGCTCGGCTACGCCTTGCCCTTTTAGGCTTTGCTTCGGCTTCGGTTACCACTTCTGGCTCGGTAACTGGCTCTGGCTCGGTTGGCTCGGCTTCTGCCGTAGCTTGCTCGGTAGCTTTTGCCTTCGCCTCCTTTTGTGCCTTATCGGTTACCATTGGCATAACCACCACTTTATAACCGTCAAGGGTAAAGAGCATTGGCGATAAGGCGTTGGTAAGGCTAAAATCTACCATACCACCGCAAGCCTTAAGCACTTGGGCAAGATAGCTTCCGTCTATCCTTACATAGCCTTCACCATCGGTATCGGCTACTATATCGGCTTGCCCCTTATCATCGGGATTAGCCATAACTATCTTACCGTCGCCAATGGTAAGGTCTATCGGATAGCTCTTGCTATCGGCTAGGACTTTGAGTGAGCTAATAGCCTTGACTGCCTCTACCGTGTCAAAGTGGGCATAGGTGTTAAACTCGTTAGGTATTAGCTTCTGCCAGTCGGGATAACTGCCGCCGTTGCTTAACCACTTATAGCGGATTAGCTCGGTGTCTATAATGAGGCTTGACGGCTTGGTAACATCTTCACCCTCAAAGCTAACCCTTGCCCGCTTTGCTCTCCGTAAGGCGTTGGCTATTCCTCTTAACTCATCACGGTTGATAAGGGCTTGCCCTTCCCCGTCATCATAGTCAAGGCTTACGACCGCAAGCCTAAAGCCATCGGCACTAACCAGATTGAGTTTATCCTCTTTTGCCACAAAGTTAACGCATTGGAGTATAGGTCTAGCGTCATCACTGGCGGTAAAGGGTAATACCCGATTAAGTGCCTCGGCTAGTTCTAGGCTTCCGATATTAGGCTTGACGGTGTTATTAGGGCTTACCCTAACCTCACAGATGGTAAGAGGTGTTTTCTCACCAATCCAAGCCAAGTCCTCAAGGTAGCTGGTATTAGCTCCACAGATAACCTTCAGTCTCTTATGCCCGTTAGCCTGCGTCTCGCTAGCACTATCGGATGAGGGTATAACCTTTACTATGTTAGAACCCCCAAGAGCTTTAAGGTAACCGAGTAAGCCTTTACGCCCAATGGTAAAGTCCAGAAGCTCTACCCTTTCGGATAATGCTCTAGATAAGGCACTTACCAGCATAGCCTTATGAGCGATAAAGCCTTCGCCTGAACGCTTGCCCACGATATTAAGTTTTTCTATTTTAACCCCCTTTTGGCTATCTGGTAGTGGGCAAGGCTACCAGCTTCGCCTAGTAGTAACTACCCGATAACCCGCACCCCGCTGGCATTATCGGGAGTTCCACTACTATCACCTCCTAAAGTGGTCAAAACCGTTACACTAAAACAAGGTTTTTTGCTGGTATCTTTTACGCCAAACCCTCAAGTAGCTTTGTTCTTTACCGTCTAGCTGGTAACCGCTATAGAGCTTATAGGCAATCTGGACTATCCGCTTCGGGAAGCCTTGTAGATAACGCCTAGCATCTAGCCTAGCTACTATATCTATAGCCTTATCCTCGGCTAGGAAGTCTATCAGCTCCGCTTTGTGTCCGTCTCCGTCTCCGACTACAGTATTGAGGCTAACTAGCTGGTGATACTTTGGGCACTTTGAGTATAAGTCCTCGTTCCGACACTTAAGCCTCTGCTCTTTGCTACAGTTCCCGCAGTCTAGCCAAGTGGTAAGTCGCCTTTGCTTTACCCAATAGTCGGATAGCTCATAGCTGGCTACTCTCATAAGTCCCGCTTCCGTCAAAGGTTTACCCTTTGCCTCATAGTTAGCCTTTACCTTTGCCATCTCCACCATTAGGTCGTGTAGGAAGTCTTGTCTATCCTCACGCCTCACCTTGTGGATAAAGTATCTGGCTACCTTATAATATAGTGCCCAATCGCCAGTTAGCTGGTCATAGCCGTTATGGTTAGGTTCGGCTTGCCTTTTTCTACCGTTTGACCTAGACTTGATACTACGCAAGGCTTGTGTCCTTTGGGCTTGGCAGACGGCTTGTTTACCACACCATTGGCACACGCCTTGCCGTGTTTCTAGCGTCCAGACTTTACGGCAGTCGCTACAGTGCCCCGCTATTCTTTGCTCCATCGCTTAACCCCCTTTGTGCTTTATTTACCCAAAGTGGGCAAGCGTTCAGGCTTTGGCTTTATTTAATTGTTAAGGTGCTTTTGTTTTTCTAGCTTCATTATGTAACAAAAGAGCTTTTTGTTTAAGAAGTAAATGAACCTTCATAATCCCCCTCCCCCCGAGGGAGGCAATTAACAAGGCAAAAAGAAAAGCCCCACCATTAGCGTGGGGCTTTCAGTAGATGCGGTAAGGTTGAAGGCTAAGCTGTCCTTGTCCTGCGGCTCTTGGTTGGAGCTATTCTAGAATACTTGTGGTTTTTTCTTTTCTCCCTGAAGTATTCCAGTCCTCGTTCAGGATAAAGAGTAAGCTGGGGATTTGACCATTCATAGTCAGGAGCTTCCAGTCCTTTCTGGGTCAAGCGATAGTATTTTCTGGGTGGGGCATCCGGATAATTGTCCTGAAGTGAAGACGGTTCCTCTAGTCCAGTAAGCCACACCCACTTTAGCTGCTTAAGCCAGTGGAAATACCTTTGAAAACTGTGGTAGCGGCATTTGAACAATTTGTATGGCATCCTACTCATGAAGTAAGCAACTCTGTCCCAGTATTCCTCCTCAGTGTAAATGGTCTTACCTTCCTTAACTCTTTGTTCGTTCTCAAAGGCTGTAGCAGCTTCAGAGTAAGCTCGGTGCAAGCTCAGCTTATAGTGGTAAAAGATATCTGCCTGGCAGGCGCCAATCTCATGGTCAATGGTTGGTGAGCCTTCAGGACCGTGCCCGAGAAGGAACTCACGGATAAACCAGCCACAGCCAAAGGGACGGAGAAAACCGCCTTTATTGGGCCCAACCGGTAAAGTCATTCCTTTCTCCTCCTTGTCTTTTGGTAAATCTCTATTGCCTTTTCTCTGGCTCTTCGGGTCGTAAGGTTTGTTGGGTAGGGAAGGCCTACTTCCGCTCGCTCGTAGCCATCTTCGTAGCCTTCGCAGTAACCTTGCTTATACTCGGCATCTTTGATTTCGGCTATATTTGGTGTTTTAATCCTTTTAGCTCCCAATGCCTCCTTAACAAAGTCGGCAGCAGTAATGTCTCGGCTAGCAAGTTGTTCCATTAGTTGATTGTGAAGCCCTTTTGATAGTCTAAAAGACACCGTGGGGTGGCTCTGTTCATACTTAACCCTGGACGGAGATCGCCTTTTTTTACTCTTTGGCATATCGTCTGTTACCTCCAATTATCCCTACAGGAAATTCAAAAGGTACGGTTCTTGTGTAATTGTGTTGTGGACTTCGATTTTGACTGGACAGCAGAGATAACCGTGGAGCGCCGTCTGTTGGATGCTGTCTTCTCCCTGGACTTCATTAACCGCCACGAACATGTGCTCTTTGCCGGCCCGGTCGGCGTGGGTAAGTCCTTTCTTGCCCAGGCCCTCGGCTACGCCGCGGTGAGAGCTGAGCACAGCGTCCGCTTCACTCGAACCGACGCTTTCTTCAGGACACTGGCGCAGTCAAGAGTCGACCACACCCTGGAGAAGACTTTCCGCTCCTTCCTCAGCCCAGACCTGCTTATCTTGGATGATTTCGGCCTGCAAAAGCTAACTGCTCAACAGTCAACTGATCTCTATGAACTGATTATCGCCAGGCACCGCCAGTCCAGCTTCGTTATCACCAGTAACCGCACAGTGGAGGAGTGGCTGGGACTTTTTGATGACCCCATCCTGGGCAACAGCGCTCTGGACCGCTTGGCCAATGCCAGCTACCAGATCATCATCGAGGGCACCAGCTATCGTGAAAGACTATCTCCACACCGAAGGAAGGAGGTGTTGACACCGATGAGCTGAAAGTGATAAAACCTAATCAACCGGGTGGGTCAAAGTATGTGGTGAGGGGTGGATCAAAGATAGTGGTTATTGACAAATACAGCCTTGCTTCAAGGCGCCTGAAAAGTCTCATTTTGAGATTCGTCTCCATATTGACAGAGATTATCTCTTAGCGTACTATAACCTATTGAAAACGGCGCTATCGTTATCCTTAAAAAGTAAACTAATGTAATCCCGTTGACAGATTAACGCCAATCTAACATCCATCACGAGTGTTTGACGAGTGAGCAAACTATGTTCTAATAAGGAATTTATTTAGATGTGTTTTCTTCGGCGCGTAATTATTATCCTAATTCTAATGACCTTCCTTTCTATAATGGAATCCCCTTCGTTAAGAGCTCAAAATGTGGAGGATTACTACCAGGTTGATTATGCATCAGTCGAATTTAGCAAGACTGAGATCCACGGGGCAGAAATATTCTATGCTTCAAAATCAGTAAGTATAACTTGTATTAGAAACGTCCCAATAAACATAAGTCAAGGCAGGTTCACTTATCGGGTGATAGCTGAACATAAGGTGAGTGGTAATATAACTATTCTGAATCCCAGCTATACCATAGATATAACCCCTTTTCCTACAATGGCAGGTGATATCTATGAAATAAATGAGGCTGTACCCCTGCAATTTGATCAAGTAAGTGAGTCAGGTGACTACGATATTGTCCTAGAGCTAACCAGAGCTGAACTTAGAGTATTTTCTTCGTGGTATGATATTACTGGGGACATTCCTGAGGAACAGCGGACTCAGTTCATAGGAATGGTAGGCTATGCTCCCTGGACGGTAATCACTGAGAACGTTTCTAATATCACTCCCAGTTCGGCTATGCTTAATGGTAGCTTGGATAGTGTTAGTGATTACAACCGGGTAGATGTCTCCTTTCAGTGGGGAGCTAGTACCGGCGTCTACACCAATGAGACCACCCCGCAGGAAATCACCTCGATAGGTCCCTTCAATACTGAAATAAACGGCTTGTCATCTAATACTACTTACTACTTCAGGGCCAAGGCAACCGGTAGTATTACCCAATATGGAGATGAACTCAGCTTTACCACCCTAGCATCTGATACAGTTATGTATGATTTACCACTGTCTCCCGGTTGGAATCTTGTTTCATTGCCTCTAATTCCTAATTCCATAGATATAGATGATATACTTACAGGTATCATGCCCAGCTTGGACACGGTCTGGGCACATGATGACCTCACCAAAGAATGGTCTAATTACAACCCATTAGCCATTATCAATAGCCTCAACGAGATGAAGGATGGTGTTGGGTACTGGGTAAGGGTCACAAGTTCGTGTACTCTTACTATTGAAGGCGAACAGCCTACCTTCCCATATGAGATAACACTATATCCTGGCTGGAATCTCGTTGGATTGCCACTCATGTCTGAGTCAAAACCGATTGAGGAAATGCTCACTGACATAATGCCCAGCTTGGACACGGTCTGGGCGCATGATAACCTCACCAAAGAATGGTCTAATTACAACCCATTAGCCATTATCAATAGCCTTACTGAGATGGATGACGGGATTGGGTATTGGTTGAGGGTCAAAAATCCTTGTACTCTCACAATCGTGGGTCCATAGGTAAGAGTCGGGCTTGTGCGAAGCGATATGAGACATGCACTCGAAAACGATTGCACGTCTTTGAAACCAAAAGTCAAGAAAAATACTCCCCTCTACCCACGGAAATCAATTTTTCTTGACGACTGGGTATCCCGAACAATCATGAGGTTTAGACCACCTCCATCATGAAGCTCAATGTCCTTGGACTCTTCCTTTACAATATGCGTGACCAATATCTTTTTCCTTTTACCGAGGTTGGTTTACCCACACATCTTTTGGAGACTCACGGCCTATGAAAAATTGTGGGGCTTATATAGGGGAGGCATACTCAAAAAAGGGGGTCTCCAGCGACCATCGTGCAATCGATACTCTCCCCTCCCTGGCATCGGCCACTGTCAGAGTCCAGATTCATTGACCTCAAGACAGTGGCCAGCCTAGCCCTGTGTTGTTGGTCTACGATTAGGTCAGTAGGTTATTGTTCAGGGATAATGTCAGTCAATGGAAGGACTGACATTGACTACAAGGGAACAGAACAGATTGCAGACTCTCAACGGGGTATTAGAAAAGCA
>Ga0315543_1002969_pt1 | contig 15721 bp, 15 predicted proteins | sample SalMarSW160210MG_2_FD_203098 | JGI IMG/M metagenome (GOLD analysis project Ga0315543, IMG submission 203098) | Salt marsh sediment microbial communities from the Plum Island Ecosystem LTER, Massachusetts, United States - Salt Marsh Sediment SW1601-210 ...
CTCAGCCCATTGGCGCCGTCAAGGATACCGTAGGTGTGTTCATGGAGTATGTTCAGGAGGTCGATTGCGACGATCGTGTGGCGCTGGTCATCTATAACTCACCTTCCCAGGAAGCGTTGTTGGAGCAAGCCCTCACGACGGATTTCGTGGCGGTTGAGGATATCGTCAGAGACCGTCAGGCGGCACACTACGACAACTACACCAACATCGGTGCTGGAATTCGCGAAGGATGGCAAGAGCTGCAACGCAGCGGTCGCGCGGGTGCAAAGAAGATGATCGTGCTGATGACGGACGGGATAGCCAACCGACCCGGCGGCACGACTTCTGGAAGACAGTACGCGCTGGACCAGGCGGCCGAGGCGGCCGGGCACGGATACCCGATTGTCACCATCAGCCTCGGTAATGCGGCCGATACGGCGCTGATGGAAGAAATCGCCCAAATCACCCACGGCACTCATTTCAATGTTCCCGGTGGAAGCGACGTGACCGACTACGAAGAGGCACTGCTGGCGGTGTTCCGAACGATAGCCGATGCCAGGCCGCTTCTGCTTGTGCAATAGACAAGGTATTGGAGGGCCGGAGACTCTTTGTTGAGAAACCCACTTCGAGCACGTCTGCTTCAGACATAGTTAATTTGGGCGGGTCGGTTGGACTTTCGCCTGCCTGTGTGTAGTATTAGGTAGACTAGTGCTTTGTCAAACCTAAGAATTCGGGTGCCACTGCTGGCTTGTCCAGCAGTGCCAATGAGTTACGAAGAATCGAACCCGTAAGTTTAAGCCTGACAAAGCACTAGACTACACGCCAGTTTCAGTAGTCCCACATTCTATTGAGATCTGTCATTGTCATCCTGAGCGAAGCGAAGGATCTCCTTCCCGGCGCGCCGGGATCGAGATCCTTCGCTTCGCTCGGGATGACCTGCTGCGGTGTCAGCTAGTCAAACTTGGAACTACTGAATTTACCATTCTAATAGCGGAGCAAGACCATGGGTGTGACGTTGACCGAGGCTGCCGCGGTGGAAATCAAACAGATTTTCGACTCGCAGAAACTGGAAGAGGGCACCTACCTTCGAATGGGTGTGGCCGGCGGGGGATGTTCCGGTCTGCAATACGCGCTGGGTTTCGACACCAAGTTCGATCCGGCGGTGGACACCTGTTTCGACCAGTACGGAGTCAAGCTGGTCACGAAGAAGAAGTTCGCCTTGCACCTCGACGGGACGACGATCGACTTCAAGGACGGGCCGATGGGCCGCGGTTTCGCGATCGACAACCCCAATTGCGTCAGCGGCTGCCCGGGCTGCGGACATTAGAAGGAAGAAGTCAGAAGGAAGAAGGACGAAGGAAGAAGGGGGCATGCCGTGCGGGATTTGCCGGAGCGGACGTTTCGGTTCGCGACGCGCGTGGTTAAGCTATGTCGTCACTTGGATGCGCAGCCGGGCGTTTCACGCACACTTGCCAAACAGTTGTTGCGATCCGGCACTTCGATCGGGGCGAATGTCGAGGAGGGTCAGGCTGCACAGAGCAAGCCTGATTTCATCGCCAAGTATTCTATTGCCCGCAAAGAAGCGAGAGAGACTCACTACTGGCTTCGGCTGTTGGCAGCGTCCGACGTGCTTCCCGAAAACCGCTTGGCCAAACTGACCGATGAGGCAAATCAACTGATCGCCATCCTGACAACGATCATTAAGAAAGCAAAGGAAACCAAGGAATAATCCTTCATCCTTCATCCTTCTGACTTCTTACTTCGTACTTCTTACTTTGCCACGTGTCGCGGTGCTGGAGTTCCGCTTCGACGGCCCGGCGGACGCCTGCTTTCTCCCGACACCACTCCGGCGCGATAAGGTACTGCGGCGGGGCGTCGCTGCTGAGCCGGTCGATGACACAGTCGGGCCGCAGGTGTTCCAGAAAAGCAACCACATAATCGACGTACTGATCGCGGCTGGGTAGCGCCAATCGGCCCGACGCATAGTCTTCGGCCAGGCGCGTATCCGGCGCGACGTAGAGATTGTGCAGCTTCACGGCGTCGATCTGAAGCCGCGAGAGTTCGTCGGCCGTGGCGATCATCTGGTCGCGCGTCTCGGTCGGCAAACCGAGAATCAGGTGCGCGCCGACGTGCAGCCGGCGCTGCCGCGCGCGAGTCACCGCGTCGGCGGAGGCGTCGTGGTCGTGGCCCCGGCCGAGCCAATCGAGCGAGCGGTTGTGCATGGATTGCAGGCCCAGTTCGATCGAGACCCAACTTGCTCGGGCCAGTCGGGCGAGCAGGTCGAGCACGTCGTCGGCCACGCAGTCGGGCCGGGTTCCCACGATCAGGCCGACGACCGACGGACACTCAAGCGCCTCTTCGTAACAGGCACGCAGACGTTCCAGTGGTGCATAGGTGTTCGTGCCCGGCTGGAAATAGGCCACGAACCGTCCGGCGCCGTAGCGGCGCGCAAGCCGGGCCGCGCCGTGGCGGATCTGCTCGGTGATCGTCTCCGGCGGGCGGCGTCGGCTTGGGCTGAACGAGGCCGGGTTGCAGAACCGGCAGCCGGCCGTGCCGAGCGTCCCGTCGCGATTGGGACAGCCGAGGCCCGCCTCCACGCTCACCTTCCAGACGCGCTGCCCGAAAAGTCGCTCGAAAAAGGTGCCCAGCCGATAGTATCGCAGGCCCTGCGACCGCCAAAAAGGCACCGATCGGTGGGGGTCACGTTTGGTTGACGCCAAACTCACACCCGTCTAAAATGGTTAGTGTTGTATTATATACCATCCTAGAGTGTCTTCCAGTTGCCCTCAAGAGACACACGTATGTTCGGTGAACTCATCCCACAGGGCGGTGGTGATCCCATCCCCCTACTCAAGAAGAACCTGTTGATCGGCCGGCGCGAAACCTGCGATATTGTGTTGCGATTCTCCAACGTCTCGGCCCATCACTGCCAGTTGTTCGTCAACGGCGGATACTGGTATGTTCGCGACAAGAACAGCCGCAACGGCGTAAAGGTGAACGGACTTCGGGTGACGGAGAAACGTCTCGATCCGGGCGACGTCCTTTCGGTGTCCAAGCACAGGTACCAGGTGAACTATTCGCCGGCGGAACTCGGGGCGGTGGGCCCGCCCCCGCCCGACGAGGCCGAGACCGACATCTTCGGCAAGTCGCTCCTTGACCGCGCGGGGCTCAAAAAGGAATTTCGCGTCAAGAAGCCGAGCCGGCCGAAACCGCGTCACGAGGGCCAAATTCGCTTTGAAATTACCGGCGACGGTCCCGACGAACTCCGCTCGCCGGACCGTCCGGTCTAGGTTCTGTCGGAAGATGGGAGGGCGAGTCCCGGCGCGCCGGGACGAAGTGTGAGGAGAAGGTTCGGCTCACCGGGAGGTTCGCCCTCCCAGGACTCCTACTTCGAGGCTCAAGAGTCAGAACTGCCCGCTCGATGGGGAAGAAAAAGAAGCAGCAAATCCGAGCTCCTTTTCGCAAGAACCGTTCGGCTCGTACCCGCCGAACCGACTTGACGCGCGAGTTCCAACAGCACGGCTTCGAGGAAGAGGACACGCCCAGGGACGAGCGGATCAGCGGCAAGGGCGAACTGGCCCGACAGCGGACCGTCCGTGGAACCGAGGCCGAAGACGCCGACGCGCCGGGGCTGGGTGTCCACTTGGACGTCGATCCGCAGAAGTGCCGGCCCGGCCGGGTGCTCTGTCTGCAAGGGCTCAAGAGCACGGTCCGAGCCGAAGACGGCACGCTCTATCAATGCGCCACGCGGCGCCTGCTCAAAACGCTCAGCACCGACCAGCGCCACGTGGTGGCGGTCGGCGATCGGATCCTCTTCCGCCCGGTGGAAAACACCGACGAGCAGACGTGCGAAGGGCTGATCGAACGCGTCGAACCGCGCCGCGGGTGTCTCTGCCGAACGAGTCGCGGCCGGCGGCACGTGTTGGTGGCCAACGTCGACCAGGTGCTCATCGTCACGAGCACGGCCGAGCCCCGGATCAAGCCGAATCTGATCGACCGGTTGTTGATCACGGCCGAGAAGAGCGGCATTCGGCCGGCGGTGTGCATCAATAAGGTCGATCTGGTCGAGCCGGCCGCGTTTCAGCCGTTGGTGGGCGTCTACAGCCAGATGGGCTACCAGGTCCTCTTGCTCAGCGCTAAGACGGGTTTCGGGGTCGACCGGCTCCGGCGGCTGTTGACCGATCGCCAGAGCGTGCTGGCCGGCCAGAGCGGCGTGGGCAAGTCGTCGCTGTTGAATCGCGTCGATCCGTCGCTGCAGCTGCGCGTCTCGGCCATCAGCACCGAGTCGCAAAAGGGCCGCCACACCACGAGCACCGCCAAGCTGATCCCGCTGGGTTGCGGGGGCTACGTGGTCGACACGCCGGGCATCCGCCAGTTCGAGCTTTGGGACGTCATCCCCGAGGAAGTGGCCGGCTTTTTCCGCGACCTTCGGCCCTATGTGAACTTTTGCCGCTTTCCCGACTGCACGCATACCCACGAGGACGACTGCGCCGTGAAGGACGCCGTGGCCGACGGCCGGTTGGACGAGCGGCGCTACGAGAGCTATTGTCACCTGATCTCTGAGCAGTAGCCGGCAGCAGGCAGTAGGCAGCAGGCAGTAGGCAGCAGGCAGTAGGCAGTAGGCAGTAGGCAGCAGGCAGTAGGCAGCAGGCAGCAGGCAGTTGGCAGCAGGCAGTTGGCAGTATAATAGCCGTGGGCGGGAGCCCACGGGAAAAGCCCACGGGATAATCCGACGGAAACCCTACGCGTGAAAGAGCTCACCCGAACCGACAGTGTCCAGTCCGAGGCGGCCATTCTGGTCGGCCTGCTCTCGCCCCAGCGGACCTACGGGGAGGATCCGCTCTGGGAGTTGGCGGGCCTGGCCAAGACGGCCGGGGTGGCGGTCGTCGGCTCGCTCACGCAACCACGCCATCAGCCGGTCAGCTCAACCTATCTGGGCAGCGGCAAGGTCGAGCAACTGCGCCTGCTGGCCGAGGCGACCGACGCCGATTTGATCGTCTTCGACAACGACCTGAGCCCGGCGCAGACGCGCAACCTGGAGAAGGCCGTCGGCGTGAAGGTGCTCGATCGGACGGAGCTGATTCTGGACATTTTTGCCCGACGGGCCCAAACCCATCAGGCGAGTCTTGCCGTCGAGCTGGCCCAGCTCCAGTACGCCATGCCGCGGCTGAAACGGATGTGGACGCACCTGTCGCGCCAGGCGCAGGGTGGCGTCGGGCTGCGCGGCCCGGGCGAAAAGCAGTTGGAGGTCGACCGCCGGTTGGCCGGCAAGCGAATCCGCGACTTGCGGCGCGATCTGGCAGCCATCGAACGTCGTAAGCAGCGCGAGGTGGCCGCGCGGCGCGATCGGATGACCGTCTCGCTGGTCGGCTACACGAACGCCGGGAAGAGCACGCTTCTAAATGCACTGACCGGCGCCGATGTTTTCGTGCAGGACGCCCTGTTCGCCACGCTCGACACGCGCACGCGGCGGTGGCAGTTGCCCGGCTGGGGGCCCGTGCTGCTGAGCGACACGGTCGGGTTCATTCGCGATCTTCCACACCATCTGATCGAAAGCTTCAAGGCGACCTTGGAAGAAGCCCGGCAGACCGACCTCCTGTTGCACGTGGCCGACGCCGGCCACACGGCCGTCTGTGAGCAGATCGCGGCGGCGTATCGCGTTTTGGAGGAAATCGGCATCGACAAGAAGAACACGTTGCTGGTGTTGAACAAGATCGACACGCTGCCCGATCGGGCGAGGCTCGATGCCCTGCTCAGTCGCTACAGCGGTGCCGTGCCGATCAGTGCCAAGACGGGACGTGGACTGGAAGAGCTGGCCGTGGCGGTCAGCCGGGCGCTGAGTCGACGGTTTCTCGAGCTCGACGTCGAGATGGGCGTGGACAACGGGCGCCTGATGGCCTATCTTGCGGCCCAGGGAGAGATCTTCTCAAAGCACTATCAAAACGGCCGCGTGACGATCCACTGCCGCCTGCCCCAGCGGCATCTCGGCGCGATCCGCCAGGAGGACGTCCAGATTCAACCCCACGGCGACGCCAGTAGGCAGTAGGCAGCGGGCAGCAGGTGGTACATAGTAGCTGTGGGCGGAAGCCCACAGAATCCCTCAGTAGTTCCAAGTCTTATTGAAACCCGGCATTGTCATCCTGAGCGCAGCGAAGAATCTCCTGGGACAATCGAGATCCTTCGCTGCGCTCAGGATGACCGGCTGCGGTGTCAGCCAGCCAAACTTGGGACTACTGTCACTCTCCGGTGGAGCACAAACGAAAGGAATCTCGATGGCCAGGCGTGAAATCTCAGGTTCTCGGGCAATCGTCACCGGTGCCTCCAGCGGCATCGGGCGCGCCTTGGCCGTCGAGCTGGCCCGAGAGGGCGCGAAGGTCGTGGCCGGCGCGCGGCGCGAAGACCGGCTCGACGAGCTGCGCGTCACGATCGAGTCGGCCGGCGGCACCGTGGCCACGGTTGCCGGCGACGTGACCGAGCCGGCCACGCGCCAGAAGCTTATCAGCACGGCCCAAGAGCGTTTCGGCGGCCTGGACACGCTGGTCAACAACGCGGGCGTCGGGGCGATGGGCTCGTTCGAGGACGCCGATCCCGATCGGCTGCGCCGCGTGATGGAAGTGAACTTCTTCGCGCCGGTCGAGTTGATCCGGCTGGCACTGCCGCTGTTGGGCAAGGGCACCGGGCCGATCATCGTCAACATCAGCTCGATCCTCGGCTTGCGCGCCACGCCCTACAGCAGCGAGTATTCGGCCAGCAAGTTCGCCCTGCAAGGTTTCAGCGAGGCGCTGCGGACCGAGCTGGTCCGCAACCGGATCGACGTGCTGGTCGTCAGCCCCGGTACGACCGAGACCGAGTTTTTCGATTCGGTCCTGGAAAAGAAGGGCGAACCGGCGTGGCCCGAGCATAAGCCGGTCAGCGCCCAGACCGTGGCCGCCGCGACGATCAAGGCCATGCGCAAGGGCCGGCACGCGATCATCCCTTACCGCTTGGGCAAGGTGTTCTACGGGCTCCATCGCCTCTCGCCGCGGCTGATGGATTCGTTGATGGCGCGCTACGCGTGACACGGAGTCGCGTTGACGGTCTTTTCTGTAGGGTGGGCACCACCCAGCGAGAACCTCTAATCGCGTTCCATGGCCCTTTGCATGGCCAGGCCCATTTCGGCCGGGCTCCCGGCCACTTCGATGCCGGCCGCTTCCAGCGCGGCCACTTTCTCGTCGGCCGTGCCTTGAGAGCCGGAGATGATCGCCCCGGCGTGTCCCATCCGTTTGCCCGGCGGCGCGGTTCGCCCGGCAACGAACGCGGCCACCGGTTTGTCGAAATGCTCGGCGATCTGGGCGGCGGCCTGCTGCTCGGCCACGCCGCCGATTTCTCCGATCAGCAGCACGCCCTCGGTTTGCTCGTCGTCCTTGAAGCGCCGGAGCATGTCGACGAACGACGAGCCGACCAACGGATCGCCCCCCAGGCCGATGCAGGTCGACTGGCCCAGCCCGAGCTGCGTGAGTTGCCACACCGCCTCGTAGGTGAGCGTGCCCGAGCGGCTGATCACGCCGATCGGACCGCGCCGGTGAATATAGCCGGGCATGATGCCGATTTTGCACTCCTCGGGCGTGATGATGCCCGGGCAGTTCGGCCCGATCAACACCGAGTCGGATCGTCGCACGACGTCCAGCGTGCGGACCATGTCCAAGACGGGAATGCCCTCGGTGATCGCGACGATCAGTCGGATGCCCGCGTCGACCGCCTCGAGGATCGCGTCGGAGGCAAAGGCCGGCGGGACGAAGACCATCGTCGCCACGGCCCCGGTCTCGTCGACCGCTTCGGCGACCGTATCGAAGACAGGGACGTCCTCGACGGTCGCGCCGCCTTTGCCCGGCGTCACGCCGCCGACGAGTTGCGTGCCGTATTCGAGGCATTGCCGGGTGTGAAACCGGCCCGCGCTGCCGGTGATTCCCTGGCAAATGACCCGGGTGTGCTTGTCGACGAGTATGCTCATGGACACGTTTCCCGTATGTGACAAGCAGAGGAATAACTGGGTACCACCGATGATTCTGCGGGGCAGGCTTTGTTACTTGCATACGACACAAACGCAGAATCGTCGGTGCCGCGCAGCGGCAAGAGGTCATGGACGATCCACGAGCAATCCTCTCGTTGTCGTTGGCAACACCGACGTTTTTCCGGTCGCGCTGGTCCGCAGTGGCAACGTCTAGCGCGGAAAAACATCGGTGCTACCCGTGATATACTCACACCCTTTCTTGGTGTCTCCGTGCTCATTCTTCAACTCCGTCACCGGCCGCGGCGACAACTTTCCGGCCGGCTTCGGTCAACGTCTCGGCCATGATGAGGTTCACGCCGCTTTGGGCCAGGATGCGTCGGCCCGCCGCGACGTCGGTTCCTTCGAGCCGCACGACCAGCGGCACGTTGAAGCCGACCGAGCGGTAGGCCGCCAGGATCGCCTCGGCGATGGTCGTGCATTGCATGATCCCGCCGAAGATGTTGACCAGCACGGCCCGGACGTCGCGATCGGCCAACAGGATCGAAAACGCCTCGGTCACCTGGTGCACGCTGGCTCCGCCGCCGACGTCCAGAAAGTTGGCCGGCTCGCCGCCGTGGAGCTTGATCAGGTCCATGGTGCTCATCGCCAGGCCCGCCCCGTTGACCAGGCAACCGATGTTCCCGGCGAGCTTCACGTAGCTGAGCCCTTCCTCGCCGGCATGGATCTCGGCCGGTTGCTCCTCGGCCAGATCGCGCAGCTCGGCCAATTCCGGATGACGAAACAGGGCGCCCTCGTCGAAGTTCATCTTGGCGTCCAGGGCCAGAAGCCGTCCGCCGGCCGTGACCACCAGGGGATTGACCTCCAGCAGACTGCAATCGCACTCGACGAACACCCGGCAAAGCCGTCGCATGAAACGATCGGCCTGGCGAACCATCGGACCGGTCAGTCCCAGCTTCCGCGCGAGCTTGCGCGACTGGAAACTCTGCAAGCCCCGATCCGGATCGAACGGTTCGCGGAAGATGACCTCGGGCTCCTCCGATGCGACCTGTTCGATATCCATGCCGCCGCGCGAGGAGACCATCAGCACGGGCATGGCCGCGGCGCGATCGACCACGATGCCCAGGTAAAGCTCCTGCTCAATACGGCAGCCTTCTTCCAACAGGATTCGCCGGACCACCTGGCCTTCGGGAGCGGTCTGGACGGTCACCAGTCGATGGCCCAACAGGTTCTGGGCCACGCGGGCCGCCGCCTGGCTGTCGTGGACCAGCTCGACGCCGTGTTGGTCCGGCACGTCCGCCACCGTTCCCCTGCCCCGTCCGCCGGCGTGGATCTGCGCCTTGACCACCACCGGGGTGGCGGCGAGCATAGCAAACGCGTTGGCCGCCTCTTGGGGCGTTTGGACGACGACGCCCTCGGGCACCGCCACGCCGGCCGAGCGGAAAATCTGCTTCGCCTGGTATTCGTGGATCTTCATGTCCTGCTCTCACATACCATGTGCAATTCAATGGGTAGCCCAGGTTCTTGAACCTGGGTGCCGTAGGCACAAGAGGTCTTGATCTGCCGATTCAGCAACCTCTTGTCGCTTCGCGACACCGGTTCAAAGAACCGGTGCTACCCGGCCCCTCTGGGGCATCGCTTCGCTATGCCCCAGCCACCCTTTTCTCCCCCCTTTTCCCCTTTTCTCCTTTACATGTGCAATTCAACGACGTCCTTGTCATGCGGCACGTAGTCGCCTTTGACGGTTGTGCCGTCGTGGACCGCCGCGCCCCACACGCGGGCGAACTTGAGCCCTTCGATGTAGTCCTTGTGCACTTGGCCGGCCAGATCCAGAAGCGTCAACCCGCGGCGGAGCGTGAAGGGCCGGTCCATGTCGGGCGCCTTGGCCGCGGGCAGCTTCGTGTAGACCCGCACCACGTCCATCCGCCGGTAGATCTCGCGGCGGAGTTGCTCCAGACCCGTTCCATGCTCGGCCGAGATGGCGTATTCGGGCAGGTCGACCGCAAGCAGCTCGCCGAGCAGCTCAAGGCGCCCGGCCGCCTCGGGCAGATCGATCTTGTTGGGCACCAAGAGCGTCTGCGTGTAGGACAGCCCGACGTCTTCCTCGTCGAGATACGAAGTTTTGCCCAATCGGGTCTTCGTGTCGTCGAGTTTGTCCAGGACGTCCCGGCATTGCTGGATGCCCTCGTCCGCGCCGAGGTCGACCAACAACAGAGCCAGGTCGGCCGCCCGGATCAGACCATAGGTGTACGATTCGATGAAGTCGGCCGTAATCGGCGGCGTGTCGATCAGTTGAACCGTCACGTCTTCCCAGGGCATCATGCCGGGCGTGGGCAGTTGGGTCGTGAACGGATAGGGAGCCACCTCGGGAGTTGCCCGGGTCAGCCTCCGCACCAGTTGGCTCTTGCCCGAGTTTGGCCCCCCCAACAGAATCGCCGTGCCGGCTCCCTGCCGTGGAATGCGGACGCCCCGGCTTTTCTTGCCGGCTTTCTTATCCGCGGCAATGTCCCGCTTCAGCTTGGCGATTTTCGACTTCAGCGACGCCTGGAGGTGATCGGTTCCCTTATGCTTGGGGATCTCCTGGAGCATCACCTGGAGACACTTGAGCTCCTCCTCCGGAGTCGTTGCCCGGCGATACTCTTCCTCGGCCTTGAGATACTGGGCAGTCAGATTGGCTGGCATGGCGGCGGCGGCTCGGTCCGATTTCCTGGGACGACGCTACGTTGTGGAGCTAACCGTCATGATTCTAACGTGTTGCGGCCGCCTCGACCAGCGAGGCCCCGAGCCGGCAGGCCCAGACCAGATTGCTCACCGCGGTGTGCCACTGCTTGCCGGAAGGTAAGCAGTGCTTGGGGTTTGGGGCAGCACTGCTTTCCCGGCGCGCCGGGATGGCACACTGTCACCAGCCGTCCTCGGCTGGTGAGAAATGCGGCCCAGACCGTGGAAAGAAAACGGGCCTCCGCACGAAGGCCCGAAGAGAATCGGTCCGTGGTGCGGAGGCCCTTGGGCAATATCGGTCTTGCGGGCACTCGTCAGTTACGTGCAGACTTCCATCCGCCAAAATCGATCGGCCCGGTCTGCTGCGTCACGCGCTTGGCAGTGGGGGCCGCACCGAGGTAGACGACCCGGCGCGCCCGGCGCGAAGCCGTTTGATCGGACGGACCGACCGGCGCGGAGCGCCTTAGCGAATTCGGCTGAATGTCGGGCTCGGGAATCGGCTTCATCCCCGGATCCAGGATCGGCTTCTCCTGGCTGCGTATCCCCGGTGTCGTCGCTGCGCCGGGCGTCGAACTGGGCGACGGCGGAGCGGCGAATGTTTTGGTTCCCAACCCATTGGACGGCAACGGCTGCAACGAAGCCGCCGGGCTCACCACCGACGTCGTGCCGCCAATCGGGCACGACGTCGCGCAGGGCGCGTAGGAAGTCACGCAAGGATTCGACCAGACCGCCCGGTAGGTCGTATACGGAATTAGTTGGGCACAACGCTGGTACGTGGTCACCGGCCGATAGGACGTCACCGGACACCCCGAGCAAAAATCACAGCTCCTGAGGGCCTGGCAGGTGGTCACCGGCACCATGCGATAGACCGTCCGATAGCACGTCTGCGGGACGTAGCAGCAGGTCCGCGTCGCGCAAGGCTCATAGCAAGCCACGCTCGGGCCGCACGCGCTGGCGCACGGGCTGCACGTCGCCGCGCACGGACTGCACGCACTGGCGGGTGTGTACGCCGGTGCAACGGTCGTCACCGGGCTGTAGGGCGGCGCATACGTCGTCGCCGATCCCGCGCCGCCAAACCAGTTCCAAGGACAAAGGCAATCGAGACACTTACAGGCATAGCTCGGCGTCGAGACACAAAGCAGCAGAACCACGACGCACGCGAGCAACAAACCACGCGCTAGAGAGCGATTCATTTTTCTCACTCCGCGTTTGAGGGAAAACAACTTCCTTCATCAGACCAGCGTCGCGCCGGCCTGTCAACCAATCCGTCGCGCGCCGCGACGGCCGCGCCGATCCTCCTTGCCGCTTCTACGGATGCAGCGGATTGTCCGGTTCGTACCGGTTCGAGCAATTCCGCTCACGGGAGAAACACTCCTACCTGTTTGAAAACATAAACCAAGATTTGCAACCGGGCGGGCGAAAAATCAACAAACTTGCCCAAGAATACCCATCTTGTAGCCCCATTGGGCCAGAAAACAACGACGCCGGCTACCGTTTCGGGTGGCATCGGCTGCTTCTGCAACCGGTGTGACGGAGCCTCCTGGGCCACGCTACAAGCCCGCCAGCGACCCGTGCCGTACCCGTTTGACGCGCTGCCCCGTTTCCGGGTAGACTTTGCCCGTGGCATGACCATCACGAGCAAAACCTGGGAGTGACCGATCATGGAGTGCAATCAAGACCGTAACCTGGAATCGTGCAATTGCACCTACTCGCCCTGCTCGCGCAAGGGGGTCTGCTGTGAATGTCTGCAATACCACCTCCGGTCGCGACAACTGCCGGGGTGCTGCTTCCCGGACGACGCCGAACGGACCTACGACCGCTCGTTCGAGCATTTCGCCAAGCTGGTCAAGGCCGGAAGCGTGTAACGCTCGTAGGGTGGGCCGTCGCCCGCCAGAATCGTTAATGCCGACGGGGTGCCATGCCCGGTGGGCAATGCCCACCCTACCATTCGCTCCCGCCTTTTCGCCTGATTCGGCAACTCGCCGCAACGTCCCCTGATTGACCCTTGACGTACAATTAAGTTGGGAAGCGGTGTCGCTTCAAGGGTCTTGCGGAAAGGAGGTTGGGCGATGACTACCGTTGGAAAATCGCCTCAGAAAGCGAACCTCGGATCGGGTGAGGAAGCGGTCGGCAAGGAACAGCTTCGCCGCGATCGCATCAATCTCGTCTTGGTCGTCGTGGTGTTCGGTGTGCTGATCGGCCTGATGATCTGGCTGGCCAGCATGGGACCGCCGGCCGGCCAGTTCGACTACACCCACCCCTTGATCCCGTAGAACCGGGAAGTGAGAAGGGTGAAGGGTGAAGTGAGAAGGGGAGGGCACCGGCCGCCCAGGCGCCGTGCTTCATGCGATAGCCCAGCGCCGGCGAGCAGAGTCTGAAGCGCTCTGCTCAGGCGCCGGCTCCCGACACAGCCAGTCGGTTCTCTGAGAACGTGTTTTGAAATCCCGGCGCGCCGGGACTGCTGGCTTGTCCAGCAGTGCGAAGCGAATTTCCCTGGAAAAACACTGCTGGACAAGCCAGCAGTGGCACCCTTGGAAGAGCTGCAACCATTTTCAAAACACGTTCTGATAGGTGCTCAGACGAAAACTCGCAACGCACCGGGTATCACCTCCGCGCACATCGGCACGGAGCCTTTAATCTCACCGTCAAGGTCGAGCGGTTCGTGGCCGTCCGACTCGATGGCGAACCGGCGCACCTGATAGTACTCGACGCACGGCAAAGAAACGTGCGAACCGTCAAACACCCGGGCGAAGAGCCTCAGCATCTGCAGTCGCGAAGTCTGGCGGACCACCACGACGTCGATCTTGCCGTCATCCAATTCCGCGCGGGGAGCCAGTCTCATTCGCGACCCGACGGACCTGGCGTTGCAGGCGATGACAAACAGGAACTCGTCGTCGAACGTCTGAGCGTCGAGGACGACTCTTGCCCGGCGTGTGGTGCCTCGCAGTATCCACCAAAGGGCGGCAAGGGCATATCGTGGCGAGCCAAGCATGCGCAACCGTTCGGCAGCGACGTTGATGTCTGCCACACCGCCCCAGCCAATGATGTCGATGCAGAAGACCACCTGGTTTTCCATGGCTACCCGAACTGCGTCGAGTCGGCAGGTTCTTCCGTCAAGAATTCGCCGCGCGGCTTCAACCGGGCTGGCGCCGTGCAAGTGCCGATAGAGCGTGTTCCCGGTTCCCCCGGGGATAAGGCCAAGCGGGATCGAGATCGGCTCGCCCCGTTGCATCAATCCGTCGGCGACCTCGTGGACCGTGCCGTCGCCGCCGATCACGCAGAAGCCGTCGTAGCGGTGTAGGTCGAGCGTTTGGGCGATTTCTCCCGCGTGCCCGGGGGCCTCGGTCAGACGCACGTCGAGTTGCGCACCGGCCGCCGCAAAAACCGGCTTCACCCGTTCCATGACGGCCGGCCCTCGCCGCGTTCCGCTACGAGGATTGACCACCAGAACAAAGCGTTTGTCGGTCATGACGGCTGCTCCTGTCCACGGGGTACCGCTGCCGCGATCTTTCGATCGGCGATTTATTGATGTTTGCATGGCCATTGAACGGTTGGCTATTGCCGAACTGCCTTGAAAGCCGGGCTCCCGTTGGTCGCCCTGGGTTCATTAGCCATGCAAGGGTCAATAAGTCGCTACGGGTCAAAAATCAAACGATAGGCTCGCTCGGCGCTGGCCCGGCCGATCCCCAAGGCTTCCTTGAGGGCAAAATCCTGCTCGATCGGGTTTCGGATCCGTTGCAGGGTGGCCGCCTTGACGGACCCAAGTTTACCAAGGAAAGCCAAGGGAACGGTGGGAAACGGAAAATCGCTGCCGTGCAACACCCGATCCGCGGCTTGGCGATCGGCCAGTAGACGCCTGAAATCTCGCACTCGCCCGGCACTACCCAGCACCGACGTGTCTCCCCAGAGATTCTTGTGCTTGCGGACCATGGCCAGGAAATCCGGCACCATGTCCGGGCGTTCTCCCAGCCATCCGGTGCCGCAATGGCAGGCAACCACCGTGCATCCCTGATCCAGCGCCCGCTGGAGCTTCCGGGGATTGGCGAGTCTGATGTCCGCGACCGGCGCGCTATGCTCGTGGCCCGTGTGGACCATGACCACCATGCGCAGATCCGCACAACGTTGAAAGAATTTCGTATGCCTTCTGTCGGCCAGGTCCACGCCTTGGATGGGAGGATGAATCTTTAGGGCCCGAGCGCCTTGGGTCGCACAGCGATTCAATTCGTCGATCGCATCGGCGCGGTTGGGATTGATCGAGACGCAAGGGACCATCCACCGTGGATACCGGGCGACCACCTCGAACAAGTAATCGTTGGGGACGTAGAAGGGAGTCTTTCTCCAGTTCGGCTTGCCATTGCCGTCATAGACCGCATCCTGGGCCAGGATGACGCCCTTCTGTAATCCCGACTTCTCGAGTTGCTCGGCCAGTGCCAGAACATATCCTTCGTCGAGTGTCTTGGCCCGTTTGCGCAATTGCAGCTTCTTTGCCAGCCACTTGAAGAGCAGTCCATCGGACGCGGTCTTCGAAAGACGGCAACCCGAAGCCGTGTCGCCGACGCCGAACAAGTGGATGTGCACGTCCAAGGTTGGATTGGCCTTGCGGGATTCCTCTCCCACGGTGGCCGCCGTTGGGCCTGCCGGCTGCGGTGTGGTCGATCTACCGGCGACGAGATGCCGACGCTGGAGTCTTGCCGTCATCGCAATGTCCTCTCGGAGATTGAGAGCCGTTTGGATGGACCTTTCCGGGCGAAAACCCACGGATCAGCCCCGAGGCGGTGGACCAGCCGAGCGTCGCAAGAAGCGTCCCGTCAACATGGGCGGTAGACGCGGGCCAATATAACGCAAAGATATGCTCGCGTTTTTTCGAAAAAGAACGTTTTGGCCAGCCACCCCCCGAAGTGAGTCTTCCGAGCACTAGTTCTACTGTTCTAGATTTGTCTTCGTTCGATATTGAGTGGCGGCAAGCGGTTACGTTGTTTCCAGTGGTAGAATCGCGCGAGTTGGTTGCGTATGAGGCGACGGGTTTGCTCGCGGGCG
>Ga0315543_1002972_pt1 | contig 15715 bp, 7 predicted proteins | sample SalMarSW160210MG_2_FD_203098 | JGI IMG/M metagenome (GOLD analysis project Ga0315543, IMG submission 203098) | Salt marsh sediment microbial communities from the Plum Island Ecosystem LTER, Massachusetts, United States - Salt Marsh Sediment SW1601-210 ...
CGTCGGTTACGGTATAGGTCCTGGTTACCACGATGGGACAGGTACCGGCACTGGCATCGCTGCTGGTTACCACCAGGCTTGCGTCGGGAGTACAGTTGTCGCTGATGGTTAATCCGAGGGCTTCGAGGGCGGCTACTGTTGCAACTGCGGCAGGAGCATCGGCTGCCGTACAGCCTTCCACCGTACTCGGGGCTATCGCTCCGCCTATGGCAGGTGGGGTGGAATCGTCTATGGTAATAATTTGATTTGCATTTCCTGTATTTCCTGCAATATCATCAATAGAATAGGTACGTGTAATGACTTCGGGACAGGTATTGCCATCAGATACATCACTGATATGTGAAAAAGTGGGTTCATCAATACCGCAATTGTCTGTAGCCGATCCACCTGCAGCCACTAGAGATGCATAATCCGAATAAGTTGCCGGTACATCTGAATTGCATTGAAAAGGACCAATTGCAGGAAGATTAAGAACAGGATCCTCTGTATCGGTAGTTATGCATTGCACGTCATCCAGGAAATCATCCAGACCGGGTGGAATATCGTCTTCATCTTCAATATTGGGAGGAGGAAATGGATCTATTTCCGGATCATCATCGAAGAAATAAGCATGTCCGCCGACTCCAATAGGAGGCAATATCAGATTATCAAGATCAACTTCCCCGACAACAATTAAAACTCCGTCCACATATGTAAAACTGTGGGTTCCTGTCATATCACCCAGTATGATTAAAAGACCATCTTCATGAACTGTAAGTGTCGACCATGGAGGCAGGATATTGCAGAACATCGTTAGATTACCTGTAACAACCAATGTATCATACACATCCATATATTTACCATCATCAAGGTTCAGGTCTCCGTTTAAGGTTACATAGCCATAAATATCAATCTGATCTCCGGGAACGAGTATACCTGTTCCTACTTCCCAGGTTCCCGGGTCTGACCAGTCCCCTGTATTATTATCATACGATTGATGGAGTTGAGAATACAGAGAATTGCCTATGAATAATAAAAACAAAAGTATTCCGGTTGTTTTTCTCATTGTGTTGTATTTGACCTTAGTATCGTTATACGATAGTTTGGATTTTGTACTATGAAATTGTACAATTATTAATCAATCTAACTGATATTCAATGAAGTCCTTTATTAATTTATACTTAAAAATACGAAACAATGTGCTAATTTTTTGATAGAGATACACAGATGAACTGATATAATTATAAACAATTATGATCAACAGAGATTGAAACTTCAGTAACCTCCATATAAAACAGTATATTCAGCACTGATGAATACTGGTAATATGAGGTACTTTTTATTTAAGCAACAGGATATATGAAATAATAACACGTAAGAATACATTTTAAAATTATGAAATGAATATGGATTGCTTATACAATGCATGGCATTAAAGCTTTTATTGGTGTAAATTTACATTTCTGATCATAAGCAAAAGAGAGAATGACCTGCCAAATAAGCAAACGATTAATGAAAAACTGTTTTATAATAGTATTTCTTTTTCTTACGGAAATTTATACAATAGCTCATCCCTGGAAACCGAAACATCGTATCATTATTGATACCGATTGTGGCTTTGATGATTTCAGAACAATTTGTATGTTACTATCTGCGCCGGATATAAGCGTATTAGGTATAGTTACTTCTAATGGTGTTCTGAATGCGCAAATCGGTTATCTCAAATTAAGCGCGTTATTGTCTGATCTGCATCATGAAGGAATATATACCGGAGTGAGTAACAATGAAGAAACAACAGCAAAAAACTGTTCTTCAGCACTCAAATTTGAATGGGGAGGTCTGCCGGATTCAACAGCTAATATAAGGACAGCAAAAGAAGCAATTGAATACATTCTCAAACATACCATTGAACCTGTTGAATACATTTGCCTTGGAAGCTTAAATACAGTTGCCGGATTATATAAAAACTCGAAGATCTTTCGGGAGCAAATACAGACTGTTTTATGGAGCAGTGAATACCTTATGAATGAAGATAATTTCAACTATTCTATTGACCAAGATGCTTTCAGATATATCACTGAAGAGACTCAGTTAAGATTAAACATTGTTAACGGAAGCGATTCTGTTTTTCATTATGAGCCATATATTACGGACAAAATTCAACAATTGGGGAATCCTTACTCAAATAAAATATACCAAAGCCTGACTTCAATTCATACTCCTTATGCCAATTCTTTTTACGATGAACATATTGCACTTTATCTACATGATAATAAGCTGTTCATAGCAGATACATTGCCAGATTTGATTTATATTGCTCTTCCGCCCGAAGATCGAAATAATATTGAAGAAAATATACTGGCACTGGTCAAAGGCTATTCCGGCGATCAGAATCAGGTTTTGAATAGTTTTCCTTTGGATTCTTCTTATTATCAATCAGATATACAGAGGATTATGTACTCCACTATAGAGAAATACGGAATAGAAGAATGGATTGCCGGTGTAATGACGAATGAAATGCACAGACATGTGGGCGTGTATGCCACAATTGGAACAAAAATGGGGATTAGGGCTAAAGAATATTTCGGTGCAGGTATTGATGAATTAAAGATTGTATCTTATGCCGGCACCACTCCTCCTTTTAGTTGCATGAATGACGGACTTCAGATGAGTACGGGAGCAACTCTTGGCCATGGGCTGATAGAAGTTGCCTCGGATACACTCAATCTTCCTGAAGCAGAATTTATCTATATGGACAGAAAAATTAAAATCAGTCTGAAAGAACAATACAGGAAAAGAATTGAACGTGAAATCAGAGAATACAATCTGATATACGGACTTTCAAGCGATATTTACTGGGAATTGGTAAGAAATGCTGCATTAAACTACTGGGCTAACTGGAGCAGACATAAGATCTTTACAATAAAAGAATGACATTCAACAGTTTTTTTAGAGAATGTCATTTTTTGGCATAGAAAATGTCTTTGAAATATTGATATTGAAGTAAAATTATTCTGTTTTCTATGGCAAATTATTTCTGGGTAGTAGTAATACTTCTTTTTGAAATTCTAATTTTCATTGGTGAAATCCTATTGGCTTCACTAAATAAAACAAATCAACTCCTGAGAAAGAATAATGCTTCAGAGATCAATCATTTGATTGATCTTAAAAAAGGTTTCAGAACGAATATATCAGTTTTCAGATTTTCTCTTTTTATTGTATATATCGTTCTCGTTTTCTTGTACTTAAATACGAAGAGTGAGAGTTTATTCGAAGAAATAATCCTTTACCTATTGGGGGGAATACTGGTGTACATGGTTTCTCTTATGAATTCCAAAATATTTGTATTTTATTCTTCCTACTTCATTGTCAGTTCACCTTTCAATTTTCTAAAAAGGGATGTCATTGTCAACTATCATTCTATTGTTGATTATGAAATATACAAAGCATTGTACAATTCATTTTATTTAAAGCTGATTCTGAAAGATTCAAAAACCGTTTACATTCATTTTGCCGGAGCTTATTTGCCTAAAAATGATCTGGTGCTTCGTTATATTCTGGAAAAGAAAACAAATATTGTAAAGAGTGATGATTCATTAACAATCGATTCATAGCAACTCAGTTTTAAGAAATCCTGCAATTCACAATATATTCGATTTCACAATTTCCACATACTCTCTGTCGGAATCAAGTATATGATTTGTCCACCAGGAGTGAAGGAATTTCATTAGTCTGAATGTGATAGGTTTCCCTTTATAGAAATGATCCTTGAAGTCTTTCACCCTGGTTTTGAAATATTCATGCTGGGCTTTGTGTTCCTTCATTAACGGGAAATTTGATTTTTCAAAATACTTTTCCTCTGTTTTAAAATGCTGGTTAGCATATTCCGACATATCATCCAATATTTCACCGATTTTATCATTTGTCACATTATTCACAAATGCCTTGTTCAAAGCATTGATGAGATCAATAATTCTTTTGTGTTGGTTATCAATTTCCGGAATACCCAGGTTAAAGGCCGGTTGCCACTTCATATAGATTTGTTGCATAGCAATCAATAATCATTTTCTTCAAATAATATTAAAACACTTTTATGTAAAAAACAACAATTCCTGTTTTAAACTTATAGTATGAATGATATTAATAATCAATCTGATAAAATTGCATCCTTTAAAATAATTATACCTTTGCATTCATTGATATACAATCAATTACCAGGGAGATAAAATGACCGGATTCAGAGTAAAGGCCATTTACATTTTATTGTATATGGGTTTTGCAATTTGGAAAGTTTATTATAATGTGTATCTCGATGAGAATGACTTTACAGGGGCACAGATAGGTGTAATAAATGCTTTAATTCAGGCAATGGTTGTATTCATTGTTCCTTTATGGGGTGTGGTTGCAGACAAAAGGGGAATCAGGCCAACTTTAAGACTGGCTGTATTTGTCAGTGCAATTTTGATAGCAATTCTTGGTAATGTACTCAATTTCTGGTGGTTATTATTCTATATTCTCTTTCTGACTTTTTTTATTCATCCGATTGCTCCTCTGACAGATGCGCTGGCTGTGGAATATACAAAAGTTAATCCCAAATACAATTACGGAAACTTGCGGCTTTGGGGCTCCTTTGGCTGGGGTTTGGCCTCAATTCTTGCCGGTATTGTGTTTGTGCATCTTCAATTGAAACTAATATTTCCTGTATCAGCGGGATTGTTTCTTCTAAGCATATTCTTTTTCAGTATTCCGGGAAAGCGCAAAAACATTTATCGTCCGCACTTTCAACCGATAAGCATCAAAGAACTTTCAAGGAATCATGCTTTATTAGTTTTTCTTGGCATCTTGTTTTTTTATGGTATAGCCTGTTCACCTATAAATGCATACATTAATTTATATTTTGCTGAATTGGAAGCCGGGAATTTCATTATTGGAACAGCTTATGCAATTCAATCAGTTAGTGAATTGCCTTTTTTTATTATCGGAAATATCCTATTACGGAAATTTGGTGCGCAACGGGTAATACTGATTGCAATGTTCTTTATGATTGTTCGCTTATTCATTTATGGAATAATTCCTGATATTACACTTGCTTTAATAACAGGGGCTTTACAGGGAATTACCTTATCTTTTTTCCTGGTTGGTGCTGTAGATTATATTCACAAACAATTGCCTGACGGAAGAAATGCAACAGCACAATCGCTTCTATGGGGTCTTTACTTTGGCATAGGGCATATGGCGGGAAATTTGATCATTGGCATTCTTAAAGATTATGTGGGAATGATAGGTGTTATGAATTATTTCAATGTTTTTGTCCTGGTTATTTTTCTGTTTACATTTATTTATTTTCAGCGGCAAAAAAAGTATAGAACAGGTAGAGTCTGATTTATTTCCATTGTGAAATCGGGGAATCCATTTCTTTTTAAATCAATATCTTTGAAGTATATATTTTTTTTAATATTCTATTTAGCATTAGCATAACAGTGTTTGATAAGGTGAAGATAGTACTGAGAACGACCATTCTGTTGTTTGTTTTGATAAGCTGTCTGTTGGCGAATGCCGAAACGGGATCTTATTTTTTTACAAGAATTGATATCAATCACGGATTATCCAACAATCAAATCCATTGTATTCTGAAAGACAGCAAAGGATTTATGTGGTTTGGCACAAATTCCGGGCTGAATCGATACGATGGGTACTCATTTAAAATCTTTAAAAATACTCCCTCTGATTCGTTTTCTTTGACGGATAACAGGATTGCCGGGTTATTCGAAGATAATTTTGGTAAAATTTGGGTCATTTTAAATGAATCTTTCAACGTATATGATCCTGTTACGGAAAGGTTCTCACAGGAAAGTGAAATTTTTCACAAGGATGCAGGTATTCCTGTTGAAAAGATTACGAATGTACAAAAAGACAAGGATGGGAACATTTGGTTTATCAGTGACCAATCGTTACTATTTATGTATTCTCCTCTATCAGATTCAATCCTATATTTCAAGCACATTCCGGGCAATGAAAGAAGTATTCAGGCTGATGAAATTACATCCATCGCAAGTGATTCAAAGAGCGATATTTGGATGATTGGGAGTCATGGAATCCTGGAAAAAATTGATCATAATACCCATGATGTTGTTTACCGGTCCGAGTACCTGTATGAAGACTATTCTGAATGGACAGATTTAAGATTATTTATTGATAAGGATGATGATTTATGGATTTATTCTACCAGTAGTGCCGATGGAGCCTTCTTTTTTGATTGTAAGAAGATGAAATTTATTCATTTTCTCCAAAAATCCGCAAAGCATTCTATCAGTAATGATATTGTCAATGCTATCCTTCAGGATAATAAAGGGACTATATGGATTGGAACAGATCATGGAGGAATTAATCTTATTGACAAGAAAAATTTTTCTGTACAGGTTATTCTGAATGATCCTGATGATATCAGAAGCATAAGTCAGAACAGTATTACTGCACTCTATAACGATAATGAAGGCATTGTCTGGGTTGGCACATTTAAAAAAGGAGTATGCTATTATCATAAAAATCTGTTCAAATTTGCTTTATTCCGACATAAACCAAATGCTCCGAATAGTCTACCGTACAATGATATAAACTGTTTTCAGGAAGACGAAAAAGGCAATTTGTGGATAGGCACCAACGGAGAAGGCTTGATTTATTATGATCGGGGGGAAAATACATTTTCACAATTCAAACACAATCCTGAAAATCCCAGGTCTCTTAGCAACGATGTCATTGTTAGCATGTTATACGATAGTCAACACACTCTTTGGCTTGGTACTTTTTATGGTGGATTGAATCAATACATTCCTCCGGATTTCATTCATTACAGGCATAATTCTGAGAATCCCCGTAGCATTGCAAATGATCTGATCTGGGATCTTATTGAGGATTCAAAAAACAATATTTGGATTGGCACTTTAGGAGCAGGATTGGATTTATTACATAAAGAGGAAGGCACTTTTTATCATTACAGAGACGGTGAACCTAATTCTGTACATTCCGGTTTTATTCTTTCAATCATTGAAGACAGGAATGGCAATATATGGTTGGGAACTGCTCATGGGATTGATTTTTACGATACCCGTGCAAACAGATTCATTCATTATTATAATGATCCTTCAGATACCAGCAGTCTTAGCAGTAATTCCGTAGTAGAATTGCTGGAAGATAAGCGCGGTGATATCTGGATTGCTACTCCAGGAGGCTTGAATGTTTTCAATACGAAAACAAAAACTTTTGTCAGGTTTTCAATGGAAGATGGCCTGCCCGACAATAATATCCTTAGCCTGGCGGAAGATAATTCAGGAAATATCTGGATGGGAACAGGGAATGGCATTTCAAACCTGAAAGTGAATTATGACAGCCTCACTGGTAGATGTAAATATGACATTATCAACTACAGTGAATCGGACGGATTACAGGGGAAAGAATTTAATTTCAGCGCTGCTCTGAAAACAAGAAAAGGTGAATTGATCTTTGGAGGACCTGATGGGTTTAATATGTTTCATCCTGAAAAACTCACCCGTAACAACGTTCCTCCGGTGGTAGTATTTACAAATTTTCAAATATTAAATAAAAATATTGAGATCGGAGAAAAGGTAAATGGTCGTGTAATTTTCGATCAATCATTGTCAACAACAAGGGAGGTTTCGTTAAAGCATTTTGAAAATGTAATAACGATTGAATTTGCGGCTTTGAATTATATACATCCGGAAGAGAATGAGTATGCCTATATGCTTGAAGGTTTTAATAAAATTTGGATGAAAACCAATAGCTTTAACCGAAAGGCTACTTATACCAACCTCGATCCCGGGGAATATACTTTTTTTGTCAGAGCATCTAATAACGACGGGGTCTGGAATAATGCCGGCACAGCTTTGAAAATTATTGTCCTCCCTCCTTTCTGGAAAACAAAAGCCGCCATTCTGTTTTATATATTACTGCTTCTGGGAGCTTTATTTACCTTGAGAAAACTGGTACTTGTCAGAGAAAGAATTAAGTTTAAAAATGAACAGGAAAAGAAAGAATCTCAACGCCGTCATGAACTGGATTTATTAAAAATACGATTTTTTACAAATGTGAGTCATGAATTTCGCACACCCCTTTCACTTATTATTACTCCTTTGGAAAAAATGCTCAAACAAGGCAGTAAAAATGATCAGCACCCTCAATTACAGATGATCCATAGAAATGCAAAGGGTTTGTTGAACCTTGTCAATCAATTGCTGGATTTCAGACGCATGGAAGTTCAGAAAATAAATTTAAAACCTTCGTATGGTAATATTGTTGAATTCATAAATGAAATTTTCCAGTCCTTCAATGATCTTTCTGAAAAGAAAAACATAAAATTTGAGTTTAACTCAACATGCGAAGAATTCTACACATATTTTGATAAGGATAAACTGGAAAAGATCATATTCAATCTATTATCCAATGCATTTAAGTTTACACCTGAAGGTGGTCATGTTGAAATAGATCTTGGCATTGAGAACAATTTGAATCCGAAGGAACCCGGACAATCTGATAAAGGAAACATAACAATACAAGTAAAAGATACCGGAATTGGGATCAGGAAAAGTAAAATTGATAAGATTTTTGATCGCTTTTTTCAGAGCGAAGAAGATGGCAGTCTGGTAAATTATGGAAGTGGCATCGGACTTTCATTAACAAAAGAATTCGTTCAGTTGCATAAAGGGAAAATATATGTGGAAAGCGAACCGGGAGAAGGGAGTACTTTTAAAATTGTCCTGCCAATTCTAAGTGATCCTGCGGGGGAATCTTCACATACTCATGCATCCTATGAAAAGCTTGATGAACATTTGAAATACGAAGAAGAGACGCAATTATCTGGCAAATCGAATAAAGCCCTTGTTCTTCTTGTGGAAGACAATGATGATTTCAGATTTTATCTGAAGGACAATCTGAGCAATAAGTATTCGATTATTGAAGCTGCAAATGGAAAAGAAGGATTGAAGCAGGCTATCGCAAATTTGCCTGACCTGATTGTAAGCGATATAATGATGCCTGAAATGGATGGATTGGAACTCTGTCAGCAGTTAAAGAATGAAATTACGACCTCACACATTCCTGTTATATTATTGACGGCTAGAATGTCCGAACAAAAGCGTACTGAAGGATACGAAACCGGAGCCGATGAATATATTACAAAACCTTTTAGTTTTGAGATCCTTGAATCGAGGATGAAAAACCTGATTCTGCAGCGTGAGCGCATAAAGAACTCCTTTCAGAAACATTTTAAAATAGAGCCCGGTGAGATAGGCATTACATCGCTTGATGAGAAATTGATAAAAAAAGCTTTGGAGGAGGTTGAAAAAAACATGTCCAATCCTGAATTTTCTGTCGAGAAACTTAGCAGAGAACTTGGCATGAGTCGTGTACATCTTTACAAAAAGTTGACCGCCCTTACAGGCAAAACGCCTATTGAATTTATTCGGATTATGAGACTCAAACGTGCTGCTCAGTATTTGGAGAAAAGCCAGTTAACAGTATCGGAAGTAGCGTATGAAGTTGGATTTAACGATCCTCGTTATTTTTCAAGGTATTTCAAATCTGAATTTGGGATCCTCCCATCCCAATATGCAAATTCAGGGAAAAAAACCTGAGCAATTGTTTCTTTTCCTCTATTGTTAGTTCCTGCCTGATTAACAAATTATACTTTACTTATTTACATTTATATCTCATCGTATCACAAGAAATACAATTTATTTGTATAGGCAAGAAATATCTGCCCGAACAGCTCCGGTGAATTATGAGTGGAAGCATTTTTTCAAAATGGTTGAATAAAAGATCAAAAACAACGATTCGATTGTTGGTACTATTTGAAATCATTTTGTATCTTTTTATTGCTATTGGCATTCTGTTGATCCTGATCTATATATAAACTAACCTGTCTCTGACCAATAATATAAGAATAATGATCATTTTAAATGAAGAAATAATACACTATTACTATGAAAAGAATTTTTTTCCTGTCTGCAATGATTTCATTATTTATGATTTCCTGCAGTTTAAAACAGTATAAAGAATTTGATGACGGAGTACTTATCACTCTGCATGATTCTTTGGCAACAAAAAAGATTAAACTGGAGGTTTTTTCAGAGAATATAATACATGTGATTGCAAGTCCTTCTGAACAGTTCTCTGCAGATAAAAGTCTCATGGTTATTAACAAACCTAATTTAAAAGTAAAATGGGATCTTAAAGAACAAGATGGTAATCTTTTCATGACTACATCATCATTGCTTGTGAAAATATCACTTGAAACAGGTGAGATTAAGTTTTTAGACAATAGCGGCAATGATCTGCTGGAAGAAAATACCGGAGGAGGGAAATCTTTTCAACCTGTCGAAATTCAGGGGAATGAATATTATACTATTCAACAGATTTTTGAATCCCCTGATGATGAGGCATTTTACGGATTGGGCCAGCATCAGCATAATTACATGAATTACAAAGGGAAAGATGTTGAATTGTACCAGCATAATATAGTAGCTTCAGTTCCATTTTTGGTTTCAAGCAAAGGATATGGAATTTTATGGGACAATTATTCACTTACAAAATTTGGTGATCCAAGGAATTATGAAGATATCGCATCATTGCAATTGGTTTCTGAAGATGGTAAAAAAGGTGGTTTGACAGCAAAATATATAGCGCTAGACGATAAAAATTCAATTTTTATTGAGCAATTGGAGAATAAAATAGATTACCAGTATCTGGAAGATCTTTCAAAAATACCACAGCAATTCCCTCTTGAGAAAGGGAAAGTAATCTGGTCAGGTACGATTGGGTCTGATGTTTCGGGAGTTCACAAATTTATGTTGTATTCGGCAGGATACTTTAAAATGTGGTTTAACAATGAACTGGTAATGGACAATTGGAGACAGAACTGGAATCCCTGGTCACGAATTGTGGAACTGAATATGGTGGAAGGTAAAAAGTATCCTGTCAGAATAGAATGGATCCCTGAAAGAGATGAGTGTTATGTAGCAGTCAAGTATAAAAAACCTGTTGCAGAGGAAGAGCAAAACAGGTTGTCATTATGGTCAGAAGTGGCCGATCAGATCGATTATTATTTTATTCACGGTGATAATCCGGATGAAGTAATTTCAGGATACCGCCAGCTTACTGGGAAGGCTCCCATCCTATCAAAATGGGCAATGGGATTCTGGCAGAGTCGAGATCGATATAGAACTCAACAGGAACTGATTGATGTCGTAAAAGAATTTCGGGCAAGACATATTCCCATCGATAATATTGTTCAGGATTGGTTTTGGTGGCCGGAAAACAAATGGGGAGATCACGATTTTGATTCATCACGCTTTCCCGATCCCGAAGGTATGGTCGATGAATTGCATAATCAATTCAATACGAAGATCATGATCTCTGTATGGCCAAAATTATACGTGGGAACAGAGAATTATAAGTACATGAATGAAAGAGGATGGGTGTATACAGAAAATGTAAAAAATCAACAAAAAGACTGGGTTGGTTATGTTTCTTCATTTTATGATCCCTTTAATCCTGAAGCAAGGGATTATTTCTGGAGTAAAATGAATGAGAAATTGTACAGTAAAGGCTTCGATGCGTGGTGGATGGATGCCACAGAACCAGATATTCTTTCAAATTCATCAATCGAAGCAAGGAAAAAGCTAATGTCGCCTGTATACGCAGGTCCGTCAGAAAAGTATTTCAATGCATTTTCTCTGGTAAATTCTCAGGCGGTTTATGAAGGTCAGAGAGGAATTGATCCTGACAAAAGGGTATTCATTCTGACCCGCTCGGCATATGCAGGTCAGCAAAGATATGCATCAGTAACCTGGAGCGGGGATTTAGCCAGCCGGTGGTACGATCTGAAAGCTCAAATTTCTGCCGGACTGAATTTTTCATTGTCGGGTATACCATACTGGACACATGATATTGGTGGATATACTCATGAAGATCGTTACTATCATCCGGAAGGGAAAGATCTCGATGAATGGAGAGAATTGAATACACGATGGTATCAGTTTGGAGCATTCAGTCCGCTATTCAGAGTGCATGGTCAGTACCCGTTCAGAGAGGTTTTTAACATGGCACCGGAGAACCATCCGGCATACAAATCCATGGTATATTACAATACGCTGAGGTATCGACTCATGCCGTACATCTATACGCTGGCAGGGAATGCATACCATAAGGATTATACGATCATGCGCGCCCTGGTGATGGATTTTACTCACGATAAGAATGTATACAATATTGGCGATCAATATCTATTTGGGCCTTCGATAATGGTTTGTCCTGTGTATGAATACAAAGCACGAGAACGAGAAGTATACCTGCCTGAAGGAACCGGATGGTATGATTTTTACTCCGGGAAATATTATACAGGAGGACAAACAATCAATGCAAGCGCTCCTTATGAAAGAATACCTCTTTTTATCAGGGAGGGAGCCATCATTCCGGTCGGGCCTGAAATTGAATACACAGGCATGGATGATGGAAAAGAAATCAAACTTTTCGTTTTTGAAGGAAGAAACAACGACTTTGCATTATACGAAGATGAAAATGTGAATTACAACTACGAGAAAGGAGCCTGTTCCTTAATACCTTTCAAATATGATGATGAAAGTAAAACATTGAAGATCGGAAATCGGGAAGGAACATTTGAAGGTATGGTTTCTGAAAAGACTATTTCCATTGTTACGATGAATAAAGGCTCAAATTTCGGATTTGATCCTGAAATAAATACACAGATAAAAATAAAATACAATGGCGAACAACAAACTATCAAACTGAAGTAATAAGATCATGATAGTATTAATAATCAATTGTCTGACACTTAATCATTTCCCGGGAATAAACGGTTAAATTCAAAGGGAATACGATTCTCACATACTGATAGTAAATATCAGGTAATAATAACCCTAACGAACAATAAAACATGAAAATAGAATATGAGAAAATGGATTAAAAAGAGGGGATTCACTGGAAACAGGCCCTTGCATTTTGAGAGAAAAAAAACCAGAAAACGGATTGTGTTTCTGTTGAATTTCACAGTGTTTGTTGCATTTTTATCAGTAGCCTATGCACAACAGGGAGAACGTACAATTACCGGTACTGTTACCACGGATCCTGACAGAAGTCCTGCTCCCGGTGCCAATATAATTGTTAAAGGAACTACTATCGGTACAATAACTGATCTAGATGGCAAATTTAGTCTTGATGTTGAGCAGGGAGCAGTGATACAGATATCTTTCATAGGGTATCTCAGCCAGGAAATTGTTGTTGGTGACGAAACGAACTTCAACATAAACCTTAAGGAGGATGTAACACAGCTTGATGAAGTGGTGAAAGTGGGTTACGGTACCATGAAACGAAGTGATCTCACGGGAGCAGTGGTTTCGGTTTCTTCCGAAGATATTAAAACCTCTGCATCTACTTCCCTTGATCAGGCTTTGCAAGGTCGTGCTGCCGGCGTACTGGTAACTCAGAATTCCGGACAACCCGGCGGAGGAGTAACTGTTCAAATCAGGGGGATCAATACATTAAACGAAAATAATGAACCCCTGTATGTGATTGACGGGATTCCCATCAGCGGGTACACAGGGGATAACACAAATGCATTGGCAATCATCAATCCAAACGATATCAGTTCGATGGAAGTTTTAAAAGATGCATCTGCAACAGCAATTTACGGTTCCAGGGCAGCGAACGGGGTAGTATTAATCACAACAAACCGGGGTCAGCAGGGAGAAACTCAGATTTCCTACGATGGTTCGTTTGGAATACAACAGTTGCCAAAGTATGTGAACGTATTGGACCTGCAGGAATATGCTACCTTTCTGAATGAACGGGAGGAAATTATCGGCTTTGGTTCAAAACCTGAATTTGCCGATCCATCAGTGCTTGGTGAAGGGACAAACTGGCAGGAGGAAATGTTTCAGGTTGCTCCTCAGCAGAGTCATAATTTAGCCTTAACGGGGGGTAACGAAAAAACAACCTTTGCGTTGTCAGGTTCTTACCTCGATCAGGATGGTATAGCTATAGGATCATACTTTAAGCGCTATGGTGTACGTCTGAATATTGATAACAACACACGCAAATGGTTAAAACTGGGTGTGAATTTAAGTGTAAGTCGTACGGATGAACGAATCACGATCAACGAGTACGATCTGTTAAGTGAAGCTATTCATCAGTCCCCGGATATTCCGGTTAAAAATCCTGATGGCTCATGGGCAGGCCCCGATGATGTATTTGGAGTGTCCAATCCTGTTGCACGTGCTCTTGATACTGAAAATGCACGAAAAAGAACACAACTGCTTTCCAATCTGTATGCTGACATATACTTTTTAAAGGATTTTACCTTACGCTCGGAATTTGGAACAAATATTTCGTACCTGAACAAATACAGGTTTGAACCTTCCTATGAATATGGTAAGGTCAAAAATCCGGAAACCGAATCGTCCCGTATTGCAGAAAACAATTTCGACTGGATACTTAAAAACTATCTGACGTATAACAAATCCCTTTTTGAGCGTCATCATCTCGAAGTGATGCTTGGACATGAGGCACAGGCCGGAATCTGGGAAAGTGTGGAGGCACGCAGACAGGGTTTTTTGACAAATACGATCCATGAAGTCAATGCGGGCGATATTTTAAGCAGCAATGCCTATAGCCAGAAAAGTGACTGGGCACTGGAATCGTATTTTGGTCGTTTGAATTATTCATATGATGACCGGTATCTGCTCACAGCTACTTTTCGTGCTGATGGTTCTTCCAGGTTCAGTCCGGAAAATCGCTGGGGATTCTTTCCATCTTTTGCACTGGCATGGAAAATATCCAATGAAAAATTCTTACAGGATGTCTCTCAGATCAGTAATCTGAAATTACGTCTTGGCTATGGAGAAGTTGGCGGTCAGAATATTCCATCCTATGCCTATGGATCAACGATGGGCAATTGGGCAACTCAGTATGGTTCAGGGTTTTTAATTGCAAATCTGCCAAATCCGGATGTGCAGTGGGAATCGCAAAAATCATACAATGTGGGTCTCGATCTGGCGATGTTTCAAAACCGTGTAGAATTTATTACCGATGCATACCTGAAAAAGACCGATAACCTTTTATTGGTTTTACCAATGCCTCTTTATACGGCAACGGACCTTGACTGGTCTGTGGCATATATTGAACCCCCTGCTGTAAATGTTGGCAGCTTGGAAAATAAGGGCATTGAATTCACATTGAATACAATAAACATGGCAGGTGAATTTTTCTGGAAATCAGGGATTACCATTTCCGTGAACAGGAATAAAATCACAAAACTGGTTACAAGCGGGAGCTATATTGACCAGTCAATTGATGTCCAAACCATAACAAGAACTGCCGTTGGTCAGCCGGTGGGACAATTTTACGGATACATTACAGACGGGCTATACGCGAATGCTGATGAACTGTATAGCGGTACACATACTGCCGGAGCAGAAGTAGGCACTGAAGCAGGGGTTTCGGTTTGGGTAGGGGATATCCGGTATCTGAACCTGGATGGAAATGACAGCATTGATGCAGGCGACCGCACCTATATGGGAAATCCGAATCCAAAATTCAGCTTTGGATTTAATAATACATTTGAGTATAAAAATTTTGATCTGACAATATACATTAATGGTACTTATGGCAATAAGATCTTCAATGAATTGAAAAGAACCAATGAAGA
>Ga0315543_1002978_pt1 | contig 15695 bp, 13 predicted proteins | sample SalMarSW160210MG_2_FD_203098 | JGI IMG/M metagenome (GOLD analysis project Ga0315543, IMG submission 203098) | Salt marsh sediment microbial communities from the Plum Island Ecosystem LTER, Massachusetts, United States - Salt Marsh Sediment SW1601-210 ...
ATTTGTCTCTTAAAGTCTTCAACTCCAGATTCAATTTGACAAGTAAAATACGAGTCCGATATAAAACAATCAAAGGAAACAAAAGGCATATGATTGTTAAAACAACCCACCATTTTGATACTAGTTGGTTGTTAATGGTAAACTTATCCAATATGCCAACAAACCAAAGTAAAGCCCCAGTGTTGATAGCCAGCAGCCAATTAATGTGTTCAAAACCGTATGTTCCAGTAAATAACTGGTCGACTGAATCCAAAAGTTCAATCATGCGTTTTTTTATATTTTCATAATTTGTCTGTTCATCCATATTGTTCCCCTTTATTAAATTATCAATTCCTATTGATTGCCATGAATTTTTATTGGAACATTTTAAGCCAATTTGTAGGCGATTTGTTTGGTCTTCCCTCATCATTACCGCCTCAGATTTCTTTGCCATAAATTTTCCTTCTTGGATGATGAGAGTATATCCCCTAAAAGACGAAAAATCAAAATGCTTTGAAGAAAAAATAGACCTGCCGAATAAACCCCGCCAGAGCGGGACAGGTCGGCAGGCTTTTGGATTTTATGGATTGCCGTTTCCACGGGAATGACCCCGATGAGATAGCCGAAACGGCATCTCACGGGGTAAACTCCAGAAGAAACCCCCCACTGAAAGTGGGGGCTAAACCAACCCCTGACCGCGGGAGTTGGGGCTAACCGACCATAATAACATTTTTTTGAAAAATTTTGGCGTTTTAACCCCTTATTTGTTAGATGTTTATAAAAAATTAGAGAAAATTTACAAAAAATGCTTGACTTTTTCAGAAATTATAATATAATACTAATAAATTAAACGTTTATCTAACTTAAATAAAAGGAGAAAAAGATGCATCCAGTCAACAATCCGGCCGGCTTAAAAAGCAGGAAAATCGCGCGTAAACTGAAAGATATCCCCCAAATGTACCGCAAAATCTACGAACAGGCCGTAAAAGGCAGTAAACCGGCTGCAATAAAAGCCTTCTGCTTGGAGTGCGCCTGCTGGGAAAAAAATGAAATCGTTAAATGCACCGCAGCAGCGTGCCCGCTATATGCCGTCAGACCGTTTGTAAAATCGCATGGGAAAACAAAGAAGAACTGACCCCGCCAACACTTTGGCCGGGCTAATCGCGCCGCCGTGCCGGCGGCGGCTAAACATATTGTTAATTTCAGGGATAAAAAAATGGGCGATAAAAAGGCGAAAATTTTCAGGATAAACTACCCGTTCGGAACATTAATCGTCGACGAGGATATCTACTACAGAATAATCAAAGACAAAACCAAACGGCCTTACTGCAGATTCAAAACCATCAAAGCCGTAAACTTCCTGAATAAAATAATACGCTGCCGAATAGGAGATGATAAAACGTACTCGCTCGCGAGACTGCTGATGCAGCCTGCAAGAAACGAACTTGTTGACCATATTAACAGAAATCCCTTAGACAATCGAAGATGTAAACTGCGAATCGTCAGCCCAAGGCAAAATTCACTTAATCGAACAACTAAAAGCAGCACGGGTTATATCGGCGTCAGTATTACAAATAACAGAGGAAAAATACGATTGAGAACCACTTTTCAAGCCGCAGGCAAAAGGCTTAATTTCGGCATGAACGATGATACGCCTGCCAACAGGATTATCTGTGCCCTGGTTCACGATAAGTTCGTAATCGAGTCCGGCGACGACGAATATGCGCCGCTGAATTTCCCGGTCCTGAGAAAAGAGCCCTTCAAAAGCAGGCTGCTGAAGATGGATATGAGCGAATTCAGGGAGAAACGGCCAGGGTATTTTGCCAAGAAGCTGGGCGCAAGCTTGCGCAAACCAAAAAAGGGAAAACGTAAAATTTCTATTTGATTCTGCCGTGATTTCGCTTAAATTTTGCAGCAATGGCAGATGCGAAAAAGACAGTATTGTTTGAAAAACACGAATCGCTTGCAGGCAAGAGCCGGATAGTTCCCTTTGCAGGCTGGCTGATGCCGCTCTGGTATCAGTCGATAAATACCGAGCACAGCGCAGTCCGAAAAACCGCAGGGCTTTTTGACTGCACGCATATGGCGGTATTGCAGATAAAAGGCAAAGGCGCACAGGATTTTTTAAATGTCCTGGCCACAAACGATGTTTCAATGTTAAAACCCGGCAGGGCACAGTACTCGTATATTCTTAATTCAGACGGCGATGTCATTGACGATGTGATAATCTACTGCGTAAGCGACAGTAATTATATGATGGTTGCCAATGCCGCCAACGAGCAGAAGGTAAAGAATTGGATAAACAATGTTGGCCATACCGGCACCGAGATTAAAGACCTTAAAGAGCCGTTCCTGCCTGATGCGAAGGTTGATATTGCGCTGCAGGGGCCTGCATCGGCACAGTGTCTGAAAGATATCTTCGGCGTCGATTTCGGCAGTGTAAATCCGTTTGCATTTGTACAGGCCCAGGATTGTATCATTTCCAGAACCGGCTATACGGGTGCTAAGGTTGGTTTTGAAATTTTTGTCCATCCGTCAAAGGCGCCGCAGCTTTGGGATATGATTCTCGAAAAAGGGAAAAATCCCGGTATCGTTCCCTGCGGTTTAGGCGCGAGGGACAGTTTGCGAATTGAGGCGGGACTGCCTTTATACGGCCATGAGCTTAACGGCGAATTTAATATCTCGCCTTTTCAGGCAGGTTACGGCTGGGCTATAAAATTGCAAAAGTTGGGTTTTTTAGGCAAAGAAGCGATTGAGAAAAAAGCCAGCGATTACGATACGGAAGTCGCAAGGCTGAAATTTGCAGGCGGCAGAGGAATAAGACCGATAAGGCGATTCGATGGGATATTAAATAATGACGGCATCTGCATCGGTCAGGTTTTAAGCTGCGCATCGGCAGGAGACAGGCAGATTGTGCTTGCTCTTATTGAGAAAAAGTACAATATTATGGATGCCCCGGTCGGCGTTTATTATCTTGCTCGGAGTCAGGAGCATATCCGGCAGGGCAGGCGGCAAAGGATAAAAATCGGCGACAGTTTGACGGCTGACCTTGTCGGCAAAGTTGTTGAAAGATTTGAGAAGTTTTGAAACGGAGTTCTGTATGGTACCGCAAAATCTTTTGTTTACGAAAGACCACGAATGGGCACAGATTGACGGCGATGTGGTGACAGTGGGCATAACCGACTACGCGCAGCAATCGCTGGGCGAGATTACGTTTGTTGAGCTGCCTGCAGTAAAGAAGGAGGTTAAAGTGCATGATTGCCTGGCGGTTGTGGAAAGCTCAAAAGCTGCGAGCGATATTTACAGCCCGCTGGCGGGCAGTGTGCTTGAGGTCAACGGCGAGCTTGCCGCAAAGCCCGAGCTTATAAACCAGGACTGTTACAAGGCAGGCTGGATTTGTAAGATAAAACTTGCCGGGCTGGACACAAAACACCTTATGAACGCAGCGCAGTATGAGCAGTATCTGAAAAGCGTTTGAACTGTAGAGAGTAATATGTCTTTTATTGCAAATACGCCTCAGCAGCAGAAGCAGATGCTTGACCAAATCGATCTGACAATGGACGGTCTGTTTGCCGATATTCCGAAGGAGCTTTTGGCGAAGGATTTTAATCTGCCTGCAGGCAGAAGCGAATTTGAGGTACGCAGCCGGCTTGCAGAGCTCGCTGCAAAGAATTATACCGGCCTGACGTGCTTTTTAGGCGGTGGTTTTTACGACCATTTCATACCTGCCGCTGTTTATTCCATTATCAGCAGAAGCGAATTTTATACTGCTTACACGCCTTATCAGCCTGAGGTTTCGCAGGGCTCGCTGCAGGCGATTTTTGAATATCAGTCGGCCATTTGCAGACTTACCCAAATGCAGGCGGCAAACGCATCACTTTATGACGGCGGCACCGCTCTGTACGAAGCAATGATGATGGCGCTGCGGATTACAGGCAGAAATAAAATTCTCATCGACGACAGCGTCAACCCCATTTACCGCGTGATGATTCATTCTTATACGAAAAATCTCAGTATCGACCTTGAAGAAACAAAAAACAGCGAAGGGGTTGTTAACAGAAAAGATTTGTTAAACAGGCTCGATAATAGTACCGCTGCGGTGATTGTGCAGAATCCGAATTTCTTTGGCTGTGTCGATGATTTTACCGATATCGCGCAGGCCGCTCACAGCAGAGGCGCTCTTTTGATTGTCTCCTGTTATCCGGTATCGCTGGGGATTTTAAAGACGCCCGGCGCGATGGGCGCCGATATTGCCGTCGGCGAAGGGCAAAGCCTGGGTTTGATGATGTCATTTGGCGGACCTTACCTCGGTTTTATGGCGACTAAAAAGGAATATGTGAGGAAGATGCCCGGCAGAATTGTCGGCAGGACAAAAGACGGCCAGGACAGGGTCGGCTTTGTTCTGACGCTTCAGGCGCGTGAGCAGCATATCCGCAGGGACAAGGCTACATCGAATATCTGCTCCAACGAGGCGCTTTGCGCGCTGACGGCCATTGTTTATCTTTCACTGCTCGGCAAAGAAGGTTTGAAAAAGACGGCGCAATTGTGTGCAGACAAGGCCAGTTACGCATGGCAGAGGCTGACTTCTATTAAAGGTGTCAAGCCTCGCTTTAAGACGAAATGGTTCTTTAATGAATTTGTGCTCGACCTGCCTGCGAACGCGGCGGAGACGGCGGGCAAGCTGATTGAAAAAGGCTTTGCAGCAGGTTTTCCGCTGAGCAGGTATTACGGCGATATGGAAAATTCACTGCTCGTTGCCGTTACGGAGAAAAGGACAAGGCAGCAGATAGGGATGCTTGCCGAGGCGCTGGAGGCCGTTTTATGAAATTGATATTTGATAAAACTGTGCCGGGCCGCTGCGGTGTTTTACCGCCTGCAAGCGATGTTCCCACGACGATAAACATAAAAAAAGAGCTGCTTCGAGATGCGGATGCGAACCTGCCTGAGTTGAGCGAGCTTGATGTTGTAAGACATTTTACGCAGCTTAGCCGCAGGAATTTCGGCGTTGATACGAATTTCTATCCGCTTGGCTCCTGCACGATGAAGTATAACCCGAAGGTTGCCGAGCGGGTTGCATCATACCCGGGTTTTGCGCATCTGCATCCGCTTATGCCGCAGTTGAGAATGGGCGGGCTTCTTGCGCAGGGCGCTCTTGAGGTGCTCTATGATATGGACAAATTGCTTTGTGAAATAACGGGAATGGCGGGCTTTACGATGCAGCCGATGGCAGGCGCTCACGGCGAGCTTTGCGGCATAATGATTATGGCTGCCTACCATCGCGACAGGGGCAATAAAAAAACGACAGTTTTGATTCCCGACAGCGCCCACGGTACAAACCCCGCAAGCGCAGCGATTGCGGGCTATAAAGTTGCTTCTGTGCCTTCCGACAGTGCAGGTATGATGGATATTGATGCTTTAAAAAGGATGGTCGGCAGCGAAACAGCAGGCCTGATGCTTACCTGCCCAAATACGCTGGGCATTTTTGAAAAGAATATCAGGCAAATCTGCGATTGCCTGCATTCCGTTGACGGCCTTTGCTATTACGATGGCGCTAATCTCAACGCAATAGTCGGTAAAGCCAAGCCTGCCGATTTCGGCTTTGATATTGTTCACTTGAATCTGCACAAGACTTTCTCGACACCGCATGGCTCAGGCGGGCCCGGCGCGGGGCCGGTGGGCGTTGCCGGGAAACTGCTCGATTATCTGCCTGTATCCATCGTTATTAAACGAAACGACGGCACTTTTGCGCTCGAGTATGACAAGCCTAAATCCATCGGCTATATCGCCCCGTTTTACGGCAATTTTGCGGTCATACTGCGTGCGTATGTCTATATTCTTATGCTCGGTAAGGCCGGTTTAAAAGAGGTTGCTGAAAACGCAGTTCTTAATGCAAATTATATTAAGGAAAAGCTGAAAGATTATTATGACCTGCCATTTGATGGTCTTTGCAAACACGAATGCGTCTTCAGCGCCCAAAGGCAGGCCGCAAACGGCGCGGGTGCGATAGATATTGCAAAAGCCCTTATAGATGCAGGCTTTCACCCGCCTACGGTTTATTTCCCGCCGATAGTCAAAGAGGCGATGATGATTGAACCTACCGAAACCGAGAGCAAAGAGACGCTCGATGCGTTTATCGAAGTGATGAGAGCCATTGCCGAGACGGCACAAAAGGATGCTGCAAAGCTGAAAGCCGCACCTATAACAACTCCTGTCGGCAGACTTGACGAGACCGCAGCAGCAAAAAATGTCGATATAGCAGAATTATAAAGAATACAGAACTCAGAACACAGTAGACAGAAGAAAATCAAAAATCAAATATCAAAAATAAAAAAGGGCTGCTGTATTAACAGCAGCCCTTTTATTCAATAAAGTCTTTATGAACTTAATATATCTGCCAACCATTACTACTTCGGCACGCAGGATGGATTGCCCATGTCTGCGTAGCAATCGATGAGCCAGCTGCCTGCAAATTCTGCGAAGTCGGTAAAGTTTACCCTGCAATCGTCATTCAGGTCGCCCGCCAGGCTAAAGGGACATTCGCTGCGCCGCAGGGCAAGAGAGAAATAATGTCCTGCCGAGATGGCGGCGAAGTTGTTTTCTGCGGGGCACGTTATCTCACCAGAATCATTGCGGCCCCAGCCGACGACTGAGCCATCGGATTTGAGGGCAATAGAGTGGTGATTTCCTGCCGCGATGGCTATAAAGTCGTTTCCTGCGGGCGGTATCGCCTGACCATAATTGTCCCAGCCCCAGCCGACAATTGAACCGTCTGACTTGAGGGCAAGACAGTGGTTAGTTCCTGACGTGATGGCGACGAAATCATTTCCCGGGGGCACGTTGCACTGACCATAACCATTGCCGCCCCAGGCGACGATTGAGCCATCTGACTTGAGGGCAAGACAGTGGGTATTTCCTGCCGCGATGGCGGTGAAATCATTTCCTACAGGCGGTGTCGCCTGGCCATCACCATCGTTACCCCAGCAGACGATTGAGCCATCGGACTTGAGGGCAAGAGAATGGAAAGAGCCTGACTCGATGGCGGTGAAATCGTTTCCAAGAGGGGGTATCGCCTCACCATAATTACCACGGCCTCCCCAGCCGACGATTGAGCCGTCGGACTTGAGGGCAAGCGAGTGGTAATTTCCTGTGGCGATGGCTATAAAGTCGTTTCCTGCAGGGGGTGTTACCTCACCAAAACTACTGTGGCCCCAGCCGAAGATTGAATTGTTTGACTTGAGGGCAAGAGAGAATTCATGCCCTGCCGAGATGGCAATAAAATCGTGTCCCATAGGGGGTGTCGCATCACCATAACCCCAGCTGACAATTGAGCCGTCGGACTTCAGGGCAAGAGAGTGGTTATATCCTCCCGCAATGACGGCAAAGTCGTTTCCTGCAGGGGCTGTGGCCTGACGGTACTCGTCACGGCCCCAGGCCATGATTGAGCCATCGGACTTCAGGGCAAGAGAGTGTGCCCATCCCGCTGAGATTGCGACAAAATCGTTTCCTATAGGTGACATCGCCGCACCGTCCCAATTGGCACCCCAGGCGACGACTGAGCCGTCAGACTTGAGGGCAAGAGAATGAAAACATCCTGCCGAGACGGCTATGAAGTCGTTTCCCACAGGGGCCGTTGCCTGATCAAATTCATTGTGGCCCCAGCCGACGATTGAGCCGTCGGACTTGAGGGCAAGACAGTGGAAACCTCCTGCCGAGATGGCGACAAAGTCGTTTCCTTCAGGCGGCGTCGCCTGGCCGTAATGATCGCGGCCCCAGCCGACGATTGAGCCGTCGGACTTGAGGGCAATAGAATGTCGGCTTCCTCCAGAGACGGCGGTAAAGTCGTTTCCGCCAGGGGCCGTTGCCTGACCATCATTATCGAGGCCCCAGCCGACGATTGAGCCGTCAGACTTGAGGGCAAGAGCGTGGTTGTCTCCCGCATCGATGGCGGTAAAGTCGTTTCCTTCAGGGGGCGTCGCCTCACCATAATAATTATAGCCCCCCCAGCCGATGATTGAGCCATCGGGTTTCAAAGCAAGAGAGTAACCCTCTCCTCCCGTGATGGCGGTAAATTGCATGCCGACAAGGGCGTTGCCGTCGACAACCATATAGCCCCAGCTCGTGACAGAGCCGGCGAAAAGGGCGGCCGGCGATACCACCAGAATGCAGAAAAACAAAGCAGCTGTACAAAGAACAGCCCCCGGTGAAGTAAGAAATGATTTTTTTGTTTCCATCTTTCCTTCTCCTTAATGCATTATTATTTTTTGAAAGTACCTGCTGCGACACACATCGCGGCAAACGTGCGTTATCTTCGTTTTTACTGATGATTCTCTAGACGCACACCCTATCTCACGATTCAATTTATAAACTACAGATTTCTGAAGTTTTGTCAAGAGAAAACTGCGGTAAGATGAACCCTGCTTTCGTGATGGCGGGGCTAACCAAGGTTTGCAATATTCAGTGGGACTTTTTAAAATGATAGAATGAGCGATAAGCCATCTATACTTCTTGTAAACCCGCCGATATATGATTTTTCGGCGTTTGATTTCTGGCTAAAGCCTTTGGGAATACTTTCCGTTGCAGGCAAAATTGCAAACAAAGCCAACTTTAAAATCTTTGATTTTTTAGACCGCTCTCATTCTTTCTATTCGGATAAACCTCAATTCAAAAGCGACAGTTGGGGACGAGGCAAATTTTTCTCTTCCGTAATACCAAAACCGCAAGTTTTTGAAAGAATCCCGCGCTATTATCGCAGGTTTGGTCTGCCTGCTGAGATTTTTGTTGAATTTTTGAAAACAAACAAGCCCTGCGATTTTGTTTTTATTCAAACTGTTATGACTTACTGGTATTTGGGCTATCAGGAAGTGATAAGAGGGCTTAAGAGATACTGGCCGGGCACAAAAATCATACTCGGCGGGCCTTACTCGATGATTTGCCCGCAGCACGCAAAAAATCTCGGCGCTGATTTTGTGTTGACGGAAAATAAATTCGATACGTTGTGGAATTTTTTGGGTATTAAGCCCGATGATTCGTTTTTGCCGGCGTGGGATTTATACAAAGGGGTTGAAACTGCTGCAATGAAGATAACCAGCGGCTGTCCCTTTAAATGCACATATTGTACAGTGCCGCTTTTTTGCGACGGCTTTACCGCAAGGTTGGCAGAGCAGGTAATCGAGGAATTAAAATACCTCGTTTCGCTTGGCGCAAAGAATATCGTTTTTTATGATGATGCGCTGCTTTATAAAAGCGATGAAGTTTTAGAGCCTTTGCTGCGATATATAATCGAGAATAAAATTGACGTGTCTTTTCATACGCCCAATGCGCTTAACGCGAGGTTCATCGGTGATGAAGCTGCAGGGTTGATGGTAAGGGCAGGCTTTAAGAGTTTTTATCTGGGCTTTGAGAGCAGAGCGAGGGAGTTTCAAAAGCAGACAGGCTCAAAGGTTTTTGATAATGAGTTTGCAGATGCCGTAAAACTGCTTATTGCCGCAGGTGCGAAAAAGAACGGTATCATCGCTTATTTAATGCTGGGCCATCCGCGATTTGAAATTCAGGATGTCGAGGAATCGATGGAATTTTCCGGCGGCCTGGGCGTAAAGATTATGCTTGCGGAATTTTCGCCGATACCGGGCACGCCGGACGGCAGGCTTTGCGAAAAATGTGTCGATATGAATGAGCCTCTGATGCATAACAAAACGGCATTCCCAATAATCCTTTTCGGCAAGGAAAAAGTAAACCTCATAAAGGATATGTGTCATAAATTGAACAATCGCAGGTCATAGCCGAAGAATTTTTGTGCCATCAGAGGGAATGGCGACGTAAGTTTCGCAGTCAATTCCGAAGTGTTTTTTATATTCGCCTGCAACCTTTTCACTAATTTCCGGAGCCGATATGCTTTCAGCCAGGCCGATTGCTGCGCCGCCGAAGCCGCCTCCGCATAATCTTGCGCCTAAGACGCCGTATTCAATTGCTTTTTCAACCAGAAAATCAATTTCGCTGCAGCTTATCTCGTACAAATCGCGGGCCGAGCAGTGCGATTCGTACATCAAAGAGCCGAATTTTTTGAAATCAGCTTTTTTAAGTGCATCTGCAGCGGCGAGAACCCTTTCATTTTCACCGACTATGTGATTTACCCGTTTGAACAACGTGGGCCTGAGGTCATTTTTAAGGTCTGCAAGTTTTTGAGTATCTATGTCGCGGAGGGCTTTTACGTTTGGCTCTTTCTTTCGGATTATTTCAAGGGCCTTTTGGCACTGCTGTTTTCTGCTGCCGTAATCGCCTGCAGCTACCTCGTGGCGTACCATACTATTAAATACCATTATACAGAACTTTGCGGTATCAAAGGGCAATTGCTCAATAGTCAAACTGCGGCAGTCGAGAAGCAGTGCATAATCTTTTCGGCCGCCGGTCACCGTCATCTGGTCCATTATGCCGCAGGGACTATTTGCATATTCATTTTCCGCCTTCTGGCAGAGCGCGGCAAGCTCGTTTTTACTTACGTTGTTTTCATTGCCGCCCAGGGCTAAAAGGGCATTTGCAATTGAAACCTCGAGTGCTGCTGATGAGCTTAATCCTGCGCCGACGGGCACATTGCCTGCTATGAGAAGCTCTGCGCCGCAGGAGAGTAAATCGGCCTGCGCCAGCAGAGACGCGATGCCTATGCCGTAACTTGCCCATTTAAATCCCTTTTTAGTTTTAATTTTCTTTGAAAGTTCAAATTCAACACCTGTCTTTACCCAGTCTGAATACATTATTATTTTTTTATCGTTTCGAGCGCGCGCTGCGACGTTAAATGCCTTGTCAATTGCGCAGGCTATGACAAAACCTTCGTTATAATCGGTATGTCCGCCAATCAGCTCGGCTCTGCCGCCTGCCGTGCTGATGATTTGGGTGTTTGTCCTGAAAGTATCGTGAAACTTTTTTAAAACAGATTCCTTCATATAAGCTCAGGCTCTGTTGACTTTTTAAGCTGGTCCTGAAATATCCCTAAAGTCTTGTCATCGAAAAGACACATCGTTACTTTTTTAATACCAGTATCGCCTTTAAGGTATTCGATTATTGTCGAGAGCATAATTTCAGCGCATCTGTCGGTTGGATAGCCGAAGATGCCCGTGCTTATCGCTGGAAATGCTATCGACCGCAATTTGTGTTCATCCGCAATTTTCAGGGAATTAAGCGTTGCGTTTTTCAGCTTGTTATCTTCGTCGCCTTCGCCCATTCGCGGGCCGACAGCGTGAATTACGTGTTTTGCCTTTAAATTTCCGCCGCCGGTAATGACGGCGCCGCCAACATAAGTACCGCCGATTTTACTGCACTCGGCTTGTATTGCAGGCCCGCCTTTTCTGCGAATAGCGCCTGCAACGCCGCCGCCGAGGATAAGCTGTGCGTTGGCTGCATTTACTATTGCATCAGTGTCAAGTTCCGTAATGTCGCCTTTTACGAGTTCGAGAGTCGAATTACTTATTTCTGTCTGCATTTTCAGGTTCACTTTGATTCGTCTGCCAGTCGTATTCGGCGTTTCCGCCGTCGGCGGTCATTAAAAAAAGTTTGCCTTTTGCTGAAAAATCCTTTCGTATCCAGCCGACGACGTAAATTATTTCTTCGCTGGGCCAGCGGTTTTTGGTTGCTTTATCTGTTTTTACCTGCTGATATTTTCCTTTTGTGATAAAGTACAGCAGTTGTTTGTTTTTGCCGGTTTTGTCTTCGTATATTTTGGTCGGGTCGATATTGCCTGCAAATTTAGCTTCAATTACATAATCACTGTCGGGATATTGATATGCACAGTTCCATTGGCCGCAGGCCCTGCCGTTAGGGTCTATGGTTATTTCGATGCCGCCTCTGTCTTCATCTTTTCGCTGAACATCGCCGGCAATGATGGTCTTGTCCTTTATAACTACTTTGCCTTTTTTGCCTGCCTGTTTAACGGGAAGATCTTTTTCAGCCAGCAGTCTTTTTTCCTCAAGCCAGGGGCGTTCTGCGTAGATATCGATACTCCCTGTCGGCCCAAACATCGCAGTCAGGTCAATCATATAAAGCATTGCTAAAATTACTATGCCGATTAAAAGAACCAGCAGCACATAACCGTTTTTGGCATCTGGTTTTCGCATATGATAATTTTACATTCCGGAGGATATAATGCAAGGCAGGAAAGACATTAATTTGACAGCGTTCATAAACGCGATTATCCTATTAGAGGACGTAGTCATAGCTTAAAACCTTATTAAAGGATTAAAAAATGAAAGCCGTAGCACATGCATGGGTCGGTTTAATGGCGCTTGCCAGGCTGACTAAGTTAAGCAAAAAATTTAACAAGTATTATAAGAAACAGACTGCGGACTTCGTACAGTTCTTCGATAAACATAAAGACGCCTTTGTGCAGGGTGCGTGGTTTCCCGACTCGGTGATACAGGACAATCTTTCAGGCGGCCATACTTATAAACTCAAAGAGCCCGACGGTAAGCGTGAAAAAGAGGAAGCGAGAAAAATAACCAACAGAACGCCAGAGCATTTAAGCTGCCGAAGCCTGGTAAAAAACCCGTCGGCGTTTAACAGGAAACTGTATAATAAGTATAAATACACCCTGCCGGACAGATGCGAGGCATTGAGCCATTCAATAAGGGATATGATACTCATTCAGAGAAAAGAACCGAAGGGCTCCGATATAATGTTTAACGATGACCAGATTACGCTTTATTTTCTTATGCTTAGCCATTACCTTGCTGATGCGCACGTGCCGATGCATTCTGATGCGAGGGATTTTTACGGCCCCTCGACTATACATCCGGATGCGGAGGGTTTCTGGGACAAGGAAATATTAAAGTATTATGTTTTCGACAAAAGTAAAAAGTGTTTCGATTACGATATCGATGGTATGCCGGAGCTTAAAGAAAAGAAAAAAGACGCCTTTGCAGGTTCCTTTTTACATAAGGCATTAAAAATACTCGATAAAAAGCAATGGGACCCTGCGGATACAAAAATATTAGGCAGCGGAAATAAAAAGATATATGACTATTTGAAAGCGGTTTGTCTCGTATCTTATGTTCTCGATTGCCAGTTTATACCGCTTTCAATGCAGCCAGCGAAATACAAAAAATTAAAAATCCTGGAGGAAAAGCCGTACTTCGATGAATTGGCAAGGATAAGCCCGCACATTTTTGCCGATGCTATCGATTCCATCGCCCTTGTCTGGCTGCTGACGTGGGATAGGTATAATAAATTGAAGGCCGAAGCCGCCGAAAAGAAAAAAGAGATAGCGAAGGCCAAAAAGAAAAAATAAAAATAAGGTACCGATAATCAGGAAACTTGTTATATTAAGCGGTAACAATTTATCCGGAAAGGAACTATTATGGATGCTGTATGGGAACAAATACCTATAAATAAAGTCAAAGCAACTTTAATACTTGTTGTTGTGTTTTTAGTTGCTTTGATTGCTCTAATTGCCAGTTCAATTGTGAAAATTGACGGCGATGAAGTTGGGATTGTAGAGAAGAAGCTGTTCGGAGGAGACCTTCCCGAAGGAAAGGTTCTGGCGATAAACGGCGAGAACGGCGTCCAGGCCCAGATTCTGCCGCCAGGCTGGCATGTCAAATGGAAATGGCAGTATAATGTTACCAAAATTAAAATGACCGAGATAGAGACAGGGTTTGTTGGTCTGATACAGGCGGCGGACGGACGAAGCCTGCCTGCCAGCTCAATTTATGCGCCCGAATGGGAAGAACCGGAGAAAATGCTCAATGCCGAGTATTTCCTCGGCCAAGGTAAAGGTTACAAAGGCCCCCAGCTTTCAGTGCTTTCGCCGGGCAGGTACCGCGTCAATACCAAGCTGTTTACTATAACATCTGTGCCAATAACAAATGTTGCGGTTGGCACAGTTGTAGTTATTAAAAGTAACGTGGGTGAAGTAGTTGAGTCTAAAGACCGTCTCGTGGAAGTAGGCCAGAGAGGAGTATGGAACAAGCCATTAACGGAAGGAAAATTCAGGCTGCATACAAAAGCTTATGAAGTGACTCCTATCAGTATTCGGCAGGTCAAGGTCAGCTACACCGCTGAGCAAGAACAAGGTGAAGACGGAGGGTATCAGCCTATGAAGCCAATAACTGTTCGCAGTAAGGACGGCTTTACGTTTCCTGTGGACGTTCGCATGACCTACAAGATAAACAGCGAAGATGCGCCGCAAGTGGTTGCCACTGTCGGTGATGATGCACTTGTTCTGACCAAGCTGGTGACGCCTGCAGTGAGAGCAATATTTAGAAATAATGCTGAAAAGGTCAAAGCGCTTGAATATGTTCAGAACCGCTCCAAGCAGGAATCGCAAAGTACATCAATGCTCAAAGAAGAACTCGCCAAATACGGAGTAACCGTTCTTGCTGTTCGTATCGGCGATATCGGAGACGAAAAGAGCCTGGGTTTGCTTCTCAAGACCCAGACAGACCGTGAAATAGCCCTTCAGGAACAGGCAACGTTCGAGGAACAGCAGCGTGCAGCGGAAAAACAAAAGGAACTGACAAAGACCAGGCAGGAGGCTGAAGAGGAAAAACGGCTGGCAACTGCTATGTATAACGTTCAGATCGCCGAGCAGGATAAGCTGAAAAAAATTATTGGCGCAACGGCTGAGGCTGAATTAATTAAGGTTACCGCTGAGGCTAAGGCTATAGCTTATAAGAAGATTTCCGAGGTGATTGGCTCAGACAATGCTGCTCTTATCGAGATTATGAAACTGGTCCAGGCCGGGGGAATCAGGATTACACCGGAAGTAATGGTCGGCGGCGCAGGCGCAGGCATGACCGATGCGTTGATGGGAACTGTTCTGCGGGGCATGCTCGACAAAAAGGCTGCTCCCGGTGAAAAATAAAAGCAGATTTATTTTAAATCAAAATTTTGTCCATCATTCTCGGGAAAGCGATGCACTGGCGGATGTGCGACTCACCGGTGAGCCAGGCAAGCGTCCTCTCGATGCCCAGACCGAACCCGCCATGCGGAACTGAGCCGTACTTTCGCAAATCAAGGTACCACTGGTAATTTTCCACGCTGTAACCGTGTTCGTTTATTCTCGCCAGCAGTTTATCGTAGCTGTCTTCTCTCATTGAGCCGCCGATGATTTCACCAAAGCCTGCCGGCGCCAGCATATCAAAATTCTGGACGACCTTGGGATTGTCAGGGTCCTGCTTCATATAAAATGCCTTCGCTTCTCTCGGGTAATGGGTAACGAAGACAGGCTTGTCGTGCATAAGCGATATTATCGTTTCATCGCTGCCGCCGAGGTCTTTGCCCCATTCGAACTGGGCTGCGAGTTTTGCGTGTTTGGGATTGTTTTCAATTTTTGTCTCGATTTCCGCCAGCTCACCGCGCAGGTCAATAAGTTCCGATGCGATTTTGTCCTGCCGCCATTGCTTGATTTGTCCCTTCGCCTCGTTTTCAAGCTCGCTTATCTTTTTCTCGGTTTGCTGCTTGGCCTGCCTGAATTCATCCAATTGTACAGCGAGAAAGTCCTGCGTTCTTTGGCTTTTTAAAATTTCTGCCGCCTGCGTATAAGTCAGACGATAAAAAGGCGGCTGGATTTTTTCAAGCGAGGCGAGATTAGCGCCGAGCGTTTCGAGCTCGGGGCGGTTTTTTTCAAGCGCCTGTTTTACGATAAAAGACACAAAATTTTCGGCTATTTCGAGCAAACCCGGCAAATCGACAAAAGCAACTTCCGGCTCAACCATCCAGAATTCGGTTAG
>Ga0315543_1002979_pt1 | contig 15691 bp, 17 predicted proteins | sample SalMarSW160210MG_2_FD_203098 | JGI IMG/M metagenome (GOLD analysis project Ga0315543, IMG submission 203098) | Salt marsh sediment microbial communities from the Plum Island Ecosystem LTER, Massachusetts, United States - Salt Marsh Sediment SW1601-210 ...
CAAACTAATTTTAACCAAATTACGCCCCCCGCAAACAAATAAGACAAACTATCATATAAAACCTTCGGAAAGCCAGAAATAACCTAAACGCATGGTGAAAGCTTAAATATTAAGCCACCATATTCCTACAAGAGGGAAACCAAAATGGAAAACCGCCGAAACGAAGAAAACATCAATAAAGTTATTAAGAGTAAAGACGGGTTTGGAAGGGCTTTCTTCCCATCATAGAAAGGAGACGAATAAACTTCACAGGGACCGGGAAAAGTGGAAAATGGGGATGGAAATTCTGCTAGAGACTTGCACACATCCATCAGTTGTCGGCAGTTCTGAACATTTTCTATTAGTGTGCAGAAAGGCAGGCTAAATCTCGTCGCTGTCCCTTTTGCTAAAATAGGTTATATCATGATGCTCAACGTAGCCGCATTCCTTAAACAGTTTTTTTGATATAGCATTGTAATCTTCAATCAAGGCGCAGAAAATTCTAATGCCGTGCTTTCTGAGTGTTCTTTCGGACTCAGCGATTAAAGCCTTAGCGATTCCACGATGCCTATGATCTGGGTCTACAGCTAAGCGGTTTATCCAGCCTTTTCGTACGTCACAACTCATAATGACTACGCCGACAAGATGGTTGTTTTCGAAGGCTCCAAGGAAGAAGTCTGGGTTTGCCTTCATTTCTACTGCTATTGTTTCTCTATGGTCTCTGCCCTTTGGTTTGAAAGGTAATTCCGCAGTAAGCCAGAGCCTAACCATTTCTTCGTAGTCGTTTATTGTTAGTCTTCGGATTTCCATGTAAACACGCTGTTGAGCTTAACCTTCGCTTTCAACCTCTTTTACGACGTCTGCAATTATTTCTAGTGCTGAATCAACAAGTTCTTTGGTAATGTTAAGTGGTGGGGCAATTCTGATTGTTGAGGACCCACATGTGATGACAGCGACTCCGCGTTTCCACGAGCGTTTCATGATTTCCGCCGCCTTCTTAGGTGCTGGCTTCTTAGTCTCTTTGTTTTCCACGATTTCCATGCCTATCATCAAGCCTTTGCCTCTTACATCGCCCACAATTTCGCTTTGCTGTTTCAATTCTTCAAGTCGCTTCATAATGTAAGCACCTTGCACGGTTGCGTTTTCCAGAAGCCTTTCTTCTCTTATGACATCGATAACCGCGTTTGCCGCAACGCATGAAAGAGGGTTGCCGCCGAACGTGCTTGCATGAGAGCCGCCAACCCAATCCATAACTTTTGACTTGGCAATAGTTGCACCTAATGGCAGTCCAGAAGCTAATGCTTTGGCACTGCACAAAATGTCAGGCTCAACACCCCAGTGTTCAATCGCAAACCATTTTCCAGTTCTACCCATGCCAGCTTGCACCTCATCGTCTATAAGCAGTATCCCGTACTTGTCAGCAAGCTTCTTCAGCCGCTGGAAGTATTCAGGTGGAGGAACAACGTATCCGCCTTCGCCCTGAATTGGCTCAAAGAGTATTGCTGCAACTTCCTCGGGAGGCACGTATTTCTGTAAAACAAATTCGTCGATGAAGTCTATACACCAGTAGTGGCAGTCAGGATAGGTTAGCTTGAAGGGACAACGGTAACAGTAGGGATACGGCACGTGGGTAACACCTGGCATCAGAGGGAAGAAGTATCGCTTTTGAGTTGGCTTGCTTGCAGTGAAGGATAAGGCTCCGATTGTGCGTCCATGAAAAGCGCTTATAAACCCTATAAATCGCTGTTTGCGTGTGTGCCACTTTGCAAGCTTGACGGCTGCTTCAACCGACTCGGCACCACTGTTGCCAAAATAAACTTTTTTGTCAAAGCTTCCAGGCGCAATCTGAACAAGTTTTTCCGCAAGGTCGACAACTTCGGCGTAAAAAAAGTCGGTGTTTGAATAATGCAAGAAACGGTCGCATTGATTCTTTATGGCTGCAACCACCTTAGGGTGATTGTGACCGACATTTAGGCACACTAGACCCGAGTTGAAGTCTATGTATTCGTTTCCGTCCACATCCCTCACTATACAGCCCCTTCCCGATTCGACAACAAGCGGATAAAACCGCCCATAAGACGGCGAAATCACATTCTCATCTTTTTTGACAAGTTCTCTGGCTTTAGGGCCTGGTGGAGTAACAATTATTTTGGGATAAGCACTCATTTTGCTTCACCTTCGGAGACTAACGATTAGAAAAGACAGTTTTATATAACTATCTCTACTACTCTTCAGAAAGCAATGTAACAAAACGTCTATGGTACGAAGTATCATGTTCTCGCTGTTGGCTTCAAACGATGCCTAGAGGATCAACGAAGCTTATGGTTGGTCACTTTCAACTCAATCGTTGAAACATTTCTTGTCTGGCCCTCTCTCCCTGTGACTTGCTCTGTCCCTATGGCGATGCTTTGTAGTTTTAGGTCTTTTAGAAAGACACGTCTTAACAATTCAACTGAGTCAACGGCTCTGCTGATCGCCCGTCTCCTAGCCTTCAAAACAACTTTTTTGCCGCCGGAATTGAACAAGGTTAAGCAAGCCATCACGTAGTTCATCACTGGTTTTCCACCGACAAACACTGTGTTTTCACTGAATTGTCGAGTCTGTGGTGCTTCCGCCTTTTTTTCCTCTTTAACAACTTTTTCTGCTGGTTTCTTTTCCGTCGTTTTTTCTTCTTCTGTCATGTTCTATCTCCTTCTTCGTTCATTCATATACACAGCTGTGCGAAGCAGACTGTACCATCATGCTGAACCTTTTTATGTTTTTCCATGTCGCACACAATCAAAACATTGACAGAAGCGCCTAAGCCTACAAGCTTCCAATTTCTATTCCTTTTTCAAAGGCAACCCTATTTATTTCAAACAGCTGCTTTTTCTTTTCCCCTAAAACTTTTTGGAGTGCTTCCAGAATGCTTCCTTTTGTTACAACTTTTGTGCGAGCAATATAGGCACCTAACAATACCATATTAGCGGCTCTATCGTTGCCGATTTCGAAAGCTATTTTATTTGCCGGAGCCTTAACCACGGTTATGTCATTTCTCTTAGTTCCACGAGTAATCAGAGAGGAATTTATTATCAACAACCCGCCTGTTTTCAGTCGAGGTTCAAAAGCATCCAACGACGGATTATTCATCACAATCAGGGCATGAGGAGAAGTTATGACAGGTGACCCAATCACTTCGTCGGATACGACAACAGTGCAGTTCGCAGTGCCCCCACGCATCTCAGGACCATACGAAGGAATCCACGTTACGTTTCTCCCTTCTTTCATCGCAGCATAAGCCAGCAATCTTCCAATAAATAGAACACCTTGTCCGCCGAAACCAGCTATTATAATGTTTTCATAAAGCGATTTCATTTTTTCACTTCACCGATTTTTCACTCTTAGGAACTTTGAACTCGCCTAGAGGGAAGGAAGGAATCATTTTTTCTTCAACCCATTTAGTTGCTTCTGCAGGCGGCATTCCCCAGCCGGTTGGACAGGGCGACAGAAACTCTACCAAAGAAAACCCTAATCCGTTTATTTGAACTTCGAAAGCCTTCTTTAATGCTTTTTTAGCCGCTATAATCGCTCTCGGATTGTGCACAGCCACACGCGCAATATAGGTTGCGCCTTCTAAAGTAGCAAGCATTTCCGCTATTCTAATCGGATACCCTTCTCTTTTAGGAGAGCGCCCAAAAGGAGAAGTTGTCGTTTTTTGGCCCAGAATTGTTGTGGGCGCCATTTGTCCACCAGTCATCCCATAAACTGCATTATTCAAAAAAAGCACAGTGATATTTTCTCCCCGATTTGCCGCATGAACGATCTCAGCCGTTCCAATAGATGCTAGGTCGCCATCTCCTTGATAAGTAAAAAGTATAAGATCCGGATGAACTCGTTTGCAGCCCGTTGCAATGGCAGGCGCTCTCCCATGAGCAGCCTCGTACATGTCACAGTTAATGTAGTTGTATATTAATACGGCACAGCCTACGGGAGCCACTCCAACGACTCTTTCTCTTATTCCAAACTCGTCAATAACTTCAGCGAGTAAACGATGAACGATTCCGTGTCCGCATCCGGGACAATAATGGGTTGGAACAGGAAACATCGATTTTGGCCGTTCAAAGACAACTTTCATCATAGTACGCGGCTCCTTTTGATTTTCTCTATCTCTCGAACTATTTCATCGTACGTTGGAACCATTCCACCAACCCTTCCATAAAAGTGAACTTTTGCTCTCCCACAAACGCCCAGTTTAACGTCTTCAATCATTTGCCCCAAACTCATTTCCACAACCAAAATGTCATCTACTTCCTCAGAGATTTTTGCAAAAGCTTCGTACGGAAACGGAAAAACCGTGATAGGTCTCACCATTCCTACTTTAATTCCTTTTTCACGCAAGATCTTAATGGCTGTTTTAGCGATTCTTGCCACGGTTCCATAAGCAGCAATAAGTATTTCAGCGTCATCCGTCAAATAGGTTTCAACACGAACCTCGTTCTCAGCCATTTCTACATATTTCCTGTGAAGCTTCAAGTTGTGTTGCTCCAATTCTTCAGGGTTAAGATAAAGTGATTTGATCAGGTTTCGAGGTCTGTTTTTCGCGCCAGTAACAGCCCAGTCTTTAGTGGGAAGCTCTTTTGGAGGTTTTTCCTTGAATTCTACGGGTTCCATCATCTGTCCAATGTAACCGTCGGCTAAAACCATCACTGGATTACAGTATTTGTCTGCTAAATCGAAAGCATCCATCACCAAGTTGACAGTTTCCTGAACTGTTGAAGGTGCAAGTACAAGCAGATGATAATCCCCGTGACCTCCGCCTTTCGTTGCTTGGAAATAGTCGGATTGAGAAGGCAAAATTCCGCCTAATCCTGGACCACCACGCATAACATTCACAATGACACATGGAAGCTCTGCAGCGGAAATATAAGAGATTCCTTCCTGTTTAAGGCTGATTCCGGGACCTGAAGAAGAAGTCAGAACTCTTGCTCCAGCTCCAGCGGCTCCAAAAACCATGTAAATTGCGGCTATTTCGCTCTCTGCCTGAACAAAGCATCCTCCAACTTGAGGAAGCCTGTAAGAAAGATACTCTGGAATCTTGTTTTGAGGCGTTATGGGATAGCCAAAGAAGAATCTACATCCGGCCCGGATTGCTGCTTCGCCGATAGCTTCGTTTCCCGTGATCAGAACTTTTTCACCCATTTTTCTCAAATCCTTTACGTTTTCTCTTCCCTAAAAACTTCTATCGCAACCTCTGGGCACGTTAAAGCACATAAAGTGCATCCAGTGCAAACTCCCTTAGAATCAACAAACTCTGCTGGATGGTAACCTTTAGAGTTAATCTCTTCAGCAACCACAATGAGTTTTTGAGGACAAGCACTTACACACAGTGCACATCCTTTACATAACTCTTTATCAATTACAATCTTTCCAACCATCAAACAAACCCCCAGTCTCATCACTAAACGCCACGATCATTAAAGCCGTTACACTAATGAGAGGAAGCATCTTCTGAGAGCGGAGCTTTTCCTTAAACACTCCCTGTCCCTCTATATTGGAAAAAGAGAATTGCCATTTCAGCCTTATTAGTGTTAGCTTAAACAAACATCAAAAACAACATTAAAAGTAAACCAGCAGACGCGAAAATCGGGATAACACTCATCTTTGCTCTTTGAAGGACTTTATCCGTAAGGAGGCATAATGTTTCCAGCTTTTTCTCTCCAATAACCTTAACGTTACGAACTGTTATGCTATGTGCCGCAGCCTTCGCACTTTCCAAATCAGACACAGCTGCAAGCGTTGCTCTTTTGATATAACCAATCAGTTTTTCAGGATCTATAGCTTCGCCTATTGGGTGGTATCCGCGCCTGCTTAGTATTAAAGCATTTACTGCATGAGTGTCTGTTGTGAAAACCTCGCCTTCACTTATGCCCATAGATTTGAGAGTTGAAAGAATCTTTTCACGCAGTCCTGAAACCATGTTGTTGCCGTCGATAACCACATAAGCGGTTTTCTGTTCGCCAACCTTGACCATGACAACGGTGATGCCGCCAGGTCCCATACCATCTTTGAGACTGAACTCCTTCGGTATAACGGTGGCAGCACCAACTTCGAAGAGCAAACGTTTCAAAGAGGCTGTTTGCTCTAAACATTTGGCTGCAGTCGCTTTCAACGCGTTCAAAGCTTCTCGTCTGCTTATTGTTCCGTTAATGCTGTTATGGGCGTTAACAACAGCGCAGTGAGTTAGTCCATGCTTTTCTGCTTCTCCTTGGACGAACAGCCCTAATTCTTCTGGTAAGTCTTCGGTTGTTCTGGGTGCGAGTGTGAATGAAAGAAAGGCGAATTTCCCGAAAACTTGGCAGCATGTAGTAGCCGAACCGTTGCTAATCTTAATGAACGGTGTTGCTTGTGTTTCTGAAGCCTTAAAGTTTGAGGATTCCACGACACGATTGAGTATTTTCTGGTTTTGAATCTGAGAAGACAAGTCAAACTCATGGCCAAGCAAACCGTGAGGAACACACGCAACACAGTTAAGTTCGTTTTCTAAGGTGGTTTTAAGCATGGATGGCAAAAGACTGCTCCCAACGTTTTTGAATGGGCCAGGATGAACGAAGGGAACAACCATGACTGCTTTTGGTTTGGACGCATCAAACTTTATCAAGGAAACTTTAACATCTCGTTCTTCGCCCAGCTTTTCAAGATATTCTTCAAATGGAGCATTTAAGCCCACTATCCAGTTAATCAAGAAAGCCTTGAAAAGAGATAAAGAAGGGATTTTTAGTGTTTGCTCGCCCATACGGTTCAATAAAAAAATGAAAAGGAAACTTGAAAGAACACTTACAACCGTTGAAAAAATGATGAATAGAGATATGTGAAAGTAATCGATTTTTGCCCAAAACAGTAAAAACGGAATTAGGCAAGGAAAAGGCTGAAGAAGAGAAGCCGCTAGAAGCCGTTTAGAGCCCGTAGAGGATGTTGAGTTGAACACGATTAGACGCAAGATTAGCACGGCTGAAAACCCTAGAAGACAAAGCCTAACCAGCATTCCAATAGCAACGCCTACAAGAATAAACAAAACCCATAAACCCCAACAGAAAAGAGAAAGCGCTGCAGTTCTTCTAACGTCATAAATCGGGTCTTGCCTTAAGATCAACATGCTCACAACATAGTCAAAAATCAAGTTTACAATGAATACGGAAAACCCTAAAAATAATCCTTTAACCAGCGCCTCAAATGGAGGGAAAAAGGTAATTGCGGAAACGATTCCTGCGCCCAAACATGATAAGGCAAGAAGCAAAAGCACTTTTGCGTATGACGGAAGCTCAAATAATGATGAATAACGTTTAACTACTTTATCCATGGACTGGTTCAACGAATCCTCAACGGCCACATATATCATCTCAGACGAGTTTTTATCAGAGAATACCAAGCATATTAAATTGTCGTGAAAAACGACATAAACGTTACTGATTGTTTAAGAACACTTAAAATAATCACTGCATTCGACAGCTTAACGGTTTTAACATAAACACTTAAAAATTGGGACAACACGAGGCATGGACCAGAACGCCTTTACATAATGCTTTGATGTTCTCTCAGAAGGGCAACTGTTTTATTCTCGAACGCCAATCTAGGACTTTGCGAAAGCTATGCCAGAACAAAGTCTACCTCCAACAATATTTCACATGCTTGAGAAAAGCTTAGGTAAGAAGATACGGGTGATTCTGGATTCTTCTTATGGTTTTGAGGGAAGCTTGGCGGCAGTCACCAGAGAGCCGCCGGGGATATGGCTTTCAGATGCGGAAGCCGTCATACTGCGTGCGACTATTGCTCAGCCTATACCTCAAGTTGCAAGCAGAGAAGAGAGGAGCGAAATATTTGTTCATCTTGACTCTGTTCAGAGAATAGAAATTTTGCATACTTCTTCTCGTCGTTAAAGTCATCAGTTTAGAAGAATATTTGCGCTAGAACGCATACGACTATTAATGCTACTGCCAAACCCATAAGTAGTTCGGGTCTAACTTTGACGCCTTCAGTTTCCTCTTCAAAAAATCTGAGTAAGCCTGCACTTGCAGCGGGCATTGGTGATTCCTTCTTTTTCTTTTTCTTGCTCATTTTCTTGAAATCCCTTTTGAGTTTAGCAATTAAATCGTATCTTATCAAGATTATTAATGTTTGCTCTTCAAAGAGTTTTTATCCTTGAAAGAATGATAGTGTGATGCAAGAAGGTGTTGAAATGGCAACTCCTCAAGATGACTATAATCACGTGTTCGACCTTCTCCAACAACATCACAAATTATTTCAAGAATGCATCCCACTCATAGCAAGCGAAAACATTCCGAGTCCAGCGGTACGTGAAACTCTTACAACGGACTTCGGAAACCGTTATGCTGAGGGATGGCCTGGAGAACGTGTTTATGCTGGCTGCCACTTCATAGACCAAGTGGAGTTCAAATGCATCGAACTCATGAAGAAGCTTTTCAACGCGGAGTTTGTAGACGTTAGACCCATTTCAGGAGTCGTTGCAAACCTCGTAGTCTACACGGCTTTTACAGAACCAGGCGACACTATGATGGCACTATCAATTCCAGCTGGCGGACACATCACAATGGGCAAGAAGAAGCTTGGGGGCACAGCAGGTGCAGTGCACGGTTTAGTAGTTGAATATTTACCTTTAGACTATAAGGAATTAACCATTGATGTTGATAGAGCGAAGAGTAGGATTCAAAAGCTTGTAGCAGAGGGCAGACCGCCTAAGCTTGTCATGTTTGGCGCAAGTGTTTTCCCGTTCCCCCATCCAGTCAAAGAGTTGGCTGACGCCGTTCACTCGGTTGGCGCAACCGTAGGATACGACGCTGCTCACGTGGCGGGATTGATTGGTGGAGGACAGTTTCAAGACCCGCTTAGAGAAGGAGCTGACGTTGTCACCTTAAGCACCCATAAAACGTTTTTTGGGCCTCAACATGGCGGAGTCTTGTCGTGGGACAAATACGCGGACAAAATAAAGCGGGCAGCTTTTCCAGGAATGCTAAGTAATCATCATTTGCATGCAGTTGCAGGCGTCACAATAGCGTGTGCGGAATTGCTTGAGTTCGGAAAGGAATATACAAGTCAGATAGTGAAAAATGCGAAGGCATTGGCTCAAGCGCTTTATGAAAGAGGGTTTAATGTTTTGGCAGAGCATAAAGGGTTCACGCAGTCTCATGTGATGTTAATAGATATAACGAAGCAGGGCGATGGAGGGACCATTGAAGAAACTCTGGAAAAGGCAAACGTGATAATTAACAGAAACTTGTTGCCGTGGGACATTAAGGAGGGAAGGCATTTCATGCATCCAGGCGGCATAAGACTCGGCGTGTCTGAGATTACGAGGCTTGGGATGAGAGAGTCTGAAATGACTGACGTAGCAGAATTCATTAAACGTGTAATAATGGACAAGGAACCGCCAGATAAAGTGAAAGCAGACGTAATGGCATTCAGAAGAGATTATCAGAAAGTGCATTATTGCTTTGAGAACGCGACAGAAGCATACAAATACGTAAAAATCCGCTAACGCTCTTTTCCAACGTCTAAGATTGAACATTTTAAGAAGGAACAGATGGACCTTCTATTTGGCTTCGGAATTTTCTTAGGGTACATGCCTGTCTTCTGTTAGTGTTTGAATTTGCATCCGAAGATTTCAGGTCCTGATTTCCAAGGATCATTGGAGAAGTCGATGAAAAATGACAAAGTCATTCGTTCACCTGCATTGAAAGCTTGGATCGTTGTTTATTTTAAATATTGCTTATACGTTTTCAAACAGCGTGTGGTGAAGAAGTGTGCATATACGCGAATTTCAGGAGATGATGCGGCGTATATATTTTCATAGAGATTCTAAACGCGGTATAGAAGGAACGTTTGATTGGCTTGTGGATGAAGTGAAAGAACTGGGAGAGGCATTGAAGACAGATGATAAGGAGGCTTTGGAAAACGAGTTTGCAGATGTCATTGCATGGTTGGCTTCGCTTGCGAACGTCACGGATGTAGACCTTGAAAAGGCAGCCTTAAACAAGTATGATAATAGGTGTCCAAAATGTGGACGTTCACCTTGCCAATGCACCTTTAAACGCTCACCGAGAAACGTTTAATCCTCAAAAACGTTTTTATAACTTAGAGTGCTATCGGATTTTGGGAGACGCGCTTGAACAAGCGTAAGCTTATCATTCTTTCTTTTTCCCTTGTCTGTCTTGCCTTAATAGTTGGAGGACTTCTGTATTGGTACTCTGAACAGTGGACGGAGCAGAGACTTCAAGAATACATCGGGAGGCTTGAAGATTTAGACTTTACCACAGAGGAACATTCTCTAGCAGATTTTCATGTAGACGCCGTATTAAGAATACATTATTTTAGCGATTTCCATAGTTACGCGGAACAAAAAGATGTAAGCAAGGTGTATTATGATCGAGGAATACACGCTCTTTATTTTCTACATTCTCCCACAGACGACTGGATAGAGGCAAACGTCTTCTATTGCAAGTAAAAATTCCACGAACAAACTAGCAAACAAAGGCATAAATCCATTTGTGGTTTTTGAACTTACTAAGTTGATAGATCGTTAAGGATTCCAGATTGTCTCGTAAGCCTTTTTGATACTGTATGGGCTGCTACTTGGAAGTTCGTTTGGAAATGTTCTATTTTTAGGTGAGTACGTCGGTGGTTTCTTTCACTGTCTCGTACACTATGCAACTCAATGTGTTCTCTATTCCCTCAACAATCCTCAATTTGTCCATGACAAATTTTCCCAAAGTGTCAACGTGGTCAGCCTTAACTTTGATCAGAATGTCCCAACCTCCAGTAATTATGTGCACTTCTTGTACTTCTGGGAACGCAGCGATCTGTTTTGCCACATCTCTTTGCGATAATGGTTTTTCTCTGCCTCCCGGTCGATACACAAATGAAGTTAGAATGAAAGCTGCTGCTCCTTTATCGAGTATCTTTGAATCTAAGATAGCCTTGTATTGCTTGATTACGCCGAGCTCTTCCATTCTTTTTATCTTTGCGTAAACCGTGGTTATGGGGCTACCGATTTTTTTGGCTATTTCCTTCGCTGTCATTCTGCAGTTTTTTTGCAGTAGCTTCAGTATTTCTACATCTCTTTCATCTAGTGATTGCATGCTGTAATTTTTACAATCGTGAACATATAAATTTTGTGCTATTTCGAGTTTTTTACACTATTGTTCGCAATAAATTTATCAAGATGAAAGCCACTAGTCTTCTTTATGGAACCACAAGATCCGAGTTCACTAGAATCCGTTAGGTTTAGGTACCGTGCCTTAAGACACCCCAAGATGAAGCTGGTCCTAAAAGTTCAGGATCAAATCCTCACTTCGTTGAGGGAGTTCTTAAGAAAAGACGGTTTCATAGAGATACTGGCACCCATTATTGGTCCAGCAACTGATCCCGGAATAAGGGGGGCAAAACAAGCTTCCATTCAATACTACGGGGCACCATTCAAAGTAATGAGCAGTATGATCCTCTACAAACAGATGATGATCTCGTCGTTCGAAAAGATATTTGCTTTGTCGCCGAACATTCGTTTAGAGCCCGTTGAAAGCGCAAAAACCTGTAGACATCTGGCGGAGTTCAGACAGATCGATCTTGAGATGGTGTATGCAAGTTACGAGGATGCTATGACTTTGGCTGAAGGACTGTTGACGTCGGTTGTGAGAGATGTAAGAGAAAATTGTAGCGAAGACTTGAAGGGGTTGGGAAGGAAGCTTAAAGAAGTGCATGGTCCTTTCAAAAGACTAACCCACAAGCAAGCTGTTGAATTGTCAAGATCGAACGGACACATGGTTAGTTATGTGCAGGAGATTCCCTGGGATGCAGAAGCAGCTTTATCCGCCATTCATGAGAAGCCTTTTTTTATCTACGACTATCCACTGGTGTCTAGGGGATTCTACGACAGAGAAGACCCCGTCAGGCCTGGAATACTGAGGGATTTTGACATGCTCTATCCTGAGGGTTTCGGTGAAGCCATATCTGGAGGGGAGAGAGAGCACACGTACAAAGGGGTGTTGAAGAGAATGAAACTGACCAGTGTGAACCCCATAGAGTATGGTTGGTATTTGCAGATGCTTAAAGAAGGTGTTCCTCCTTCTGTTGGGTTTGGGATCGGTGTTGAAAGATTGACAAGATGGATTTGCGGCTTGAAAACCATCTGGGAAGCAGTGCCATTTCCAAAAGTCCCAGGAATCGCTTCTCCCTAAGGGCTGGATGACAAACTTAATTAGCGCGCTCTTGAAACCTGCGTATCAATTAGCTTTTCTCTTTCATTGTTCATTTCCGCCTAGGCTTTTCCATATTTCCTGAACAATAGGATACCTATTAGCAAAGCCGCTACACTGCATACTGTCACAACTGCAAGGTCCAGTAAGATCATTGGACTGGACACTGGCGCGCCTCTTAAGAAGAGTGACGTCAATGCGTCAGTTACGTAGTAGCTGGGCACGAATTTTCCCGCTGCCTGTGCACTTGGAGATAATGCAAAGCCTACGAATGTGCCGAGAAACATTTGGGGCATTATGAATATGAATGCGATACCTGTGGCCGCTCCAGGGGACTTAGCTATTGTCGCAGTAATTAGACCGAATCCAACATTACATAGAGCAAAGATCAACATGATAACGAAGGCTAAGACGAAACTAGCTGAATTGACGTTTGGACGATATCCTACAAGATAGGCCATCGCAAAGACAAGGGCAACCTGAATCAGAGCAGCAAACATATTCGAAATAGCCTGACTAGTCATGAACTCTGACGGTGTAGTGGGAGTAGTGTTTATTCTCCTCAGCAACCCTTTTTCTCGATCAGTAGTAAATGATTCGGCCACTGTCATAGTGAGGAAGATTGCAGCATAAGCGAATATGCCTGGCGCCATATAGTCAAACGCCGTGAGCTTGCTAACTTGGATCAAAGAAGGCCTGCCTATCTGAATCGGCCTTGGAACGGAAATCGGCTGTTCCCCGTAGACGGTTGCTGTAAGAACTTGTTGTATGATCGGTGGAATCGCCTGAGTTGCAAACATCGACCCGCTATCCAGGTACAACTGAACCGTCGTGTTCACCCAAAGGCTTGAATTCGTTGGTGCGTTCCAGAATGAAATGCAACTCTGACCAAAGTTCTCGGGAATTAGGAGTACAGCCTGAATTTTCCCTTGAAGCAAGTCGGTTTGTGCGGTTTCATTGTCGGAATAGTCTTGAATTTTCAGAATCTCGGTACCGGTGAGGTTTCCGATGAGATGTTGCGACCATTGCTGGTCCAATACTGCTGAATCCATGTTGACCACGCCTATTTGATACGTGGTTGACTGGGTACCTCCAATCGCTCCGAAAGAAACTCCGAACACCAACGTAAGAACCACAGGGAACAGAATAATCAAGAACAATGTAGCTGGTTCTCTTATCATTCTCTTTAGATCCTTTTTAACAAGCGAGAAAACTCGTTGAAAGTTCAACTCCTTATTCCTCCCTTATCCTTCTACCAGTCAGCTGAATAAAGACTTCCTCTAGGTTTTTCGCTCTGAACTTGGCTTTCAGCTGCTTTGGTGAGCCAAGAGCAATGAGCTTTCCATAGTCTATTATTCCCACCCTGTCGCAGAGCTCCTCAGCTTCCTCCATGTAGTGCGTCGTCAGAATAACCGTCTTGTTCCGCTTTTTAAGCTCCTTTATGAAGCCCCAGACGGCACGCCGAGATTGAGGGTCCATGCCAACCGTAGGCTCGTCCAGAAAAGCTATTTCGGGATCATGTACCAAGGCCATTATGAGGTTTATTCGCCGTCTCATGCCTCCACTGTATTTTCCAACCCGCCTTTTAGCATCTTCCAATAACCCCATTTTTCTTAGAAGGTCATCTGCGTTTTTCTTCAGTTTCTCCTTTTGCGTTGCGTGAAGATTTCCGAAGAGTTCCACGTTTTCTCTTCCCGTGAGATGCGAGAATACAGCCGTGTCCTGTGGGCAGACGCCTATCAACTCTTTGACTTTATCCGTTTTCTTTCGAACGTCATAGCCACCCACACTGACCGAACCGCTTGTTGGTTCCAATAGTCCACAAAGAACGTTAATAGTGGTGGTTTTTCCAGCTCCGTTTGGTCCAAGCAGCCCAAAGAGCTCTCCCTTTTCAACTTCAAGGCTGAGCCCATCCACTGCAGTAACATCTTCGAACCTTTTGGTGAGGTTATCGATGACTATTGCCGATTCTTTCGAAGTCACCACACATCACACAATCATCCGTTAGAGTCAAAGAACTTATTTATTTTATGCCAACAGGTTGAGAGAAGAAAAAGAGAGTGGGGGAATGATTGCGATACTCCTTGACTAAACGTCTGCTTGGTTTTTCCAACATTTCGAGGCCGCGCGCCTATTTCTCTAATGTTCTTCTTATTTTGCGTAGTTCTGTTAGGATTTGCTGGTTTATGTCTTTTGTGGGTTTGGTCTCGGCTTCTGCTTCTATTGCTTGGGGTCGCAGTCCTTTTACGAAGTTGATTATGATGACTTTTATTTCTTCAAAGTTCTTCACTCCAAAAATTACTGCCTCTGCCACTTTAGCACCGCTGCTGCTTGTCCCAGAGAAGCCTGCAGTTTGAATCGAAAGCTTACCCAATCCAAAACGCCTAGAAATCGGACCTTGATAGATGTTAATGTTGGTTATGCGATTGTAAGACACAAAACTCTTAGTCTTCCACCACACACCCCTCGTAACAGTAATCTTGTCATCGTCTAAAACGTAAGTTATCGAAGAATGAAACTTGGGAATCCAGTATAACGTGAATCCAGTGGCGACGAAAAGTGGAACAAAACACGACAAAGCAACAGCAACTCCAATCCAAGCCTCACATGAAACCATAACAAAGACGACAACGGGAATAATCCACGAAAGAAAACCGCCAACCACCACAATAGCAAGATAAACCAGATAAAGCCTCTTTAACTCAGAATCAGCCCCAAACTCCTTAACAACAGCCATAACAACAACCCAACACAAAAATAAAGCCCATCCAAGCTTAAAACCATTTTGTCAGCCTTCCTTCCCTGCTAAACCTTCATCATCAAAACTATATACAAGGGGGTATCTCGTATCAGAGCACCACTTTAGACTCTTCAACGCATGTTGAGCACTCGCCCATAACCACCAGTCGTTAACGGTTCTTGCGACTTAGTATGGTTTTAAGTGTGGCACGATTCTTGTTCACGACAGTTAGGGCTTAAGTTCATCAAAACAGAAACTTTTAAATGACCCCAATCTTTTAGCCTAATTCGCTTAAGGTGCAGCTTAGTTGAGTAAGAAGATCGATCAAAAACAGTTACAAAACATCCTCTTCGAATCTCCGAAAGGAATAGCAGAACTACTAAGATCCGCTGCCCATCCAGCAAGGATACAAATACTAGCACTACTCTTACGAGAAGAACATGAATTTTCCAAATTAATGCAACACACAGAACTATCAAAAACAGCTCTAGCCAACCACCTGAACCTACTGATGAAAAAAGGACTCGTCAAAAGGTTTGCCAGAGGAGAATACAGCCTAACAGTTGACGGCAAGGAACTATTAAACGCCGCAGCAGCGACGTATAAAGATTCTACTCGGAGAGAGGAAGAGAGACGCGAGCTTCTATTCAGAAGTTACACCAAAGGCTTGATTGAGGGAAAAAAGTTGAATAAGAAAGTAATAAGAAAAAAAGTTGAGTATCTGTCATGT
>Ga0315543_1002984_pt1 | contig 15675 bp, 12 predicted proteins | sample SalMarSW160210MG_2_FD_203098 | JGI IMG/M metagenome (GOLD analysis project Ga0315543, IMG submission 203098) | Salt marsh sediment microbial communities from the Plum Island Ecosystem LTER, Massachusetts, United States - Salt Marsh Sediment SW1601-210 ...
TAGCGTTTGTGAGCATCCAATGCTATAATTTCCATATGCGTGTCTCCTTTCTGCGGCTTCAGTACCGCATTAGAACCTATTACGGTATTGTATACCGTAACAGGAGACACGCTTTCATAAAATCATTCCGAGCGGAGCAAAGCGGAGTCGAGGAATCTATTTTAACAGACCCCTCGAGCTTGCTCGGAGTAACGATGTTTCTCAGCAATGCCAACAGTCAATTCGGCTGCGACAGAGCACTAGCTACAATTACACAGGTACTCTTCCGGCACCTCATCAAGACTGAAAAATACATCTTTTTCAGGAAACGCAGCACGCGCCAACGGATCCATCAACTTCCTGTCCCGTGTCAAAATGCCATCAGCCCTTGATAAATAAGTCACATATTGCATATCATGAAAATCATGGGAGGCATATTTTAATTTTGGGAAACTTCCACATTTGGCCTTTTGCCAAGCCCATTCTAAACTCAATGCAATGCGAAGGCGAATATCACACCAATTATACCAATCTGGTGTAAGATAAGAAGCAATATCAGGTTTCAGCTTTTTTATAAATTTATTCATTGATTGATCCGTAGCTTGAACCCAACTTTTAAACCGAGAAGCTTTATCGACCATATCTTCTTTACGCATTCCATTTATCATATCTCTTTGAATATTAGCATAAAACTTTTCTCCAATTCTAAGTAATCCTTTAACGATTGGTTGAACCGTTTGCCAATAACATTTGGCTTCGTGTTTAAAATAATCCCCATCATCGCTAAGGATACCTGTTCTAATTGCGTTGGTACTATTCTCATCGATGATTGAGTCAACAGGTAAAAAAGCCTTCTTTTCTTTTTCGCAAAGATTAAACGGTGAGTAAGCGTAATATGCTCCTGCTCTAATTATCTTTTGAATGCGACTTAGTAAATCCAAAGAATCACGATCCTTGCTTATTAAGCATTCAACACATAAAATATAGGTTAAAACAACATGATAATTCTTTACAAATTCTGAAAGTATGTTCTCCGAAATACCTTGAAAACAATTCTTATCAATTACCAGTAAATTCGACATTTTACTACCCCCAAATTTATTCAGGTCATAAGAATTGTACAACGGTTTTTTTCATAAGCTTAGAATTGGCGTTTTGGCCGGTGAATAGGCGAAACTGTGCCATAGCTTGGTTGACAAACATCGAAATGCCGTCGATGGTTTTCAGGCGTTTTCTTTTTGCCTGCTTCAAAAGCAAAGTCTTTGCAGGATTGTAAACCGTATCGAAAACAACCATTCCCTTTTTCAAAAACTCCGCAGGAATCGGCGTCGCATCGACGTTCGGGTGCATTCCGATACTCGTGCAATTTATCACCAACTTCGCATCCAGTCCTGCTAATTCATCCAGGCCCGCGAACTCACAGCAGAACTCACCAGATAGTTTCTCAGCCTTTTCTACTGTGCGGTTATAGATTTTTATTTTTTTTACGCCCGCATCAGAAAGGCCGGCTACTATCGCTCTTGCGACGCCACCTGCACCGATAACAGCAACCGCTGTACGCTTCAAATCCCGCCGTTTAATCCCAGCCCCATCTGTGATTGCATCCAGTGCTCCCGCATAGTCAGTATTGTACGCCTTTAGCGTGCCATCCTTACTGATTAGCAGCGTATTGACCGCTCCGATCTTCTCTGCCAAAGGCTCCACAAAACCAGCGATTGCTCGCACAAACTCAAGTGCATTTTGCTTATGCGGAATCGTTACGCTAAAGCCGCCAAAATCGAGCCACTTACGCTGCAAAACACCGCGCATAAACGCATCAAAGCCATCCTTGCCATCTTGAATAAGAAGCGGCAGATACAACTTGTTCATCTTCGCCTGGGCAAAACACGCGTTGTGAATGGCAGGACTAAGCGAATGGCCAACCGGATCAGCAATCACACCGTAAAGACTTGTCTCGACATCGATGGAATCGTAGTGGTATAAATTTCTAAACCGCTCGATAGCCAACTGCCCCGGAGCCGTTGTGCTTTGTTCATCGATACTTGCGTACGTAACGAGGCTGCCTAATTTCTTTGCAAGAATTCGGCTGATTAAGCCAGCCTGGCCCATACAAAAAACAATTCGCTCATCACCCGTCTGGCGCAACAAATCAAAAGCCTCGAAACAGTCATTGATATGGTATACGGTGTAGACAAGCTTTGGTATTGCTACTGGACAGATCGCCAGGATGTCACGATAAAGTTTTTTTATGTTTGCAAACTTAGATTCGAAGTCGTGAGCAGACAAGATCAGCCGGGTCTTAGAACTCTGCGACAACGCCAGGCGAATTTTCTCCTGATTCTCCGTTTTCAGAAAATTTTGATATTCAAAATCAATAAACTCAACGCCGGCCTTTGCTGCCTCTGTCAATACACTCACCCGCAAACTCACAGGATGCTCCCCTGCGCCACCTTCGCGCTTATCCCGGCACGTTACTATTATGGGCACAGCTTTAGTACAGATCGTCCTGGCCTGAGCGATCAGAACCCTTACAAGCTCTACACTGAGTGCCTCAAGGTAATCAGTACGCAGCTCAAGTGCCTCAGCGCCGGCAGAAAAGGCCTGCTTGATATGCCTTTTTGCCTGCTCAAAATCCGTTGCAGGTATTGGAACCGTTAAATGTGTCATAGCAATACGAAAATATACAACCGAAAAAATTCAAAGGCAACAGGATGAAACAGAGATTGTGCAGAAACCTTCATCACAAATAGCACATGCTTGACAATTGCCACACAACTTTGTACAATTATAGCTGTTTTTCGACACTTGCATACACCGGAGGAGGCAAAAACAATACAGTTCATAATACGCGGGTTTCTGCTGGTCCGGAAAGAACACTCCTGAATTCGGGGGTAAGCGCGAAGATCAGCTTGCCGATAAGGATAAAAAAATAATATTCAGACACACTAATTTAGCATTTGTGACAGTGGTGCTGCTACTTGCTTGCAGCAGAATCTCTGCCAGACCAACAACAGAGTACGAGGCTGAACAGGTTGTAACCGGCTGGCTCACAGCTGACATCCGACCTCTCGGCACAAACCTCGGCAGATATGTTGTCGATGTGCAAACATTCACTAACAACTACGGTGAGCCAATCTACTATATCGTCCATCTGTACCCTCGTGGCTTCGTCATTGTACCAGCCGACGACCTGATTGAGCCTATAGTTTGTTTTACCGTCGCTGACACTTACGATGCGTCATCAGAGAATCCCCTCACAGCACTGGTTACTCAGGACCTGGCCGGGCGCATCGAGACGGCAAGGATCAAGAATAACCAACAAATAGGGATTAGTACTTTTGAAGTTTCTGATACTCAACGTAAGTGGAATCACTTTCTCAGTCTCGCCGAAACAGCCACGGGCAAAATCACAATTATGAGCATAGTTTCTATACCCGATGTCCGCGTAGCCCCGCTGGTGCAGAGCAAATGGTCGCAGCTCGATGTATGCAATGCTAATTGCTACAACTACTACACGCCCAACAACTACTATTGCGGTTGCGTCGCCACCGCGATGGCCCAGATAATGCGCTATCACGAGTACCCAACCACAGGAATAGGTACACACGACTTTCCGATCAAAGTGGACGAAAACTCCCAAACGGCATCCACAATGGGCGGCGATGGCAATGGTGGCCAATACAACTGGGCCGACATGATGCTTGTTCCCACCTGTAGCATAACCGAAGAACAACGACAAGCCATCGGATCGCTCTGCTACGACGCAGGTATTTCCATAAACATTGAATACAGCGACGATGGTTCCAGCGCCGACGCACTCGATGTTAAAGATGCTCTAACCGATACGTTCAAATACGACAACGCGGTAGCTAGCTATAACGATGGTGACGATATTGGCTCAGCCTTGATTGAAATGATTAACCCTAACCTCGACGCAGCCCTGCCGGTTATTCTCGGTATCTGGCGCGATGAGAGCGGCCACGCAGTCGTCTGCGACGGCTATGGCTACAACACATCGACACTGTACCATCATCTAAACATGGGCTGGGAGGGACACGATGACGTATGGTATAATCTTCCGAACGTAGATGCTAATCCCAGTTACACATCGGTTATCGTCTGCATATACAATATTTTTCCAACGGGTACGGGTGAGATAATCAGCGGCCGAGTCACTGACAGGGGAGACCGTCCAATTCGCGATGCAATGGTTGTTGCTCAACGCAGAAGTCAATACTACACCGCCACAACCAACACCAAGGGTATATATGCACTGGCTGAGATTCCATCAGCATCAAGGTATACAATCACCGTAACGAAGGCGGGCTACGTATTCACAAATAAGACTGTGACGACAGGCACTTCCAGAGATACGAGGAGTATCACCGGCAACAAATGGCAGGTCGATTTTGTGGGCTTTACAACCAGCGACCTGGATGGTGATTATGTTGTTGACTACTCTGACTTTGCCATTTTTGCGATGTCATGGCTGACCACGCCAGGACAGCAAGGATGGAACGCTCGTTGCGATATCAGCAATCCCGCCGATGACTTTGTAGATGTCCTGGATCTCGCCGAGTTCGCTAAAAACTGGCTTGCAGGCACTGAGTAGTCATGCCTTAACCATTCCCCTCAGATAGGCTGCTCGTGTAAATTCATCTGGGCTAATCTGAGGTCCGCCACCTTACGGCTGACTTTTTTCTTGCTTTTTCAGCGCAATGAAGTAGATTTCTCAAAAGATTTTTCGTTGGAGATTAAGCAATGATAGGCAAAAAGATTAGACTCGAAAGAATAATCGACCGCAATTCCAGCAGAACCGTAATCATTCCGATGGACCATGGCGTCACCGTTGGGCCTATCGAAGGCCTCGCTGATATGCGCACCACCGTTGCCAAGGTGGTCGCCGGCGGAGCAAATGCAATCCTTATGCACAAAGGCATGATTAGCGCAGGCCATCGTGGTACCGGCAAAGACGTGGGATTGATAATTCATCTTTCCGGAGGTACATCGCTAAGTCCTGACCCGAATGCCAAAGAGCTGGTCTGTACCGTCGAAGAGGCAATCAGGCTCGGAGCCGATGCGGTCTCTGTTCATATAAATCTTGGTGCACCGACCGACAAGGAAATGCTGCACCAACTGGGATATGTAAGCGAGCGATGCTTCCAATGGCAAATGCCGCTGGTTGCAATGATTTACACGCGCGGCGTAAAAATCAAAGATGAATTCGATGTCGCTAATGTCAAGCACGCTGCCCGTGTCGGAGCTGAGCTTGGTGCCGACATCGTCAAGGTTCCCTATACCGGCTCAGTCGAGACCTTTAAGCAGGTTGTTGATGGTTGTCCGGTGCCGGTTGTTATAGCAGGCGGGCCAAAGATGGGCAGCGACGATGAAATCTTTAAGATGGTTGAAGGCGCCTTGGCTGCCGGTGCGGCAGGTGTATCGATTGGCCGAAACGCCTTTCAGCACGCCACACCGGACAAAATGGTTCAAGCCCTATCTAAAATGGTTCATCACGGCGCCTCTGTCAAAGACGCCATTGAAATACTACAGACCTGAATGCCTCATACTCTACAGGGCAACTCCGGAATCTGTCGCTATCTTCTTGCCGGTCGCCTTTAAGATGCCTTTGTCATTTAATTACCACTTGCCTTGGAGTCCGAAGCCGGAGCCACTGGAAGTGCCTTTTCGACCTTCTTGCCTGTGACGTCGCTGATGCTCATGTCTGATATGAGCTGTCCCTCGAGTTTCGCTCCATCGAGTTTGCCTTTGAAGTCCATCTCGAATGTCTGGTCGCCCCAACCCATCTCAAGTTTAAACGTCAACTGGTCGCCTTCGAGCTTGATGTCCTTCATCGGGAGCTCACCATCAAAGAATCCGTACCTGCCGGTCAAGTCTCCAAAAATCTTCATCATGCTTGTATGCGTGCCCCAATCGGAGGTTGTCGTAAGTTCCCATTCTCCGACAAGCTCTGCGCCAAATCGTTTGCCACTAACCTGCCACTGGCCCATTTCGTTCTTGAACATTCCAGTCAGGTCATGGTCTTTGAGAACGCCTTCATAGTACGTCTCAAACTCGAAGTCACCGAGCTTGCTCTCTCGAGTGAAGGTGAGCTTTCCATCCTTGAATTTGACATCGGAGATTATGTGCTCGCCCTCCTCTTTGGTCCACTCGCCCGTTAGCGTACCATCCGGCTTCTGAGAAATTATTAGCCTGGCATTGATGTCCCGATCACTGACATTGAAGTTCATATCCCACTGACCCAGGATCGGACATTTGGGTTTTGGTCGGGCTCCAACAGCAGAGAACTCGCCCCAATCACTTGACATTGTGAGCATGAGCTTGCCGTCTTTAAGGGTTCCCTCGTAGTTTACTGTTGATTCCCGGTCAGGCGGACCAACTGTGCGATTAAAAGTGAGCTTACCATCCTGGAATTTTACATCGGATAGCTCCCTGGGGCCCCACGTGCCGGCGAGCGAACCATCTGCATTTTTAGAAATATTCACCATGGCAAAGTTCTGCCGGCCGTTAAATTCCATCGTGATTTCCCAGTCACCTGTGATGTCTTCAGCCGCCCAGGCCAGCGACGTTTGCACCAGCAACAAAACAGAAACGACCACCATAGACTTGATACTTTTTTTGCGAATTAGCATCCGATTCATAACAGAACTCCTAAATAATGGATTTGTCAATTAATCCCTGCTCCGCGATGCAGCAGTAGTATGGCCGAAAGAATACCGCAAAGCAGTCCAAAAGGCAACTACTCTATCGCAAAAAAAAAATTGCACAAAAGAAGAACCGCAACCATAAGTGAGCGGTAAACACCAACCGATTCATAGCGGATATAAATCCTATTCCCACCGGCGCTACGAGAATCCCATGTAGTCTTTACAGTAGGTGGTACTCGACACGCTAATTTTTTCATTTTGATGTATATTTTGCTTTTTGCACTTTGATTTTTAATTTGCTCTTGGCTCCGCCGGTCAAAACAACTCCACCCCCATCCTCCAAAGACTTCTCAGCGTCAATAATCCACAGCAAGGCTTTGTAAGTCGCCCCGCCTGGAGAGAGACCACCCAAGCCATGCAACTTATCACTTAATCGGCATGTCGCTACTCAAATCTTGCGCGAAGCTTTATCCATCCTTATCCGGCGTTTCGGATACTTCTAGCAATTCCAATTTGAAATCCAGATCTTTACCCGCCAACGGGTGGTTCGCGTCGACGGTTATGTTGGAATCAGAAACAGCCGTTATCGACACTATCATCGGCTCACCGTTTGGCTGGTCAACTTTCAGACTCTGCCCGACTTGAGGTTGCATTCCTTCCGGCAAGTCATCCTTGGGGATGTCCTTGGTTAATTCTTCCTGACGTGGACCGTAGGCCTTTTCAGGTGGAATGGTGACCGTTTTAGACTGGCCGGGCTCCATTCCGTGTACCGCCTCGTCAACCCCCGGTATGATCTGACCTGCGCCAAGGGTAAACTCAAGAGGCTCACCCTTCTTTGAGTCGGCAAATACAGTCCCATCGTTCAATTTACCTGTGTAGTGGATTTTCACACTGTCACCTGATTTTGCCTGCTTCATAGCGATTCTTTCCTTTCTCTTCTCTGACGTTCAAAAGCACACACTTCTTGCCAAGGTCGGCACCTGTTGTAGACATATCGCTCCAGGTGCCCTTGGCCGAGCCAACAACCCCCACGTAAATCCAATTTAAGGGACAATGTACAGTAATGCAATCCTACAGACCCCAAAAAACCAAAAAACTATTCAGAAACTTGCCTGTCTCCGGAGCAGATGCATATCTTTTAGGGCCTGCTGAGTTGAAACATTGGAATCACTCAAGAATGTATGGCAAATCCGACAAGTCTTAAGCACTATGCAGCCAAATATATTGACAGAGCTCGCGAATTGGCGTTAAATCTCGTTCAGAAAAAAGTCTGGATTCCTAAAACATAAGGATAGATGCCATGAAGAAGCTATGGGTAAATTGCGTTCCATACAAAAAGGAAATCGCTATTGCTGCGCTGGAAAGCGGCGCTGAAGCTATTGTTCTGCCCGATGGGCAAAGCGATACTGTGCGGCAGTTCGGCAAAATAAAAACAGTCGAAAAAACCGGCGATATCAAGCCGGGCGCCGATTTCGAGTTCATTGATATAGCCAGTAAACAAGATGAAGATAAAGCTGCTGCGGTACCAACCAGCAAAATCGTCGTCTTGCGAATGCTCGACTGGACGATTATCCCGATTGAAAATCTTCTGGCTCGCCGCGGCGCCAATCTGATGGTCCAGGTCGAAAACTCTGAACAAGCTAAGCTCATGGTCGAGATTCTCGAAAAAGGCGTCGATGGCGTTTTACTCAACACCAACAACGTCAATGAAATCAAGAAAACCGCTGAGATAATTCACGGCATCAGTGAGAAGATTCCGCTCGTAGAGGCCACCATTACCGCTTGCAAGCAGCTCGGTATGGGTGATCGCTCGTGCCTCGACACCTGCACGCAGATGTCACTTGGTGAAGGAATGTTGGTTGGCAATACTGCTTCGGGATTCTTTTTGGTGCATTCTGAATCGATCGACAATCCTTACGTCGCTTCACGGCCGTTCCGCGTCAACGCCGGCGCAGTACACGCATACACCCTCGCGCCGGGCGGCAAGACAAAGTACCTGTCAGACCTAAAGGCCGGTGACGAGGTCATGCTGGTTGACTTCCAGGGCAAAACACAAACTGCATATCTCGGCAGAAACAAAATTGAAAAACGCCCAATGATGCTCGTAGAAGCCGAGGCTGAAGGACATCCAATAAGTCTCGTTTTGCAAAACGCTGAGACTATCCGCCTCGTAAGCCCTGAGGGCAAAGCTATCTCGATTACAACCTTAAAACCCGGTGACAAGGTTCTTGTCCACATCGAAAAAGCCGGCAGGCACTTCGGTATGCAGGTCGATGAAACATTGATAGAAAGGTGAAATCGTGCTTTGGCCAAACGAGACCCCCAGCGTACTTTTAGCTGTTGTCTTGGGCGCTATAGACAGAGAGACAGTATCGCAGGTCCTGCCGAGGGGCAGAATTGACCAAACAATAAAGCAAAACAGTAAGAAAAAAGGAGGCAGAAAATGAAACGGAAAAAATTATCACTGGCTGCATTGCTTATTCTAGCTGTAATACTGGGCTATACGCATGAGTCTTGTGCAGTTGAGCCACTAGACCAGGCCGCGACCCAGCAAGCAGTCTCGCAGAAAGTCGACCTCATCGCCCAGGATGCAAAGGTCGAAAAACTCTGCAATGATTTCAGTTTCACCGAAGGCCCGGCAGCCGACGCAGAGGGTAATATCTACTTTACGGATATTCCGAACAACCGAATCCACAAATGGTCCCTTGATGGCAAACTATCTACATTCATTGAGAACTCAGCCGGTTCAAATGGTTTGTACTTTGACAAAGACGGAAACCTGCTTGCCTGTCAAGGCGGTGGGCGAAGATTGGTCTCGATCGACCCCAACGGCAATATCACTACGCTCGCAGACAAATATGAAGACAAACGCTTTAACAGCCTTAACGACCTCTGGATCGACCCAAACAGCGGAGTCTACTTCACCGATCCCCACTATGGACGCGACAGAGATGATATGGAGCAGGATGGCGAACACGTCTACTACCTCGCCCCTGACCGCAAGAAGGTTATCCGAGTCATCGACGATATGGTTAGGCCTAACGGCGTCATCGGCACTGCCGACGGCAAGAGTCTCTATGTCGCAGACCACGCCGGCAGAAAAACTTTCGTTTATACTATCAATAAGGACGGCACCTTATCTGGTAAAAAGCTCTTTGCACCGGAAGGTTCCGATGGCATGACCATCGATAACCAGGGCAACATCTACCTGACAACAAATTTGGTGTCTGTCTACAATTCGAAGGGCAAAAAGATTCAGGAGATAAAAGTTCCACAGCGCCCTGCCAATGTCTGCTTTGGCGGCACAGACAAGCAGACTCTTTTTATTACTGCCCAGACATCGCTCTACTCAGTCCGAATGCGCATCAAAGGCCTATAAAGGTGAGCTGAACAAAGTAATCAAACGGACAATGCGGAAGAAAAAATAATAAACGGCCAGGTAAGGTTAACACCTGGCCTTTATAATTTTATCCCGAGTGTAATCGCGGGACCTGCCTGTTCCGCCCAAAATGGTCTTTATTTGGTGCGGGGGCGATGACCATAATAACCCTCAGGGTAAACCTGTGGGCTAACCATTTTTATTGCGCTGGTCTTTAACATACCTAATCTTGCTTTTCAATTCCTCCCGGTCAAAACAGAAACGCTTATCAAAACCCTTTGTCCAAACTCTTCCAACAAAACCTCTGCCTCGAAGAGCAATGCGGGCAGCGTTCTTATAATAACTCACAACCTTCTCGATGGACTCATTTGTGCGCTCAGCCACTATGTGGACGTGACTGGAACATACCGAAATTGCACATATCTGCTGCCGAATTTCTTGAGCTTTGTTAAGAATAGCACGTCGAACAATAGCACGATGCTCGGTGTCAAATCTTGTGGCGGGATTTTTCAGCCTTTTCAGATTTGATTTCAATAGAGCATCATTTTTCCCGGAGAATTTTCCCATCCTTGACATACCCACGCTTATCACCTTGCAGCCAGCTTCCGTATGTTGTCCAGGTAATCATGCATCCGATGATTTCCCTCATGTTTTGATGATAATGTTTACCGCCAACCGGTCAATTCCAATCTTGGTTAGCCCCCAATTTTACATTGGGGGTCTATGACACAAAAAGGAAAGGCCGATTCCTTTAGGGAGTCGGCCTTTACAAATCCTGGCGATGACCGGATTTTATCCGCCGAAGCTTTAGCGAAGGCGAACTCGCCCTTCTTAGATTCTCACCGGCGCAAAAGGTAAGGGCTGCGATGCTCGCACACCACAGCCCTTATAAATCCTGGCGATGACCTACTCTCACCCCGAAGGACTACCATCGGCCGCACGGGCTTAGCTTCTGAGTTCGGAATGGGATCAGGCGTTTCCCCGTACGTATAGTCACCAGGAAGCTTATTTAGATCCGAGCCATCGGCTCGGCTCTATTCGTATATGCGTTTATGCGTAAATGGGTATATCAGTACAACCAACTCATCTACTCATCAACCCATATACTCATCCACGCTGGATATGCAGATGCGGATATGAGCACAAAGTTCGTGGTTCGTGGCTTGTGATTAGTGGCTAGAATTGTTTTCAAATTACGATTCACGAAACACGCTTCACAATTCACGACCAAGTTCAATCAAGGATTGATATGGTCAAGTAGTCGAGCGTTAGTACCGGTTAGCTGAACACATTTCTGTGCTTACACACCCGGCCTATCAACCTGGTAGTCTTCCAGGGCTCTGTGTCCGGCCGAAGCCGAACTGGAATCCTAATCTTGGGGTGGGCTTCCCGCTTAGATGCTTTCAGCGGTTATCCTTTCCCGACTTAGCTACCCGGCGGTGCCCCTAGCGGGACAACCGGTACACCAGAGGTCAGTGCTTCCAAGTCCTCTCGTACTAGGGAAACATCCCCTCAAGATTCCTACGCCCACGGCAGATAGGGACCGACCTGGCTCACGCCGGTCTGAACCCAGCTCGCGTACCACTTTAATGGGCGAACAGCCCAACCCTTGGGACCGCCTTCAGCCCCAGGATGTGATGAGCCGACATCGATGTGCCAAACCTCCACGCCGCTATGAACGCTCGGTGGAGATCAGCCTGTTATCCCCGGAGTACCTTTTATCTGTTGAGCGACGACCCTTCCACACGGAATCGCCGGATCACTAGGTCCTGCTTTCGCATCTGCTTGACTGATAAGTCTCGCAGTTAAGCACACTTGTACCCTTGCGCTCTACACGCGGTTGCCAACCGCGCTGAGTGTACCTTTGAACTCCTCCGTTACTCTTTGGGAGGAGACCGCCCCAGTCAAACTGCCCACCTAGCACTGTTCCACGCCCGGATTCACGGGTCGCGGTTAGGCAACTAACATAGCAAGGGTGGTATTTCAAGGTTGGCTCTGCGCCCCCCTGAAGGAACGCTTCAACGCCTCCCACCTATCCTACGCAAGATATGCCAGGTGTCAATACCAGGCTACAGTAAAGGTTCACGGGGTCTTTCCGTCTTGCCGCGGGTATGTGGTATCTTCACCACAACTACAATTTCACCGAGTCCGTCCTTGAGACAGTGCTCCAGTCGTTACGCCGTTCATGCACGTCGGAACTTACCCGACAAGGAACTTCGCTACCTTAGGACCGTCATAGTTACGGCCGCCGTTTACCGGGGCTTCGGTTAGGAGCTTCACCCCCATGCTTTCTTGCGAAAGCAAGAATGGGGGCTAACCCATCCCTTTAACCTTCCGGCACCGAGCAGGCGTCATTCTCTATACATCCACTTTACGTGTTAGCAGAGAACTGTGTTTTTGGTAAACAGTCGCCAGAGCCACTTCACTGCGCCCTCAGCATGCGCTCAATGGAAATCAAACGCATCTGGAGGGACCCCTTATCGCGAACTTACGGGGTCAATTTGCCGAGTTCCTTAAGGACGGTTCTCTCGAGCGCCTTAGGATTTTCTCCTCGCCTACCTGTGTCAGTTTCAGTACGGACATGCACCGTTGTCCTGTTTGAGGTTTTTCTTGGCAATGACTCGGGCTGCTCGGGCATCTTAAATCGGCCCTTGCCGTCCTTTGGAGTCTTTGTGTCGGCGGATTTGCCTACCGACGACTCCTCCGGCAGGATAGCCACGACTAGTCAGCTTCCAGCCTCTGCCACTGCGTCACCCCCACAGTTCAAGCCTTCGGTACATGGTGCAGGAATATTAACCTGCTGTCCATCGTCTACGCCTTTCAGCCTCGACTAAGGGCCCGACTAACCCTGGGCGGATTTACCTTCCCCAGGAAACCTTAGGCTTTCGGCGAACAGGATTCTCACCTGTTTTATCGTTACTCATGCCGGCATCATCACTTGCTGCCGCTCCACCGCTCGTTACCGTACGGCTTCAGCGCTGACAGCAACGCTCTCCTACCACCCGCACTTACTTTGAGAATCCACAACCGAATCGTTATTAACCCTCCCTAACGGTCGGGGCTATTCCGTTTTTCGCTCGGCAGTGAACTCTCAAAGCAAGCGCGGATCCGCAGCTTCGGCGTCCTGCTTATTCCCGTTCATTATCGGCGCCAAACTGCTCGACCAGTAAGCTATTACGCACTTTTTAAATGGTGGCTGCTTCTAAGCCAACATCCTGGCTGTCACAGCAATTCAACTTCCTTATGAACTTAGCAAGACTTCGGGACCTTAGCTGGCGATCTGGGTTGTTTCCCTCTCGACTATGAAGGTTATCCCCCACAGTCTGACTCCTGAGATAGTCTTTACGGTATTCGGAGTTTGGTTGGAGCAGGCAGGCTGGTGGCCCCCTATCTCCATTCAGTAGCTCTACCCCCGTAAAGTAGTAACTCAAGGCTAGCCCAAAAGTTATTTCGGAGAGAACGAGATATCTCCAGGTTTGGTTAGACTTTCACTCCTCCCCACAGCTCATCCCCTAACTTTTCAACGTTAGTGGGTTCGGTCCTCCAGGGATTTTTACATCCCCTTCAACCTGGCCATGGGTAGATCACCTGGTTTCGCGTCTACCACCTGCGACTCAATCGCCCTGTTAAGACTCGCTTTCGCTATGGCTTCCCCCCTGAAGGGGTTAACCTTGCCACAGACGGTAACTCGCCGGCTCATTATGCAAAAGGCACGCGGTCACCCATTTCCCGCACCTACTTTGACCAGATGAGTTTAAATCCTAATCTCTAAACACTAAACAATCACAAAATACAAAATTCAAATGCTCAAAACTTCTTTTGTTTTGAATTTTGAGCTTTGGTAATTTGGACTCGTCAGGGCGGAGCCTGCCGTAGCACGGTTTGTTTAGGATTTAGAATTTAGATATTCGGATTTAACTTTGCTGAGCAAAGTAGGTGCGGGACATAGGGCTCCCACAGCTTGTAGGTGTATGGTTTCAGGTACTTTTAACTCCCCTAATAGGGGTACTTTTCATCATTCAGTCACCCTACTGGTTCACTATCGGTCGTCGAGTAGTACTTAGCCTTGGAGGGTGGGCCCCCCTGCTTCACACAGAGTTCCACGAGCTCCGTGCTACTCTGGTGCGCCAACGCAAAGTTCAAGTTTTCGCATACAGGACTATCACCTTCTATGGTCGGACTTTCCAGACCGTTCTGCTAACTGTCCCTCTGATTATGCCGGCGCCCGCAACCCCAAGGAGCAAGCTCCCTGGTTTGGGCTTTTCCGCTTTCGCTCGCCGCTACTAACGGAGTCTCGGTTGATTTCCTTTCCTGCAGGTACTTAGATGTTTCAGTTCCCTGCGTTCGCTCCATACGGCCTATGCATTCAGCCGTAGGTGACGGAATCTGGTTGCCCAGTTCCGCCGGGTTGCCCCATTCGGACATCCCGGGATTAACGGTTGCTCGGCACCTGCCCCGGGCTTATCGCAGCCTGCCACGTCCTTCATCGCCTCTCGACACCTAGACATTCCCCATACACCCTTAGTAACTTGACCATATCAATCTATGATTGAACAGGCTTGTAAAGTCGCCTAATGAGCGCTCATATAAGCAAGCCTTTCGCTTCTAAAGCGAAAAACCTGCTGGGAATTTATCCCGCGCATCTGCATATTGACTTGTCAAAGAACAAAGTTCGTGGCTTGTGCTTCGTGATTCGATTCACGATTCACTATCCACGATTCACGAAATGGAGACGACCGGGCTCGAACCGGCAACCTCCGGCTTGCAAAGCCGGCGCTCTCCCAGTTGAGCTACGTCCCCGGGCCTTGTTAGTCGCTCGTATCTCGAAACACGAACAACAATTCACGAACCACGAAAAAGTGGGCCCGGGTAGATTCGAACTACCGACCTCACGCTTATCAGGCGTGCGCTCTAACCAACTGAGCTACGAGCCCATACATAGAGTGCCACTTTCAACGCCTATCAGCGTTACAGCCTTAATCGGCTAATGGTCGGTTATAATTATACACTTAACAAAGAGCAACAAAAAAACCGCTGCCTAACTGCCAGCGGTTTCAAAAGGCACATACCTTTGACCGACAGTCTAAAGCAGAAATACGTAAGTTATCAGGATTCTTCTCAAAATGCCTATTAAACCTTTCTGCTGGGCACTTAGACTCTTCATTCACCTATCCTATAATAAATTCTATTACGATATCGACAAACGGTCAACACTTTTTTAATGATTTTTTAATTTTTGCTGTTATATATATACAGTCGGCTAAGGTTATTTGTTCGAGACCGGATGCAAAATCTAACCATCGCGGATTTATATTGACAACAGAGGCAAATTCCCAACAATTAGCTTTAGTGACGTACGCAGCCCCGGTTATCACAGAATTGCATCAGGAAGGGCGAAAATCGTTTTTTTTTATCGTCGCAAGGAAATATCCATTAGATTAGCTATTGGGGATTTTCAGAACCAGCGACTCCATAGATGAGTACCGATGCACCGGCGGCTGCTTGTAAACAGGACCCAAAACCGGCATGGAGGGTAAAACCGATGAGAAAAGGACTTCTCTCATATCTGCTGCTCAGCACTGTTCTTATTACTGTTGCCAAGTCCGATTTTCAGGTAAACACACGCACGCCCTCGAACCAGCAGAAGGCTTC
>Ga0315543_1002985_pt1 | contig 15675 bp, 14 predicted proteins | sample SalMarSW160210MG_2_FD_203098 | JGI IMG/M metagenome (GOLD analysis project Ga0315543, IMG submission 203098) | Salt marsh sediment microbial communities from the Plum Island Ecosystem LTER, Massachusetts, United States - Salt Marsh Sediment SW1601-210 ...
CTTCTTCAAGCCCACCTCTTAAATATCCCTGTTATTACGGAATAGATATGCAAACAAAAGGAGAATTCATAGCCTGCAAAAGATCCGTGGAAAACGTCAGAGATATGATAGGAGTCGATTCTCTTACTTATCAGACCATAGAGGGATTGATAGAAGCAGTTTCAAATGACAAGGTCAAAAAATTCTGTACCGCTTGTTTCACGGGTGAATATCCGATCAAAGCCAATGAAGACGAGGTTCAGCGAATTGAAACAGGCAGGGGATGTAAAGGATAATCTCACACCAAAACATCCAACATAGTCATTAGTCATGAGTCACACGTCATGAGTCGAAAAAAAACAAACAGAATCACAAAGGTCACAAAGTTTTTTATTTGTCTTACTAAATCCAAATTCCAAATATTAATTTTAGCCAGGATTAACTGCGAAGCAACTACTTGTTATTGTTTTATCTTCAAATCAATGTAATCACTTAATTTTTTTCCTATTTTCAACCTAGGTATTTCAATAAAATCATTTCCTTCCCTACGATTTAATTCATTTTGCTGGATGAACAAAGCCCACGGACGTATAGCAAATAAATTAAAGAAGCATTTAGATGATACTAATTTATTATTATAATTAATATCTCTCCCGTGAAGAATAAGATTTCTATAAGGAAAAGATAGAGGAACATTTTTGGTATCATTACGAGATTTATTCATTTTTTTTGCTACTACATCTAACTTATTAATAATACCAGTATCTCGACTCTTTATTTTAAAAATGTCTAATTTCTTATCTTGCTCATAGAAACTCTGGTCTGCAATATCATGTATTAACCCGTCAATTTGTGATAAAACCACAGGAACTGAAGCGTGAAATCTCTTTTCTTTATGATCTTTATAGGCTAATTCAATTAATTCTTTTCTCTCTCTAAATACCCAAACCGCTTTCATTCTTCTAATATTATTAAGAAAATAACTATCGGTTAATTGGTCAGCCAAATAAACTTCTGCTCTCTCAATTCCATCTTCTTCGAAAATTTTAATCGCCTGGTTCATAACTGGTTCCGAAAAATCATCTGTAGCAATCCAACCTTTATTTGCGAATATTTCATTGAATTTAGCAGGTAATTTCTTTAGACATGAATATTCCTTAAGTATGGAATTATATTTATTTAGAACTTTTTGATCATCACCTGGAAACAAGAACGTTAACAAGTCTAATTCCGGTAAACTTTCTTCTATTTCATCAATAATACTCATAACTCAATTCGGGTGTTTCGGAGATATTCCACTCATTCGAACATTAATCTTTAAGCTCATTATAGTTATAATAATTATTTTACCATTATTATCAAGCAATAATCCGCCACAAAGACATAAAGTTTTTTTACTAAATCCTAAATCCCAAACCCTATATCCTAAAAGAATTCAGCTTCTGAATTCTTTTATATTATATTCCCTGCTGCCCAGACCGATCTTTTCAGCCATACCGAAAAATTCATCCATATCTAAATCAATATCAAAAAGGGCTTTTACTTTATCTTTTGTTGCAAATTCCTTTCTTTCCCAATCAACTCCCTTTAGCGGTTCAGCTCTATCGACTAAATCGGCGGAAGCCGCGTCGATGGAAACAATGTCTTTAGAAAACATAAACCCTATATCCCGGACAACTGGAGGCTTAGTATATCCGTAACAGTCACAATGAGGAGATATATCAGTCAAAACATTCAAATAAGCGCACTTTCCTACCTTATCAACTACCGCCTTTGTATAATGCAGGGTCTTTGTCACACATTCTTTTGTTTCCGACCACTGAAACTCAATCGCGCCGTACTTACAAGCCACAACACACATTCCACAGCCAATGCAGGTATCCTCATCGATATGAGCGACCTCTCCAATAGTTATTGCGTTGCTTGGACAAGTTGCCACACAAGTGCCGCAAGCTATACATTTTGAATCTATTACATCCGGCTTGATATCGGAATGAAGAAATAGTTTACCTCTGCGGGAAGCCATTCCCATACCTATGTTTTTGATAGACCCACCGTAGCCAAACAATTCGTGAAACTTAAAATGAGTTAAAACAAACAGATAATCTATATCTTCGATTATCTTACCTACATGCGCAGATTCGTCTCGTAAGTCTTTAATTTCGATATCCGTTTCATCCATGCCGCGTACACCATCACCCACAATAAAAGGGGCATCCACCGCGTTATAGGTAAATCCATTTTTATACGCGTTTTCATGATGGTCGACCGCATTCCATCTTTTTCCCTTATACAAACTATTACAATCAAATAAAAACGGCTTCGCCCCGCGTTTCTTAAGTTCATCGACTATAATCCTTACTATTTCAGGTTTTACATAAGCTTTGTTTCCCAATTCCCCTACATGCAGCTTTATTCCTACATAGTCTCCCTTTTTGACATCGTCAAGATAACCCTCTGCTTTAATAAGTTTTTTTACCACTTCAGGGGGAGGTTTATTTGAAATAGGAGTAAAAATTACATCACTCATATTAATCACGCATTGTAAACTCAGCCCACAGGGGATAATGGTCCGAAATCCGCCATGATAACTGATTTTTAGTAAGATTCAATGATTTTAAAGCAGTTTGCGTAAAATCAAAACTACCGCCACATAAGTATTTTAAAGATAATGCGGGTGTTCCGTCCTTACCTGTAAACCAGGAAATCTGATCATAAAATTTATTTTCCCCGGATGCTCCGAAGATGGTTCGCGGAATTTCATTCATATCATCAGGAACATAAAGTCCCGTAGAAACAAAAGCATCATATAACTTATCCCCATGTCTATCGATATTAAAATCCCCAAGAGTAATAAGATTATGTCCCCAGACATTTATATTTTTTGCCCACTCCGCCAACCAACCGGCAATTGCTCTAAGTTCCCCAACTCTATCCTCCGCTTTTTTCCCGTAAATAACATGCAACGTAACAAGTATAAAAGTTTTATTGCCGGACTGAAAACTTACCGCGTAGGGCGTCCGGGCAAATTGTTTATCAAGATTATCCTGCGAAATTTCGGATAGCTTTTCCTGAGGAACAACCAGTTCGCAAGCAAGACCTGAAAGTCTTATTCTTCTGGTATCGAACACAAAAGCTAAGCGTTCACCATTACCCGGCGCACCCTTTGTGACATCGGAGAGAATAAGTCCCCAACTTGGACCCAGAACCTTTAACAAATACCGTAATGCCTTAAGATTAGCCCTTGTTTCTTGTATTGCCAAAACATCGAATCGTGATGCTATCTCAGCAATACATCGCAAAGCATGAAAATCACGTTTGGGGCTGTCACAATCCGCGGCTTTCCATTTATCCGTAAGATCGCCAAAGGCTCGCAGGTTCCAGGTTGCTATGAGTAAATTCTTATCAAGTGCTTTAGCAGGTATAATGTCATCGAGTGCGTCTCTTAGTGTTTTAAGCTCTTCTGCAATTATCTGGGGCGGCGTATCTGTTACTTCAGGCATTGTACCTCCATTTTTAACTATAATGTAGTTCCACTTATTTTTTTCGCAACAACGGAATCCACATTGGAACTTCATTCATATATTCTTTATATTCATTTCCAAAATGCGAAAGTAAAAGTTTTTCTTCGTAACGCGAAATACGATGCAAAAAAACAATCGCAAAAGCCAGAATAACTGCGGCAGCCAGCGATATACTCAACATCAAGAATCCAAGATAAAGTAAGATTTCACTTAAGTATACAGGATGGAGAACAATACCGAAGACGCTTTTCTTTATCACCTCCGGCTTTTCTCTCTCCTCGCCGAATACGATAGAAAGTCCCGTTCTAGCCAGATAGCCCGACAGGATTATTAAAATTATTCCCAAAGGGATTCTAATAAAAAATAAAAAGTATTTATCCGGAAAAGTCGTATATTTAAAAAAGAACGTATCGGCTATCCAAACAACCGTAAAAAGAAGGGCAAATATAATCTGACCCATATCACCGGCGGGATTTTCACCAATCAGATCTTCCCTACCCTCATGTCTTCTTCCATGTACACTGTTAGTTTGTTTTGTCATTTTTCGTCCCGCATACTATATTATATATTAAGTCTTTTACTACGTCAACCTATTAAACAAATACATCATTAAAGGGATAGATATTAAAGAGAACAGGAAACTCGAAAGAAGAAATTGGCTCACAACAGCCCGGTCACCTCCGTTTCTATCAGTTACAAGAGGAATTGCGGTAACCGGAGGCACCGCGCCTTCGAGCACTAAAATTAACGCAACATTGTAAGACGGCTTAATCAAAATTATTATTCCCAGCACGACAAGAGGCATAACCAAATTTTTAAAAATCAAAAATTTAATGATTTCTCTCGTATATAACTCCCCCACCTGTTTAAAATCAATTAATATATTACCTCCGAGTATTATCATAAGAAGCGGGATACTCATTGCGCCTACCATTTCAAGACTGGAAACAACAAAAGAAGGAATATATGCATTATATCCGGTAAGCTTTAAAATCACTGCCAGAACCGTAGCAATAAAAACAGGATGAAATATTTTTTTCCATTTTATTTTTCCCTTTTTCGAAAAAAACAAAAAAGAAGTAGTAAAAAACAAAGAAGCATGAAATATAATAAATATAAACAAATCAACGATATAATCGGAATTCCTTCCAAACATTCCCGTTATTATTGCCAGAGGGAAGAATATTCCGTTCTGGTAAAAAAGCGATATCCCAAATTCTCTTTTGTTCTCTTTCCTGGCAAAAACAACACCAAGCAAAGTTACAAGAAAAGCAATAATCATAAAAAAACCCCACCACAATGGCAAAACCCACCAATTAGTTTTTATGTGAGGATTAAAATTATTTATTATATTCGTAAATATAAGAGCAGGAAGAGCTATCTCAAGAGCAAGTGGTGAAAGAAGCGAAAAAAAGTTCTCTTTTACCATTTTCCTCGTGATCATCCAGGCACCAATTACACCTATAAAAAGAAGCATTGCGACAGCTTCGAAAGAAGAAATTAATACATTCATATTAAAAATTATTTTTCATCTTCTGCAGTAAATTTTAAAATTCCAATACCCTCAATACCGGACTCGACAAAATCTCCCGCTTTAATCGAACCAACACCTTCCGGAGTACCGGTAGCTATTATATCCAGAGGCTCAAGGGTCATAATGTTGGAAAGGTAAACAATTAGGTCTTCAACCGAAAATATCATGTTTTCAGTATTACTATTTTGTTTCATCTCACCGTTTAACTTTAACCATATATTCAGATTATGACAATCAACATCATTCACCGGTATAATTTCAGGACCTATGGGAGCAAAAGTATTGAAACCCTTCGCGATATCCCAGGGCATACCTTCTTTCATTTCCTTTGCCTGAATATCTCTCGCGGTCACATCATTAAAAACCGTAAACCCAAGAACATAATTCAATGCTTCTTCTTTGGAAATCTTCCAACATCGCTCTTTCATAATGACTGCCAGTTCAACCTCATAATCTACCCTTTTTGAAGCTTTCGGTATTATAACCACACCATTATTACCAATTAAAGCTGAAGGCGGTTTCAGGAAAATTTTCGGCTCACTGGGCATGGATAATTCAAGTTCATTTATATGTTTCTTATAATTCTTTGCGACGGCAAGGATTTTAGTAGGTTTTAATTCTATAAAATCGCACTTGAATTTAAGTTTTACCAGAACTCCCTCCTTTTATTTTTAAGATTATAGGTATTATCAAAAATTAGTCAAGATACTTCGAAAAAGCGCGGCTCTGCATTAAGTACAATTTTAAGTTAAGGGTTTCGAGTTTCGTGTTAAAAAACAAAAAAATCCTTTTTGATCTGTGTTTATCCGCGTCCTATTATCTTTGTGTCTTTGTGTCTTCGTGGCTAACACTCCTTGACTTTTGAGTCAAAAATTTTAAATTTCAATAGGCAACAATCCCAATAATAGGAGGTTCTTAAGTTGAAAGAAAAAATCAGAGTCGCAATTATTTTCGGAGGGAAATCAGCAGAACATGAAATTTCTATCATCTCCGCAAAAAATGTAATCGATGCGATAGATAAAGAAAAATACGAACCTATACCAATCGGGATTGATAAAGATGGGAGCTGGTATATCGACAAACAATCAAAATTTATTCCGGAAAGCAGCAATCCAAAACTCGCAAAAATAAACAAAGCCAATGAAAAAGTAGCTCTGGTGCCGACAAATAATTCAAATAAATTAATGAGTATCACGAGCAATGAAAATAAAGGTAAAATAGACGTTGCATTTCCGATTCTGCACGGTACTTACGGTGAAGACGGCTCCATTCAGGGTCTACTTAGAATGTCAAACATCCCATACGTCGGAGCCGATGTACTCGGTTCCGCTGTGGGTATGGATAAAGACGTTCTGAAACGACTTCTCAGGGACGCGAATATACCAACTCCTAAATTCGAAGTCTTCGATAAATCAAACATAAAAAATACAAGTTTTAAAGAATTGACCCAAAGAATCGGGTCACCGATGTTTATAAAACCCGCGAATATGGGCTCTTCCGTAGGAATAAGTAAAGTCAGTAACAAAGACGAATACAAAAAAGCAATAGATATTGCTTTTGAATATGATAAGAAAATCATATGCGAAGAATCGATAACGGGCAGAGAAATAGAATGTTCGGTGCTTGGCAATGAGGAACCTATTGCGTCGCTGCCCGGTGAAATAGTCGTAAACAGTGAATTTTATTCTTATGAAATAAAATATTTAGACGAAAACGGCGCGACTTTAGAAATTCCGGCTAAACTACCCGAAGATATTATAAAAAAGATACAAGAATATGCAGTTAAAACTTTTAAAGTGCTTTGCTGTCAGGGAATGGCGCGGGTAGACTTTTTCCTGCGCAACAATACCGAAATATTAGTAAACGAAATAAATACTATTCCCGGTTTCACAAAAATCAGCATGTATCCGAAACTCATGCAAGCAAGCGGTATATCTTATACCGAATTAATTGATAAACTCATTCAACTCGCAATCGAAAGGTTCAATAAAGAACAGGAATTGAAGACATCGATGGACTGAAGGTCCAAAGTCCAAACTTAAAAGAAAAAAATTACCACAGAGAACACAGAGAAAAAAATATATTTAACCACGAAATACACTAAAGACACTAAACTCCACCATACACCCCATTTTTTTGTTTGTTTTAACTAAAACCTAAAAAAGCTATTTAACTTAGATTTGAAGAATTTACGTACGGAACAACAAATCACACCCCAATACAGTCATTCTTCCTTACGGGTCAGGCGAATAGCACGAATTTACAAAAAATAGACCTGCTTTTTATTTTTGTTCCTTAATTATTCTGTTAGTTAATTTTACAACAACGTTTATAAATTTAGTGGCTTTTCCAAGCCATATTTCAACATCTTCTTTTTCGAACGTTACAAAATCCTTATAGTCACCTTCTTGCCTATTGTCAAACATTTCGGAATAAAATTCACCAAACTCTTTTTCTACCAGACCCTTATTAACGAATTCTTTATTGAAAAGAGCTCGAACTCCAGAATGTTTGGAAGATGATAGCCCTTTTGCTATTAACAACGCATTGACCGCGTAAAACATTGCATAATAAATTCTATTTACTGTCGATTCGGGAGTAGCATCTTTAATATATTTTTTTGCATCGGACAAGGTATTTTTTGCCTTCTCGAGCCGATATTTCACAAGATCGAGAAACTCTTTCCTCACAGAAGAACACCTTCTCTTTCTACATTCCTGTAGAAAGGCATTACATTAGCCAATGATGAATGCCAGAATTCTTTATTTTCAAGAATCAATCCAAAAACAACATCATATTTCAATTCAATATCATATCTGATATGACTAATTCTTTCTCTTAGTTCTCTGGTTACTTTCTCGCCTACAATAATCAGTAAATCAATATCCGAAAATTCCTCAGAATCTCCTCTTGCCTTCGAACCATACAATATAATTCCTACATCCGGGATTTTCTGTTTAAGCTGTGCTTTAAACTTATTTAAAGCCTTCTTTTCATTTTTCTTTAATACTTTTATTTCTTCTAAGGTTTTCATATAAAAAATAATAAGATAAACCTAAAAGAAAGTCAAGTATAAATTAGTCCAAAGTCTTTTGGACTGTTAGGTGGTTAGGTCGATAGATCTTTAGGTTGTTTAAAGAAATCCAACCCAACGAATCAACAAGCCAACTAATATCTACTTACTACCTTCTGCTCTCTGCTCCCTACTTATCTAACAACTATCCCCTTACTCGATGCTTTCATATCACCCATTTCAAGATTGTAGATATAAACTCCACCGGGAACATTTATTCCTTCTTCATTTGTACCATTCCACGTTGCATTATGAATCCCGGGAACACATTCCTGATCAACAAGTTTCTTTACCAGAGCACCACTAATATTGTAGACATTCAGATTTACTTGTTGTGACACTGTACCTTCCGGTATTGTATAAGTTATAATTGCAGGATTAATAAAGGGATTAACTACGGAAAGTATTAATCTTTGATTTTCCGGATTATCATCTAGCGTAATACCTGATCCAGGTGTTCTAACAAGGAAATAGTAAGGAGTAATTCCACCTGTAAAATTCTCCGTCATATTTATTGTTCCGGATGTACTATCGAGCGCGACCACATACAGGGAATGAAATCCAATTACGAAAGAATCAATCGCCGTTGCCGCCCAACCTACATTTGACGTTCCTCCGCCCGATGTAACCGTTGCTTCTTCCCAAGGACCTTGCGTAGTTTCAAATTGATAAAGAACCTTCATAATATTGGAATTATTCGGAGTTCGCGAATTAACGGATGTTCCCGTAAAAGAAGGGAATTTATCTGTTGTTTCATTATCGGTCAATGGAGTAATGGATGACGCAAGTGGAGAAGGATATATGGCAACCTCTTCTATCACCGTCACATCATTACCGTTTATATTTGACGCATATATCTTATTTGTGTTAGGATTTACGCATATTGCCCAAGGGCTTTCTCCTGAGGCAACAGTAGTAGTTAAATTACTCAGCCCGTCTATTACCGTTACATTGTTACTGCTCTGATTTGCCACATATATCTTGTTTGTGTTTGGATTTACGCAGATGGCAAAAGGTGAATTTCCGGCGGAAACAGTAACAGTTGAATTGTCTGTTCCGTCTATTATCGTTACATTATCACTGTCACGATTTGCCACATATATCTTGTTTGTGTTGGGGTTTACGCTTATCGCCCCAGGTCTCTCTCCTACATCAACGGTAGTGGTCGAGTTACTCAGCCCTTCTATTACCGTTACATTGTCACTGTCACGATTTGCCACATATATCTTGTTCGTCTGGGGATTTACGCAGATAGCAAAAGGTTCAATTCCAACGGCAATAGTGGTAGTCGAGTTACTCAGCCCGTCTATCACCGTTACACTGCTATCTCTATTGTTCGCCACATATATCTTGTTCGTCTGGGGGTTTAGGCTAATCGCATCAGGGAAATAACCGACTTCAACAGTTTCAGTTGAATTGTCTGTTCCGTCTATTATCGTTACATTATCACTGTCACGATTTGCCACATATATCTTGTTTGTGTTGGGGTTTACGCAAATAGCATAGGGAAAATTTCCGGTGGAAACATTGGAAGTTGAATTGTCTAATCCATCTATTACCGTTACATTGTCACTGTCACGATTTGCCACATATATCTTGTTTGTGTTGGGGTTTACGCAAAGCGCGAAAGGCCCTTCTCCAACGGAAACAGTTTCAGTTGTATTGTCCCCACCGTCTATTACCGTCACAGAGTCACTGTAATTATTAGCTACATATATCTTATCTGTGATGGGATTCAAGCAGATCGCGTAAGGTTGAATTCCCGTATCAACATTGGTTGTAAGATTCGACGCCCCATCTATTACCGTAACATTACCGCTGAGATAATTTGCCGCATATATTTTATTCGTAATGGGATTTACGCAAATCGCAGCCACCCCATCTCCCGTCGCAACAGTGTCAGTTGAATTATCCTCTCCATTTATTATCGTTACGTCGCCAGTGCTCTGATTCCCCACATATATCTTGTTTGTGTTAGGGTTTACACTTACTGCACGAGGCCAAACTCCTGCGGAAACAGTGGTGTTTGTATTGTCCTCACCGTCTATTACCGTTACATTGCCACTGAGATAATTTGCCACATATATCTTGTTCGTCTGGGGATTTACGCTTATTGAAAAAGGATAATTCCCAACTGCAACAGTTTCAGTTGTATTGTCCTCTCCGTCTATTACCGTTACATCGCCGCTATTCGAATTTGCCACATATATCTTGTTCGTGTTGAGGTTTACGCTTATCGCCCCAGGACTGTCTCCTACATCAACGGTAGTGGTTGAGTTACTCGGCCCGTCTATTACCGTTACATTGTTACTATCACTATTTACCACATATATCTTGTTCGTGTTGGGGTTTACGCAAATAGCTCCAGGTTTACCTCCAGTGGATACAGTTTCAGTTGAATTGTCCTCTCCGTTTATCACCGTTACATTGTTACTATTCGAATTTGCAACATATATCTTGTTTGTCTGGGAGTTTACACTGATCGCATAAGGAAGACCCCCGGTAGAAACAGTGCTTGTCGAATTGTTTCCTCCATCTATCACAGTTACATTGTCGCTGCTCGAATTTGCTACATATATCTTGTTTGTACTGGGATTAAAACCAATTGCCTGAGGTCCGCTACCAACCTCAATATTGGTTGCAAGATGAGACATTCCGTCTATCACCGTTACATTGTTGCTATCTCGGTTCACTACATATATCTTGTTTGTTTGAGGGTTTACGCAAAGCGCGTATGGACCTCCTCCGGTAGAAACTGTGTCGGTTATCCAGTCGGCATAGAGAGAAGGAACAAAGAAACTGATTGAAAAGAAAATTACTATTAACAAAACTTTTCCGATATACTTACATATCATTTAAAACCTCCTTAATATTTAGAAGTATATGAAAAAAAAGGACTTTTGTCAAGAAGTCATGCCACAAAGGCACTAAGACACAAAGATAATAGGACGCAGATGAACGCAGATTAACAGGATTTTTTTGTCGTTGTTTTAACTAAATCCCAACCCCCAAATCCTATATCCTAAATGTTGCCACGAAGGCACTAAGACACTAAGATAATGGGACGCAGATGAACGCAGATTGACAGGATTTTTTATTTTAACCATCCAACGACCTAACGAACCCACGATCCAACAAAAGGTTGATTCACAATGCTGTTTTTTATTTTTTTTGCCAAATCCTATATCCAAGCTTTACCAATTCACTAATTAACCATTTCCGACTTGCGGAAATCCTTACTTGACAAATGCACGGAAATATCTACAATTCAAACAAAAGCGAGGGAAGATAATTGAAAAAAAACTATTCATTTTCATTTATTATTTTGATTTGTATAATCGCAAGTGTTTTACAATGTACAAAAAGTAATAATTTAAAAAAATCCGAATCTTCGTCTATACATTCAATAACAATCGATGATACCAATCCAATTTCTCTTATTACGATTATTTCAAAAGGCAAACAAGCGTCATTCTTGATGGGAACAACAGATGAAGAATTAAAGACCCAACCCACAATGGATCATCCGGATTATTATACGGACGACGAACAACCTGCACACAACGTTACCCTTACAATACCTTTTGAAATGAGTAAGTATGAGATTACGAACGAGCAATTCTGCCGGGTTATGAATTGGGCAATTGAAAAGAATTATGCAAAAATTACAGACGGAGACTTAAAAAGTCCCGCCGGAAAACCATATTTAGGAATAACGCATTTTGACACAGACGTTCCATATTTAGGGATTCAATTTGGAATTCAAATCGTTGGAAATTCGATTAAAGCCAGGGAAACATGTGAAATGCATCCTGTTCACGCCGTAACCTGGTTTGGCGCCATTGCTTTTTGTAATTTCTTAAGTGAAATGCAGGGATTATCACCTGTATACAATTCAGAGACATCCGGTTGGGACACAACAAAGAATGGATTCAGACTTCCCACAGAAGCAGAATGGGAATATGCAGCACGCAAAAATAAAAGATACACGTATGCCTGGGGAAACGAAATTGATAAACGATTTTTAAACTATGGTCCGAGCCAAAGTAGAGACCCCAATAAAAGTGTATTTAGACCGGTAGGTTTTTATAATGGTGAAGTAAAGAACGATATAGAAACAAAAGATAACGCGTCGCCATTCGGAATTTATGATATGAATGGCAGTGTGTGGGAGTGGTGTTGGGACTGGTATGGTAGAGATTACTACAAAAATTCTTACCGTAGAGACCCAAAAGGTCCTGAAAAAGGAGATAATCGCCCGCCTTATTGTATTGAACCTACAAAAGTTTGGCGAGGATGCGGGTGGGCAGGGAATGATGCCTTTAGCCGCATTGCCAAACGCTGGAGCGCATCTCCCAATACGGCAATAAATGAAGTAGGTTTTAGAATAGCAAGGTCATTATTTTAAATCATAGATAACATTTAGAAAACTAATAATTAACAATATATTAGCCACGAAGATATGAAATAGTTAGATCGTTAGGTAGTTTAACTCAACAAACTCAAAGAACTCAAAAAACACAATAAACCCTATAATCCAACAATCCAACAAAAGATTGACTCGCAATGTTATTTTTTTGTTTTTCCTGGTACCCAGGACCTGGCACCCGGTAAAAAGACTTGACTTCTTCAGGAAGGAATTATACAATGTCTAGATTTGTCCCCGGAAGCACCAGAAGCACAAAAGTATGGTTATAAACTTATTATATTCATTTTTATTCTATTCTCTACCTCAATAATTTTCTTTTTCCTATATTCTTTTTCAAGTTGCTCAATTATTTCTTCATGTATTTCTTTTGGAACAAGAGTCGTAAAAGAATAAGCCCTGTTTCTCAGGTAAAACAAAGCCTTACTCACATTGTTTTTTGAGATCCAAACCCATTTATCCGTAATAGTTTCATAGGAACAACCAAATTTTTCTGCATATTTTAAAACTTCTTCAGTACTCTTTACTCCAACCGGAGAAATGACAAAACCGCAGTTCTTAGCATAACTTTTATATTTGTCATTCAATTCCGGTATTTCCATTCCATATCCTGTATTTATTAGTATAATATAATCTTTAGTTACACGAATTAACTCCTTTAAGGCTTTCTTCCATTCTCTTACAAAATAGAATAAATGTACAGCTAATGAAATATTAAATGCTTTTCTCGAAAATTGGAGATCAGTAATATCTTTTTTATATGCATTAATAACTATTTTAGATTTCTCTCTTTTAATTTTCTTTTCTAAGTCATTCAACATCAACGAAGATATGTCTATACCGGTAATATTGTACCCTTTTTTTGCAAGCGGAATAGCTATTCTACCGTTACCAATTCCAGGTTCAAATATTTTAGGACAATTACTAACAGGAAATTTTTCAGCTATATATGAAATCATTTCAGAGAGAACTTTAACAGGAATTGTTCTTGTTTCATCATAATATTTCAACAAATCATCAAAAGATAATGATTCCATTCCTTGAGAATACTATATTTAAAGACTTTTGTCAAGAAGATTTCCGGTCTCAGAAAACCCAATAAACCCAACCACCCTTGACTTCTTTGTAATTTTTACGGTCGTCTGTCCGCCGTCATCGGTCGGTTAAGATGATCGACTACTTGCTCTCTCTGCATTTCTTTCGGTCATCCGTCTTCGGTCATCAGTCAATTTAAAATACATTAACACTTGACTTCTTTGATTAGTATTTTAAATTAAATACTATGATTATAAAAACACTATGTTATATAAGTAAAAGCCAAAAGACTTAATTACCCCCAACACAGCAAAAAAAAAGCAAAAAGCTAACACAAAAAAAATGTGTAGCACATAAGACATTCGCAAACAACAATTTAAAAGCAATGTGAATTTAAAATTAAATATGTAAACTAATATTGAAAAACAAAATAATCTTTTTCAAACAAAATCATACATTAGGTACTTGACAAAAATCTATATCGTATATATAATATACATAATGATAAAAAACGGAGGCATAAAAAATGGATGAGAAACGAAAAATGTTGCAGGAAATGAAAAATGACGCAGAAAGAGAAATGCAAAAAATTCAAGGAGAATTGAAACCTCTTATGCTCAAAGCTCGCAAGCTTCACGAAAAAATTGATCTTATACAAAGATTGATGGAGGTTGATATTACAGGTGATCGTCTAAGGGTTAATATTAGACATGTGGAAGGTGAATTTGTCTCTGGTGAAGATGCAAGGAAGAAATTTATTGAAATTTTAAAATCACATCCAAAAGGATTGCATTACAGAGAAATATATAAAGAGCTTGAAAACTTGGGTTTTCGGATGAAAGGAAAGGAGCCTGCGTTTAATTTGATAGCACATATGAGCAATGATTTAAGAAAAAGATTTGAATCCCTAGGAAAAGGAGTATGGAGATTAAACGAAAATTTACTGAAAATAAAATAAATTTAATGGGGTTTTTTAAATGTTAAATGGAAATAATCTTTTATGTTTTTTCGACGATTCTCATAACAACGAAGATCTAATTGCTTTTGGAGGCATTATTTTCGATGAAGGAAATAAACAGGAAATAAAAAAAGAATGGAGAAAATATAAAAATTTATTATCTCCTTTCGAAGATTTAAAACTAAAATGGTCTCCCGAAGATAAAACTACAAAAGAAGTATTGATGAATTACTACAAACACGATTGGTTAACTTCTTTCCGATTTGATGCACTAAATGTAATTTCGAGTATGAATTTACAAATTGTAATTTCCATGCACCAGGATATTCGATGGAAAACCTTTATTAAAAACAATATTCCCAAATGCATAAAAGACTTGAAACGCTATTTCCCAAATGAGATTACAAGTGAAGTAAGAGAAATTTTAAGAAGGCCTCCTACAGATTTCTTAGGAGAAGCATTTAATTATGTATTACAACGCATTGCGCGTAATTGTGTTGAAAATTGCTCTTCTGTAAGCATAAATCTTGATATACCGCCGAAGGCAAAATTTAGTATGCAACAATCACTTACTAGAATCTATAGAAAACACTACTTTCAAGGATTTTCATTTCCTAATGGAGATTATATACGATCTTTGGAAAATTTAGGATTTTGCGAAGTTCCTTCATTTCTAGTGGGTGGAAAATCTACCTTTTGCCAAATAGCTGATTTTTGCGTTGGTGTTGTGCAAAATTGGGGTAATCATCTTATCTCAATGGATAATTCGAAAAAAGAATTAAATTTATTAAAAATTATAAAAGATAAATTTATTTGTAATATTCAAAATGGCAAAATAGTAGGTTATGGTCTTGTAATCTGGCCTCCCCAAGCAAAGATTTATGAATTAGTAAAAGCCCATTCAGAGCAATTAACAATATCCGAACATACTGAAGATAGAAAAATCAAACATAAACTCAGTTTAATAGGTTCAAGCAGCAACTTATGATTCTATTAACAAAAAAATATACAAAAATTTAGTTATAAAGGGAGATTTCGTGAAAAAAGAAACAAAACAAATAACGGTACAAATAATTGAAACAACTGTTCTTTTAGCAACCTTCATCGCAATAGCATTCTCAACATATTTTACAAAAAAAAGCATAG
>Ga0315543_1002987_pt1 | contig 15663 bp, 13 predicted proteins | sample SalMarSW160210MG_2_FD_203098 | JGI IMG/M metagenome (GOLD analysis project Ga0315543, IMG submission 203098) | Salt marsh sediment microbial communities from the Plum Island Ecosystem LTER, Massachusetts, United States - Salt Marsh Sediment SW1601-210 ...
AAAGATGGTCTCCATCTTCTCGCCTTCGAGCCGGCACAGTCTGCATCCTTTGCCGCTAATGCCTGCTAAGAGTCTGCCAGACACATCCGTTGCTATGGCGAAAATATGCTCGTTCGACAGGTACTCTTCAGCCTCGATATCTCCGGCCTCGGCCTTTTCCGGATCATCCTGTTTTTTTCCCGATTGAGTCCGGTCCGCGTTCAGCGGAAAACCCTGTACCGCTCCTGGTACAGGGTAAATCTTCTTCAGCTTGGTAAGGTTGTATTTGTATATGCCGCCGTTGGGGCTTGTGCCGAAATAGACGGTTCCGCCGCTAACTACGATACTGTTGATCGACCAGACATCGTCAAAGCTCTTAAACTCCTTGATCAGCGATTCTGCCGCCCGCCCCAGTTGAATCGTCCCGCGTGAGCCAATCACAACCTTTTCGATCCGGCCCTTGAGTAAATCCGAGCTGCTGGTATGACGAGTAACCTTGCTGCTGACTGCAAAAGAGGCCGAGCTTAAAAACAGGCATAGCAAAGCCGCAAGGCATGCCCTGAGCGCAGTCGAAGGGATTAATTTGTTATTAGGGCCGAGTTTATCTCTCATAGCTACTCCTAAAATAGAAAAGCGAAAATTAAAATCGCTGGGTATATTCCTTATTGTCCTTTTATTTTTCAACCGTTATTTGCATGACTTTCTTATCGATTACAATCGTGCCTGTTTCGAGGTTTCGTTCGATCCAGTGCGAATATGGGCGGACTCTCAGCACCCTTTTCGTGTCCTGCAGGAGCAGCGCCTTGGTTGCCGGCAGGTCGGGCAGCTCGGCTTTTTCAATTATTACTCCCCCCGCGGGCAAAGCCAGAAGGCAATACAATTTATCTCTGCCGATTTGCAGGGAATTATTCAGCGCATCAATCAGGCCCGGCAGGTTTTGGGCAATGAATCTGTGGCCGGCCGCCTTGACAAGGAACTGCTCATAATCACGATAGCCGCTCACAATCAACTGATACTTTCCCGGTGCCAGATCTTCAGGTATTTCCAGGGTCCACTGATATTGCTTCTTGGGGAGCCAAACAGATTCCAGAACAGCGTTTATCTCGATGCTCCGGCCGGCTTTGACTTTCGAATCGGACAAATCGACCGACCAGATATGTGAGACGACACTTCTGGGCGTAATGCGAATGTCGATATCTATCGATTCGATGTCAACTTCCTGGTACGGATTATTCATAAGAAGCCCGACGGAGCTGTAACACTCCATTACCAACTCGTTGAGGCCCATACCGCTGGAGACGTTCTCGAAGGTCACCGATTCGGCATCCTTGATATCGATATCCACTTTATACTCGACCAAATGCTCAGGCGGTAAATCACCGAGCTGAGACGCCGCTCCCGCCACGGCCATACGAAGATAAAACGGCGACAGCGTCCGATTATTCGCAAGCCGGCAGTTGTACAGGCGTTTTTCAGTATCGTTGTAGCGGTCTACTCGTATCGTCAGCGGGATCGTTTTGGCCTCGGCGCCAAGCTGTCCGATTACCCCGGCCGCCTCGTCGGTCGTTATCGCACCGACCGTCTCCAGGACACTGGCCAGTTTAAACGAGCTGGCAATGCTTGATACGACCGTATGCACTTTCGCTCTGGCCAGCGGCAAATCTATCTGCCCGTAACCGAGCAGAAAGTGACCGAAGGCGTAGACCTTATCGCCTATAACTTCCGTAACGGTCCCAGATATGCTCATGGAGATATCGCCGGAAACGAATGGCACCGCAATATAGCTGCCCGGCACCAATTGGGCCTTCTCGCTTGCTTCGACATCGGCACCGGTTGAAGCGGCACCGGCTACAACCACAAATCCGAACGGCTCAACCGCCTCACTGAGCTGCTCACAAACCCCGGCGGGCAAGCCGGAAGTAATCAGAGGACTCGGCAAATGATTAGTACCTCTCAGACCTTGATTTGCTTTGAGAAGACTGTTTTTGAACTGCCTGTCAATCTCAGCGAAATTAATGGCAGCAGTGTAATCAAACACCAGGCCCCCCTGCCCGCCACTTTTCTGAGAATCACCTCCCCGGCCAACGGCAAGCATCTCCGCTATAGGTGTCGCCCCGTAGAGCGGATCCTTCGTATAAGTCCATGTGAAAGCCAGCGCCCCGGCCAATCGTCCGTCAATATAGACCGGCGAGCCGCTGCATCCGGCGACCGGCCCGGTGTGTATAAAACGCTCATCGGTCCCTTTGACCAGAATCGCATCTCTACTGCCGGGGCTGGAGCTGGGATTTATGTTACGCACGACATCTACCACTTCCATGCCGAACTTCTCAATCCCGGCAACGCCGTACTCCGTCAGGCAATATGCCTCCATCCCCGGTTTAATTTCGTCCAGGCTGATATATTTCGCCGGGTCCCAAAGGCCTTCCGGAACGTTTGACGCCTCGGCCTGATTGCCGCCTGAAAGGCCGGCCTCGGCTGCCGTATACAACGAACCGGCCAAAACCACGGCGATACAAAAACAAAATCTTTTGAACATTGAAGCCCTTTCGAATCGTTACCGGCGAAAATTCTAATCGAAAGATATGACTATTGCAAGACAAAACAATTCCTGTTACAATGCCCCTCTGGTTCGCCGTGCGTATTGCGTGACGGCTCTTGTGCGATTGATATGGCGCAAAACAACAACGCAATACGGTTTGCGTAATACGATATACTTCGATAACGGAGAAAGAAATGAAATCCGATCATCGGCATGAACTGAAAACCAACGAATTGGCAGAATGGCTCGGCAATCTGCCGGAATGGACAAAAGAAAATCTTGTAACAATCATCGCTATAGTAGTAGTCGTAGTTGTGGCCGGAGCCCTGTATGGCTGGAGGCTATACAGCAGAAATGTGCTGCTGGTGCGAGAAGAGACCGAGTTTACGAACCTGCTCAACCAGATAGCGGGCGGTAAAATGCAAATCCTTCAGGGCCAGGAATCCCAGGGAAGAGACTGGTCGTTTTTACTTCTCCAGCCGGCCAACAATCTTCAGACCTTCGCCAAAAAAACAAGTCACAAGCGAATGGCGGCTATGGCGCTTATTAAACGAGCAGAAGCCCTGCGAGCGGAGCTGCACTACGGGTCTGTCGAAGAGCAGTATTTAGCTAACCAGACCAATCTGGCAAAAGCAAGTTACACCGAAGCGCTCGAAAAATGCCCGAAAATCCCTTCTTTGGCAGCAGCGGCCAAGTTCGGCCTGGGTCTTTGCGCCGAAGAACTCGGCAACTTCGGGCAGGCCCGACAGATGTATCAGGATATCGCAGCAAATTCCGATTTCGAAAGCACCATAGCAGCCGTCCAGGCAAAACACCGACTTGAAACAATGGCTGATTACCAACAGAATATTGTCTTCAAGCCGGCACCAAAAATTCCTGAATCCATGACACAGACAATACCAACCGGTACTGGTCAACTGCCAAATATCATCCCGCCCTTTAATATTTACCGGCCCCTTGAGTTCGATATGCTCCCTGAGTCTAAGGAACCGGATGAGGCTAAAGTTCCCGTCGATGCTAATGTGCCCGGCAAGTGATTCAGAACGTCCTATGCCAGATGAGAAATCCGAGACCGCCAACGCGGCCGAACAACTGCACGTTGGTCACTCAATCAGAGAACGCAGGCTTGATAAATACCTCCACGGCCGATTCAGCAATCTGAGCCGGAGTTTCATCCAGAATGCAATCAAGCAGGGAGCCGTCAAGGTTAACGGCAAAATCGCCAAGCAAAGCCAAAAGCTCAGCCCGGGCGACATAATTGACTTTACGCCGCCCGAGCCACCAAGCAAAGATATTCTGCCCGAAGATATACCGCTGGATATAATATATGAAGACGAAGAGTTGATAGTTCTCAACAAGCAGCCCGGGATGATTGTGCACCCGGCGCGCGGAAACACGCACGGAACCCTCGTAAATGCTCTGGTTTTCTATTCAGACGAGCTGTCAGCCGGCCTGGGAGAATTTCGGCCCGGCATCGTCCACCGGCTCGATAAAAACACAACCGGCGTAATGGTTGTTACAAAAAACGACACCGCCCAGTGGAAAATCGCCAAACAATTCGAACACCGGCAGATAAACAAAACATATCTGGCGATCGTTCACGGGACTCCGGAGCTGACCGCCGACTGTATCAACGTCCCGCTGGGCATCCACCCGAGGTTCAGGGAAAAATATGCCGTTCGCCCCGAATCCGGAAAAGAAGCCGTAACGTTCTACGAAGTGCTCGAACCTTTTCGAGGTTTTTCCCTGCTGAAGCTGACACCAAAGACCGGCAGAACCCACCAGATCCGCGTCCACCTTACATACATAAAGCACCCGATTGTCGCCGATGATATGTACGGCGGCAAGCTCGTCTATCAGTGGCAGTTGGCCGATGCGGAGCCCGCCGTGACCGAACCGGTAATAAACCGGGTCGCTCTGCACGCTTTTAGCCTGGAATTTATGCACCCGGCAAAAAACGAAATGATGAAATTCGAAGCACCACTGCCGCAAGATATGCAAAACTTCCTCAATGAACTCAGAAAATACCGAACAATCTGACATGCACTAACATCATCCTCCATCTCCTTTAGACAACATAGCTGCGAATGCTTCCGATTACACTAAAGTGATGCCCGGTACTGGCCGATGTTCATTTTGTCACAGATCGTTCAAGGTCACGGCAATAAAGGCGGCCTTGAGCAGTAGACTTCAAGAGGATAGTATTGTAAGGAAAAAGTGAATAGCTGTATGGGAATGGAAGACGACAAACCAATGAAAACACATCATGAAACAGACAGGTCGGATAAGATGAGATTTGAAGCCCAAATCGAACAACCCCAATTTGAACGTCACAGACGCTCCTGGGCCACACTAAAATGGTTCGAGAATACGCCTAAAACCGAGGAAGCGTTCTACCTTCGCTTTCAGGAATTACCGGACGAAGATGTAACATTTCTCAAGTCTTTCTATCACGTCAGCGAAGATTGGGACTTGTTCAAGTTGATCTGCAAATTCTGGAATATCATGATATCCAGTGGAATGAAGAATGCAGAGTGTAAAACATAGGATTCTATGAGTTCACTTCTTCATTCTTAATTCTCTTCTTGAGGTTGCAGTCTTTCCAGCTCATCTTTAGAGCTGACCTGCTCTTTCCTTAAAATGACTCGATTTTTATATCTGATGCCTTCTTTCGTAGTTTCAAAAGATATAAATTCCAGATCGGAGCCATCGAAACCTCCTTGTTTATTTAACCGGACATTAGCAATGTCTATTCCAGGAAAGAACATTGATGATGACGTTCCAAGGCCGCCGATGGAAATACTATAATCCCAGCCTGAAAGCCTTTGGCCGTACTTAAATAAATTATCCACAGGGCCCTGGTCGCCTATTCGGAATCTGAATTCAAATTGCTTATACCTATACTTTTCAAATACATTTTTTTCCAGGAGAACCTGTTCTGCAATTTCCGGGTGAATGTCAGCATGATCCTGGGCGGAGATAATCTCCGTAAGCTTTAACAACTCAAACGTATTATTCCGGCTCTGGTCAGGGCCTAAATTGATCTTCCAGTCATATTTCCAAATATTTGTCTTCGTGTAGGCATCGTCGATCTGCTCAAATGAGACAATGCCGGACTCTTTCCGGCCTGAAGCCATCTGGTTCTTGGCAGGGGCAGCAAGCTCACCATGCAACAATGTCTGTGTAACAATCCTGTATGAGCCGTTATCCTCCATAAGGTAAAAGCTCGAACCTATCAGCATGTATTTAGGCTTATGGAAGTGAAAATACTGAATGATGTCAGATGGGGTGTCGGAAAAACTTACGTGCTTTTTCAGTATCTCCCCGTCTTCCTGCGTGAATTCGCGAAACGTAGCAAAGAACTTGAAGTCATGCTCACCGTAAAGAAACGTTTTATCTTTAATCTCTCTTATATAATGGTGCAGCATTCTTTTGTTGTTGTCGTTGTTGAGCTGCTTTTTGGTGCCTTCACTGAGCATGGAAACAAACATATCCACATTCCCACTCTTGCGGAGACTAAAGAGCTTATTGGCAAATAACAATTGGCTTTGGCTGGCCGGTTCTCCCCTGTTTCTAACGGAAGATAATGAAGTCTCCATTCTTTCTTCGGGAACCTCAATAAACTTCAGCGCATTGACGAACGACTCGCTTTCTTGATAAAGCATAGGGCAGACAATCTCGTCACCGGTCTCTGCTGGTCTGCTCTGGCGGTCTTTCCTTTGACAGCCCGGCAACAAAAGGAAAATTACTGCGCACAGAACCGCTGCAATATGCCCTATCCTAATCATCTTCGTAGTCCCCAACTGGCTAATGAGCTGATTCTATTCCTGAGGTAGTTTTGCGAGGTCGGCGTCGGAGCCGGCGACCATTAAAATATCATCCTGATAAATAACCGTGCTGGGCATCGGGACATTGATAATCTTGCCCTTCTCGGCCTTCTTTTGTTTGCTGTTTTCGCCCCGCTTGATTAAAACCAGATTGACATTGTGTTTTTGCCGGAGCTGTAAATCCATGACCGTCCTGCCGTTGAAACTGGCTGGTGCTTTTATCCGGGCCAGGCTATAGCCTTCCGCGAAGTCTATCTTCTCCCCGATTTGTGGCGCGATCAGCTTAAAGGCCCATCGCTCGGCAGATTCGATTTCAGGGTAAATTACCTCAGTAGCCCCAACCTTGGAAAAGACCTCGCCGGCAATCAAATCCTCAGCTCTGGCGTAGATTTGTTTGATACCCATTTGCCGGAGGTTCACGACCGTCAGAATGGCCGACTCAAAACCACCGGCTCCTTGTCCGATACCGATAATCGCGACATCCACTTTGTCCACACCCTGGGATTTGAGCGCCTCCTCATCGGTGCTGTCGAGCCTGACTGCATGACTGACCTGGTCTGTAATCAGCTCGATCTCATCTCGGTTTTTGTCAATAGCAATCACCTCGGCACCGCTCATCGCCAGCGCGATGGCCAGTTTCTTGCCGAATCGCCCCAATCCTATTACCGCAAACCGTCTCATAATTCGTTCCTCGTATATCGTATTGTGTATATCGTATCGCGTATTGCGTTCTAATTTCGCGCGATACACATGACGAAATTATCCGACAATAACCGCCTCTTGCGGGTAATTGTACCGGGCCGGCTTTAAGTTAAAGGTCAGCGCCGCCAACAGCGTCAACGGCCCCAGTCGGCCAATCAGCATCATCGCAATAATAATCAATTTCCCGACCGATGTCAAAAGAGACGTGATTCCCGTTGTCAAGCCGACCGTCCCAAGTGCGGAAGCCGCCTCGAACATAATATCCGACATCGTAAAACAATTCGAATTCTCCGTGATACTCAGTGCCAGGGTGCCGCTGAACAGAACAACAGCAAAAAGAAGCGTCACCGTAACCGCCCTGCCGACGACAACCACCCGAACGGAGCGCCTGAACATCTCGACTTCCTGGCGTTTTCGCAGGGCTGCGATCGCCGCCATGACAATAACCGCCAGTGTAACCGTCTTGATTCCGCCTGCGGTCGAACCTGGCGAACCCCCGATGAACATCAGGAGAATCAAAACAAACCTGCCGGACGGCGACATCGCGGAGATATCGACAGTATTGAAACCCGCCGTCCTGGCCGTAATCGACTGAAACAGGGCATTGGTAATCGTGTTTTCGGTTTGACTGCCCGCGCCGGCCGCGTAACGCTCGAATAAAAGGATCGCCAGGGTCCCCAGCACAATCAAAGAGGCACTGACGCTAAGAACGATCTTGGTCTGAAGCCGCATCCGTTTCGGTGTTTCCATCGAGAACCTGTATTGCTTGTTGAACCACTTTTTGAAGAAGCGTTTGATCCGGTCGGTCATGATATTGACCAGGTCGTAGAGAACACCGAAGCCAAGCCCGCCCAGGATTATCAAGGGACAAATCACCGCGTAGATCTGCCAACTCCGGTTATATGCGATGAAACTGTCGCGTTGCAGGCTGAAACCAGCATTGCAGAAGGCGCTGATGGAATGAAAGAAGCTGCAGAACCAAATGTTCTGCATGTCGGACGACCACATGCCGAATAGACCAATAGCGCCAATAGTTTCGATGATAATCGTACCGAAAAAGATGAAAGTAATCATGTTGCCGATCCTGCTAAGCGTCTTGGCGCTAAGCAGGTCCTGCATCGCTACCTGTTCTCGCACGTTCAATGCCTGACCCAAAAGCAGCGCAAAGACCGCCCCGAACGCTACTATCCCCAGGCCGCCGAGCTGAATCAGCGCCAGGATCACCATCTGTCCCATCATACTGAAATCCTGACCAGTATCTTTGACAATCAGCCCTGTGACACAGGTGCCGCTGGTAGCAGTAAACAAGGCATCGACAAAACTCAGGCTCTCTTTGCCCTCGGCAGATGCCGCAGGCAAAATCAGCAGTCCTGCCCCGGAAAATATCAGAACGAGAAAACTCGCAATCAAAGTTTGCGTCGGATTTTTGCCAGACGCCGCCATGTTGACGCTGGTCTTGCAAAGTTTTGCGACAACCTGCACAATAAGATAAAGACCGACGGCGAAATGTCGGACTTCCGCCGATTCCGCTTTTGTTGGGGCGAACCAGCGTCCGGCTCCTAAAACGGTGAATCCAAGAAGAAGCAAAAGCGGAATTTCAAACCAGTTAGCCCACCAGAATTCGGCCTTCGAGACGGCATTGAACATCCGGATGATTTTATCGGCAATTAATACACAGAGCAAAGCCACCTGAATCGTGTATAAAATCCAGGCCCGAAGCAAAGGCTCGTGGAAACCGAACAACAATACGAAAGATGCCACAACCACTGCCGCAACCAGAGCATTGGCGCCTATTAAAACCCTCTCCAGCGGCTTGTTCTTATAAGTTATCTGCATAAGTCAATTTTCGCTCAGCCGAGTTTCTTTTTGACAATTGTAAGTCTGAAACAGGAAATGGTAAACCGAAAACCTTAAAATCCTTCAGGCGACATCCACAAGGCCGATCGCATCGCCGAATTTGGCCAGCAGCGCCCGGCGAATATTCTTGTGCTCGGCACGCCTCAACATCGGATCTTTCGAAACCATCTCGAACGCATTTTTCCGTGCCATAACAAGCAGATCGAAATCGTCAACGATATTCGCGATTTTCAAATCGGGCAGGCCGTGCTGCCTCGTGCTGAACATCTCTCCCGGGCCGCGCAGCCGTAAATCATGCTCGGCAATCTCAAAGCCGTCATTGCTCCGGGTCATGATTTCAAGCCGGCTCTTCGCCGTTTCATTATCGGTCTCGGCAAATAAAAAGCAAAACGATTTCGCATCCGACCGCCCGATGCGCCCTCTAAGCTGATGGAGCTGGGCCAAACCGAATCGATCTGATCCCTCTATCACCATGATTGTCGCGTTGGGGACATCGACTCCGACCTCCACGACAATGGTTGAGACCAGCACGTCAATTTTACGTCTTCGAAATTCCGACATCACCTGCTGCTTCTTCGCAGAAGGCATCCGGCCGTGCAGAAGCTCAACGTTAAATTCGGGAAAAACCTGCTTCGAAAGCTGCTCGGCCTCATCGGTCGCCGCCTTGACGTCAGAAGCCTGCTCAACGGCGGTAATACGAGGATAGACAAAATAGGCCTGTTTCTTAGCCTTGAGACGTTCGCGGATGAATTCGTATGCTTTGGCCCTGTTGTGCCGGCTCACCCAGCGTGTTATCACCGCCCCCCGGCCCGGCGGCGAGTGCTTTATCACAGAAACATCCAGATCGCCAAACGCGGTCATCGCCAGCGTACGCGGAATCGGCGTGGCCGTCATTACCAGGCAGTGCGGCGTCGTTTGCTTGCGGAGCAGCGCCCTTTGAGCAACGCCGAACTTGTGCTGCTCATCGATCACGACCAGGCCCAGATTCTGAAATTCGATATCGGCCTGCAGCAGCGCCACTGTCCCGACGACAATGTCAATCTCGCCGGAATTGATTGTGCTTATGACCTGGCTCCTCTTTTTACCGGTCAGTCCCCCCGTTATCAAAATACGGTTTACACTGCTGTTCTTCAGGTATCTTTCAATGCTGAGAAAATGCTGGCCTGCCAAAATCTCCGTCGGCGCCATTATCGCCACCTGCATCTTATTGGCAACCGCCAGCAAAGCGGCATAAAGTGCCACGACCGTCTTGCCCGAGCCCACGTCACCCTGCAGCAGCCGGTTCATCGGCTCTGATTTGCCCATATCAGCAGCAATTTCAGAAATACACGCGTTCTGGTCCTCGGTCAGCAGAAACGGAAATCGCCTTCGGATTCTGCTGTCGATCTTGTCGGAGCAGCCGCACGGCACCGCCTTTGAAAAATGCTGGACCTTGTACCGTCGAAGCGCCAAGCCTAATTGCATCAGAAACAATTCATCATACTTTAACCTGCGTTTTGCCTGCGAAAGCTTTTTCTCGTCCGGCGGCAAATGGATCCAGGAAAACGCATCCTTTCTGGGAATCAATCTCGCTTCTTTCAGAAATCCTCTGTCGTAAAATTCCGAGACAAGATCGGTTAGATGATCAAGCACCGGAGCGATGACGCGTTTGATTTGCCTGCTGGTCAGCCCTTTGCACGCAGGGTAAATTCCGCCACTGAAAGACTCCGTCGACTGCGGATTTTCTTCTTTGAGCACAAAAAACTTCGGATTGGTCATTTGCAATTGATGTTTGTACAAAGTCACCTTACCCGATACCATGATGATTTGGCCCGGTTCCAGTTGGCCGCGAAGATACCCGCCGTGAAACCACACAATCCTGCAAACACCCGTATCGTCACTGATAATAGCCTCGAAAAGCGGCTGCCTGCGATAACTCTGGTAGTCAATCGACTCGACCAGACCGATAACGGCAACCGACTGGTTCGGCTGCATTTGTCCTATTTTGACAGGCTCCGGCATAAAATTCCAGTCACGCGGAAAATATTCCAGCAAATCGGCCACCATCTCGACCCCCATTTGCGCAAAGATCTTTGCCCTGGCCGGCCCGACACCTTTAAGGAATTGGACCGGCATCGATAAATCGAACCCGGCTCGCGTTTTTGAACTTGCTTCTGTCATAATAACGTGTTATCGTCACTCCCGCCTTATTAAGTCAAATCGACTTATATGTCATTCCCGCGAAAGCGGGAATCCAGTTGGATAACAAGTTAGCTCATTATATCAAAATATAAGTCTCTCCACCGAGGATTAGTCTTCTCTATCAACTCAATCTTCCATTGCCTCTTCCATTTTTTCATTCTTTTTTCTCTGGTTATAGCATCGACGATGTCACTGTAGACCTCATAATATACCAGGCTATGGACACGGTACTTCTGTGTAAATCCTTCCATAAGATCATTTTTATGCTCATGCACTCTCTTTAGTAAATTGTTAGTCACGCCAATATAAAGAGTTCCGTTTTTCTTACTTGCCAGTATATAAACATAGTACTGTCTCATCTCTCAACTTCTGGATTCCTGCTTTCGCAGGAATGACAAGTAATGCTTATTCTTCTACTTTATCACAGCAATCCACACGGCCACCATACTGAGCAAACTTATTGAAGAGGCTATAATAGCAATTATCGAATTTCTGTTAGCACTTCTACACATATCAACCATAGCAGCAGTCTGCAAAGCATAATGAATATTATACACAATCTCTGCCGTAGTAGCTTCCTTGGCTTCTCTAATTTTTATTTTGGTCTCATCATGTGTGAGTGCTTTGATATCGCTATCTTTGAATGGATGTACCCTCCATATACTTGCCCCGATTTCCAGCGCAAGATCTCGTGTCTCTTTCCATTTTCTGTCTGTGTCATTTTCCATCTGAATTCGAACAAGTTTCATCCGATACAACTCAATCTGTTTGCGAGTCATTGTTCATGCCTCCTATTCTCTGTCATTCCCGCGAAAGCGGGAATCCATTTACCCGCGTTACTTCTGGATTCCTGCTTTCGCAGGAATGACAATATTCTATTGCTCGAAACCATGCTCACCAATAAGTCTTACAAAGCGGACGTCACAGATTGCTCTGCCGATGAGATTATCTCCCTTCTTTTCGCAAGCCACCAGTTCCTGCACCGATCTGCCCCCGACAGGTGCGACAATCAGGCCGCCATCGACAAGCTGCCCGGCCAGGGGCTTCGGTATCTTCGGCACTCCGGCGGTAATCATAATCCTGTCGAAACATCCCGAAGGCGGCAATCGTGACGTCGGCCAGCCGCTGCTGCCGTCGCCGATATAAAACTCGACGTTGTTGATGGCCAGTTTGCCTAAAACCGCCTGAGCCGAATCAGCTAACTCGCTGAATCTTTCTATCGTATAGACCTTTTTTACCAGCTTGCTCAGAACAGCGGTCTGGTATCCGCTGCCCGTGCCGATCTCCAGAACCTCTTGCTCCGGGTCGAGCCGCAATTCCTGGGTCATCAAAGCTACGATATACGGCTGGGAAATGGTCTGATCCATCCCGATTGGCAGCGGGCCGTCACTATAGGCCTGTGACCGGTGCGACTGCGGTATGAACTCTTCCCTCGGAACCTCAGCCATCACGGCCAATACGCGAGGATCGGTAATATCACGCCCCCTCAGATCCCACCTGAGCATCCGCTGCCTGGCGGTGCTAAATTTGTCTTTGCTCTGACGACCATACATGGTTTCAATCATCGCTTTTTAAGCATGGTTTTGCAAAGCAATTCTGTTTCGCCGGTGATAAGGATTTAATTAACTCAAACTGACCGATTTTTGTCATCCTGAGCGCAGCGAAGGATCTCGACGTTGCCGATGTCATAAAAACGTATCGATTGATTATGCTCATGTGGCGTTTAGATTCTTCGCTTCACTACGTTTCGCTCAGAATGACATTTTAGACAAGTTCTTGTACAACAAGAACTTGTGAGCAAACATACACAAAAACGGTCAGTTTGAGTTATTAAAAAAGGAGCTTGATAGCTGCCGCGGCAGCCAGAATCTGCACGACAATGTTAAATGCCTTCTGCGGGATTCGTTTTAGCAGGAATATTCCCGCAACCGCCCCTATGGCAATAAACGGCAGCATCATCAAATTGAGCTTGATGGATTCTGCCGTCATTAAATCCAGATTGGCGCTGAACGGCACCTTAAGCCAGTTGACAACAAAAAAGAACCACGCCCCGGTTCCGACAAATTCGACCTTGGGCAGCCGCATCGCCAGCAGATAAATAATCATGACCGGCCCGGCGGCGTTGGCCATCATCGTCGTAACCCCGGCCATGAATCCGAGCACGACGGCGAACCACCACTGCGTCGGAACCGGCGCATCTTCGCCTTTGACCCTGGTCCGCCAGTAGTTGACGCCCAACATTACCAGAACGATTCCACCGATAATCGGCTTGAGCTGCTGGTCATTGACGAACTTCAAGCCGAAGTATCCCGCCACAATCCCGGCAAAAGCCGCGGGAAGCAGACGCAACACGTGCCCCCACCTGGCATTACGCCTGTGGTACGTGACCGCAAACAAATCCGCGAGAATCAGGATGCCCAGCAATATCCCGGTCGATTGACGCGTCGGAAGAACCAGCGCCATTAAAGGCACAATGAGGATTCCCAGTCCGGGCATCCCGGTTTTGGTCGTTCCGACCATCACAGCACAAACAGCAACAACTACCCAACCAAATAAGTCCAAATCCAATGCACTTCATCCTTATTTTAAAGTCTTCCGATTATTTATTTAAGTTTAACGGCCGCACTTTATCGGTTTTGGCCTGGCTTTGCAATTGACAATTGATAATCGATAATCGAGAATGAAAACAGTAGATATTCAAAGGAGACTAAAAATGAAGACAAAAAAATTTCTCTTTTACATGCTCGCTGTCATTTTAGGCGGCTGTGTGCCTGTAATATCGCTGCACTCGCTTTATACGGAAAAAGACATCGTGGTTGATAAAAAACTGTACGGCACGTGGGTGGATGACGTAAACAACCCCAAAACCACCTGGGAATTCAAGAGTATCGACGAACCGGAAAATGCATACAAATTGATTTTCTCCGATGAGGAGGGAATGAAAGGCTCGTTTGTGGCGCACCTGGTGAAACTGCAGAACAGGCTTTTCCTGGACATTTTCCCAGGCGAATTGCCCTGGGAGCCGGAAGACCCTAACAAAATGGACTGGCCATATAACGCTCTATTCCTGATACCTGCTCATACGTTCATGAAGATAGACTCCATAGAACCCCAGTTGAAATTGCGATTAACTTTAGAATCCAAAATGGAAGAGTTGCTCAAAGAAAATCCGAGTGCAGTGGAACATACATCTGTCGGCGACAGGCCTGTCATTACGGGATCGACAAAAGAACTTCAGGCATTTATTCTCAAGTATGCCGACGACGAGAGAGTATTCACCGACCAGGTCACCCTGAGCCGCAAGGAGCCCAAAACCGAAACGCCCTAAGGGTTATCGAGTATTAAAATTATGGCTGAGAAATCAGAATTCAGACGCTATCTGGTAAATGTCGACTCTATCTCCGCGCACCAGCTTTTTACAGATTGCCTGGTGATAGGGGCCGGTATAGCAGGTCTTCGTGCCGCACTCGAAGCAGCCGAACGTCACAGCGTAATAATCGTCTGCAAAGGTAAAGCCGAAGAAAGCAACACCTTTAAAGCCCAGGGCGGCATCGCCTCTGTGCTGGATAAAGCAGATACATTCGAATCACACATCGCCGATACGCTCAAAACCGGCTGCGGAATTTGTGACGAAGGCGTTGTTGACCTGGTCGTTCGCCGGGGACCCGAACTTGTAAAGCAACTGCTCAAATGGGGCACGGAATTCGATCTGAGAGAAAACCATATTGCCGCTACGCTCGAAGGCGGTCACAGCTACCCCCGCGTCGCTCACGCTCACGGCGATGAAACCGGACGGGCGATTGCCGAGGCATTGATAGAACGAGCCAGACGGAATCCAAATATAAGGATCCTGGAGAATTTCTTCACGATTGATTTGCTCACCAACGACGACAACATGTGCGTGGGAATCATCGGCTACGAACGTAAGAGAGGCCCGCAAATCATCTGGGCGGCAAATACGATTCTGGCTACCGGCGGCGCAGGCCGGCTCTATCGTGAAACTACGAACCCGGAAGCCGCCACCGGCGACGGCATCGCTTTGGCTTACCGGGCCGGCGCCGTTTTACGGGATTTAGAGATGGTCCAGTTCCATCCGACGACTCTCTACATCGCAGGTGCCACGCGGGCCCTGATTAGCGAGACGGTTCGCGGCGAAGGAGCGATCCTGCTGGACAGCAAAGGCCGGCGTTTTATGAATGACTACCACGAAGCCGCCGAGCTTGCCCCTCGCGATATAGTCAGCCGGGCAATCCTGTCCCAGATGCGAAAAACCGAATCGACGCATGTCTATCTGGACGTCCGGCATATCGAAAAAGCATTTTTCGCAAAAAGATTTCCCTGGATTAACGAGCTGCTCGAAAGTTTCGATATCGACATCACTAACGACCTGATTCCGGTCCGGCCGAGCGCCCATTATATGATCGGCGGCGTAAAAACCGACCTGGCGGCCAAAACGAACATCGAAGGTCTTTACGCCTGCGGCGAAATCGCCTCTACCGGGCTGCACGGAGCAAACCGGCTCGGCAGCAACTCGCTGCTCGAAGGACTGGTGTTCGGAAAAATCGCCGGTCAAGAGAT
>Ga0315543_1002990_pt1 | contig 15640 bp, 12 predicted proteins | sample SalMarSW160210MG_2_FD_203098 | JGI IMG/M metagenome (GOLD analysis project Ga0315543, IMG submission 203098) | Salt marsh sediment microbial communities from the Plum Island Ecosystem LTER, Massachusetts, United States - Salt Marsh Sediment SW1601-210 ...
ACATGGGGGGAACCCCGATTTTTTACAAATGTATATTGCCTCAATACTAATGATTTCCAAACATTTTATTTTACTACAGAAAGGAATGAAATTACCGACAAAGACATTGCTCAAATGTCATTCAATGGTACAAACTTCTCTGAACCAACAAAAGTGAAAGGTGGATTGAATTCGGATGAATGGGAAGCACATGCAAGCATCGCATCAGACGGTAGTTACATTCTTTTTGACCGGATCGAAAATACCTTTGTCAGTTTTCGCAAAAAGGATGATACATGGAGTCAAGGGTATGACCTTGGTGGAAAATTTCATATACCTTATGTATCGCCCGATGGGAAATATCTGTTTTTTGAATCAGGAGGTGACATTTGTTGGGTGGATGCTATATTCATTAAAGAATTAAAACCAAATGAACTGAAATAAAGGAGGGTTTATCATGAAAATAAAAGAAATTTTTTGCCTTTTACTGTTATTCATCGTTTCAACTGCGATTTCTCAAGCTCAGGAGCAATTCCATGATTTCCCGGTTCTCAAAGACCCCTATCTTGGACAAAAACCGCCGGGTATGACACCTGAATTATTTGCACCTGAAATTTTTAAGACAGAAGTCCATGGAGGACTTGTGTTATCTCCCGATGGACAGGAGATGTATTGGGATCTTATGGAGGGCGGACAGAATATCTTGTTCATGAAGATTGAAAACAATCAATGGACAAAACCAACTGAAGTCATTTTTAAGTCAAGGGTTGGAACAGGTGATGCAACATTCTCTCCAGATGGTAAAAAGCTGTTTTTTACCTCACGGGAATCCATTGAGGAAAGTAAAAAAGAGGCAGGTGAGAACATCTGGTATGTCGAACGGCAAAACGACAGCTGGGGAAAGCCAAAACCGCTTGGTCCCGTTGTAAATTCATATCCTTTACACTGGCAGCTATCTGTTGCATCGAATGGCAACCTGTATTTCAGTGCCGATGGTGATATCTATGTTGCAATACCCCAAAAAGGAAAATATAATGCAGTCAGGAAAATGGGGTCAGCCATAAACACAGAGCATTATGAAAACACTCCTTATATTGCACCCAATGAAAGCTATATAATATTCAGCAGATTCGGAGGTGCCCTCAGGTATGCAGACCTTTTTATTTGCTTCAAAGACCCCCAGGGAAATTGGACGGAAGCTAAAAACATGGGAATCCCAATAAATTCGGAAATGCATGAGCTCTGTCCAAATGTGACTGCCGATAGTAAATATATTTTCTTTAACAGAAACTACGGCGAGAAAGGGGATCTGAGAATATTCTGGGTATCATCAAAAATCATCGAAAAACTCAACCCTTTAAATAAATAAAGTAATGAAATTAAACTACTACTCTTTTGGAATTGCTTTCATAATCTTTTGCACCTCTTTTGGTTGTAAAGAATTACATACCAGCCCTGTGTTAATAGGTCCTTATATCGGACAAAATCCACCCGGGAAAATACCGGAAGTTTTTGAGCCAAATTATGTTTCTACAGGGCTGGATGAATTGAATTCAGTTTTCTCACCGGATGGCCGGGAGTTCTACTTCTGTGTTCGTAATTTATCAGGGGCAGTATCTATCTTCCAAATGAGAATGGAAGGGGAAATTTGGTCGCAACCAGCATTACTCCCTTTTGCATCCAGGTTTGGTGATATAGATGTAACCATATCTCCTGATGGTAATACCCTCCTGTTCAGTTCACGAAGACCTCTGCCAAATTCTCAGCAACCCAACGAAGATTATGATTTTTGGATGGCTAACCAGGAGAATGGCTCTTGGGGGACACCTGTTTACCTGAGTGAAGTTATTAATTCCGACAGTCAAGACTTTTACCCGATGATGACGAATAACAGAACCATATATTTCTCCAGTCAGCGGGAAGGGCCTGGAACAAACAATATATATAAATCGGAATGGGTGAATGGGAAATATTCTGCAGCTGTAAAACTCAATGAGGCAATCAACACAGATCACAGAGAATTTGATCCCTATATATCTCCTGACGAGGATATCCTGATTTTCGCATCTTCGCGTCCCGAAGGATTTGGCGCCAGTGATCTGTATATCAGTTTCAAAGATAAAGAGGGAAATTGGACCAATGCTCAAAACTTGGGGAATGTAATCAATTCAGCCGGCTCAGAATATTGCCCAATGATATCACCGGATGGAAAATATTTTTTCTTTACAAGTGCACGTATGAATCCCCGCGGAACTCCAGACAAACCGCTTACTTACAACGAGTTTATGATCTATCATAACAGTTCCGTGAATGGATTTAGCGATATCTACTGGGTTGATGCAGAAATTATTGAAAAATTAAAATAGAGAAGGTTTGTCATGAAGAAAAAAATCATTGGTATTACAATGCTCTTCGCTGTTTACACATCATTGTTTGCATCAGTGGAACCGATCGTGGAAGCTGCAAAAGCCGGGGATCTGAAAACCCTACAAACGATCCTGAAACAGGATCCTTCAAAACTAAATGCAATAGACGAAGATCAATACACCGCACTTCACTGGGCATGCATGCGCGCACACTGGGATGTTGCCAGTTTTTTGATTGACAAGGGAGCCGATCTGAACATGCAGGGTGGAGATGGCGGTACACCACTCAACTGGGCTGTCCATCATGATAATGTTGAGATCGTTAAGCGGATGGTCGAAAAAGGAGCCAAGCTCAACAGACAGAATCAGTGGGGTATGACCGAGCTCCATACAGCCATATGGCGAGGGAATATTCATGTGGTGGAGTACCTGCTTGATCAGGGTTCGGACCCGATGCTAAAGACGGAAGAAGGCTGGACAGCCATGCACTATGCCTTTCGCAGCGGACACGACAACATTATCGAACTGCTCCGGAACAGAGGACTTCCCTTCGACGTACAGGATAACACAGGAAGGTACCCGCAGCATCTCTATTTTAAAAAACCGAAAGCCATTGAACTGTCTGAAATAGAACTTGATGAATACAGCGGGAAATATTATATCGGAGATTATCTGCTGCTGGAGATATGGCGTGAAGGAAACCGGCTGAAGGTCATGGAATTCGGACCCGATGAGATCTATCCCGTAGCCAGAGATTTTTTCTATTTTAAACAGGCACCGTGGATCCTGATCTTCACCAGGGACGATAACGACAACATCCTTCATGCCCAGCTCTCATTCATCAGACGCTCATATACTATTACCAGAAAATAAATGATATTGATATGAAACTAATAAAAATTGCATCATTCTGTTTCTTCCTCATAGTGGTTTCCTCGTATTATTCCTGCTCACAGGAGAAAGAGAGTGTACTTACTCCTGAGGATGCAAATGAAGCAAGATTAAACCGGTTGCAGCCACCAGATGAAGTGATGAATGCTATTGGGATTAAACCGGGAATGTCAGTTGCTGAAATCGGTGCGGGTCGTGGACGCTATGTTGTACAGCTTGCTGTAAGAGTTGGTGAAACAGGTATGGTCTATGCCGAGGATATCAATGCGGAGTCACTCAAACATCTTGAAAAGAGATGTGAACGATGGGGCCTGGAAAATGTTGAAACTATCCTGGGTGACGTATTGCATCCACAACTTCCGGGAAATACCCTGGATGTAATTTTCATTATTTCAGCGTACCATCACTTTGAAGATCCGGTTGAACTTCTGAAGAATGCGCGTTCAAGCCTTAAACCAGATGGTATTCTGGCAATTGGAGAATGGATAAGGTCAACCTCACCCGAAAAGGTAGAAAGGCAAATGTCTGAGGCTGGCTATGAATTTGGCCGGACAGATAAATTCCTGGAAAACAACGGATTATATATCTATATTTTTAGGCCCATAATGAATTAATAGGTTGCTAATTATACCTTAAAAATGTATAAAAATGAAAATCCTGTTAGTATTCATCAGTATCTCCCTGATTTTTCCATTGACTCTTCTCGTAAAGATCTTCGATTCTAATCAGCTGCCAAAAGAGAATATAAAAATCGTATTTGAGGAGGTCGGGCAGTTCAATGATGGAGGAATGGCTGTAACCGTTCTTGTGGTTGAAAACTATGCATATGTGTGTGAATTCGACAACGGTCTGGAAATCCTTGATATCAGCAATCCTGCACACATCATAAAACTAACCCAGATTGACGATACTGAACAAGCTCGTGGCATAGAGATCAAAGGTAATATAGCCTATGTCTCATGCAATGTCAACGGATTAAAGCTTTTTGATATCAGCGATCCTAAGCAACCGGTTAATATTGGAGATTACGGTGCCCGGGATGGGGATCCCCATCAATTTCTAGCCAAGGGTGATATCGGATATTTAACAGAATGGCATGGAGGATTTGACATCATAGACATATCTGATCCAATCAAACCCTTACGATTGAGCCAGTATTTGGATGAAATGCGTGCATTCTCTGTGGATATTATCGATCACAAAGCATATGTCACTGGTTACAGGGCCGGTCTCAAGATCCTGGATATATCGGACCCTAAGAATCCGGTTCTCATCGGTAATTTCAACAATGGCGGAGAAACGAATGGTCTCCAGGTTGTGGACGATTTAGCATATGTTTGCGACAAAATGCAGGGACTGGAGATCCTGGATGTATCTGATCCATCTGATCCCCATCTGCTGGGCACCTACAAAGGAGAAGGAAGTACTGTCGGTGTGTGTGTTGCTGATGATCTGGCTTTTCTCATAAACTGGGAACTTGGACTGGAAGCTATAGATATAAGCGATCCCGCTCATCCGGCTAAAATCGGTTCCTTTTTTGACGGGGGCCGACCGAACGGAATTCAGATTGTAGGTGATTTGATTTACATCGCTGATGGTTCTGACGGATTAGAGATTATCAGGTTTAAACAAAACAGCAATCCAAACAAATAATTTAATAAAAACCGATTATGAAACAGAAGATGCTTTATCTTGGAATACTATCCTTTATTGTTTGTATAACACCTTGTCGTGCACAAAAGCAGGACTTCTCCACTCTCACCGGCCCCTACCTGGGTCAGATACCGCTGGGGGAAACGTCTGAAGTTTTCGTTCCCGGTTTCATTCCCAGCCAGAAAGATGGAACCATTGAGATAGGAGAGACTGTTACAATAAATTCTGAAATTCTCAATGAGGACCGCAAGACTAATCTGTGTCCATGTAACCATGACCAAAGGAAGAAGATAAAACCAATTATCGGGAATGATGAAATAATCCCTGAACATAAAAACGATATAAAACTGGTTGAATTCTTCAGCAAATTTTTTCAGAAGCTGGCTGATAAAAATAATTTTAATGGGGTGGTACTGTTTGCCCGGGAAGATAAGATATTTTTTCACCGAGCCTGGGGGATTGCCAACCGAGAATCCAATCAGCCAATAACCACCAGTACCAAATTTAACCTGGCGTCTGCTTCAAAAATGTTCACTGCTGTTGCCATTGCCAAATTGGCTGAAGAGGGCAAACTTATATTTGACGACAATATCAGTCAGTATCTTGATACCAGTTGGATCTCAAAAGAGATCGGCCGTAAGATTCTGATAAAACACTTATTATCCCACACATCAGGTCTGGGCCTCTATTGGGAGGAATTTGATAAGCATTCCGGAAGCATTATTGATATTGATGATTACAAATCAATAATTTCTACGGAACCATCTTTTAAGCCGGGTACAGAGGGGAAATATAGTAATACCGGGTTTATCTTGCTTGGCGCAATTATCGAGGCTATCACAGGCCAATCATATTATGAATACGTCCAAAAACTCATATTTAAACCTCTTAATATGGATAATACCGGTTTTTTTATGATGAACGAACCGAATCCTAACCTGGCGGTAGGTTATTATGAAGATAAAGAGAATGATGGAATCCTGAAAAACAATCTGGATTTACACGGTATCAGGGGATCCTCAGCCGGGGGTTGCTGGTCTACTGCAAAAGATATGCATCATTTTATGAGAAGTTTTGCATCGGATAAACTTATAACCTCTAATACTAAAAAAATTTTGCTGACTCTTAGCCCTTTCTATAAAAATTATGGCCATGGGATTCAAGTGAAAAAAGGATGGATCGGCCATTGGGGCGGGTTCCCCGGAATTGAGGCATTTGTCATGTATTACCCTCAAACCGGACACACTCTGATTGTTTTCTCAAATTATTATGATTCTTCTCTGCCTTTCCTGAATAAATTGAAATATATATATAAGGTTATATCCAGAGGGTAAACATAAGAATACGATGCTCGATATAACATTTTTTGCATTAATAAAACTATATATAAATCATATATAACAACATCTTTAAAATATTATGAATTATTAAATTACTCGTGAATCTGGAAAATTGAAAAGGAGACATCTACTGGGTAAATGCAAAAATTATTGAAGAATTTAAACCAAAAGAATTGAAATAAAACAGCAGGTAGCGGCTTGCCTGCCTCATTCGAATAGAACGAATAGCCGGTATTGTTGTTATTGCTATATAAAAAAAGAGAAGATATCTATGAAAAAATTGCACGGCAAAATTTTGACAATGAATATTTTGCTGATAAGCTTAACAGCCATGCTGACTGCACAGGAGACGGAAAAAACATCCAGCAAGGTAAACCAACTGGCAGAACCCCAGGAAAAAAGGCTCAACGATATCCAGCCGCCAGAGCTGTTGATGGATATTCTCGGCATCCGGCCAGGTTTGGTAATCGGCGAAGTGGGCGCCGGCCAAGGTCGGGTCACCGTCTATCTTGCGGATCGGATCGGCGAAAAAGGGAAAGTCTACGCGAACGACATCGATCCGGCGGCTGTCGATTACCTGAAGGCTCGATGCCAGCGTCAGGATCTGACCAATGTCGAGGTCATCCTCAGCAAACCCAATGACGCCTGCTTCCCTGAAAACAGTCTTGACCTGGCAGTAATGTTCTGGGTCTATCATTGGGTGGACGATCCGGTTCCCCTGCTCAAGAGTCTCCTGTCCAGCCTGAAACCCTGGGGATCTATTGTCCTTGTGGAGCCGAAGCCGTCGGAACATGGTACAGAAGGGAAGATTTTGACTCAGCAATCGGTCGGGGAGGAGGCAGAAGCGGCTGGCTTTACTCTGGATGCAGTCATCGAAGATCTGCTCCAATCAGACAATATTTACGTCTTAAGCCCTGTCGTGCCGGATGCGCTGGAATCTCATGACCCCCAGAAAGTGCGCGCCTTGTGGCTGGACTATGTGGAATGGATCAAAGCATCCCAGGGCCGGATGTCACTAAGGGATTATGCGGTTAGCCTGGATGCGAAAGGCCTTCCTGGTCCGGAAGTCCGACGCCGCCTGAACGTCCTCCGCAGCCAGTTCACCGAGCAGCCTGAGGGTATCGAGATGATTTACGATCCACTGTACGGTAAACCCCTCACCGGTGAATTGGAGAAGGATGGATTCAAGACTTCACCCAATGCCTTCCTGGTAGAAGTCATGAAGGGCATCACAACAGGAAACCAGGCTTTGGATGTCGGCGCAGGGATGGGCCGCAACGCTATTCACCTTGCGGGCCTGGGATGGGACGTAACCGGGATCGACCTCTCAGCCAAAGGCCTGGCAGTCATGCAAGCCACCGCAGAGAAAGCTGGACTTACAGTTCGAACCATCAAAACATCTTATGAAGATTTCGATTTCGGTCGGGATCGGTGGGATCTGATCCTTATGATCCTGTCCTGGGCTCCCGTGGAAGAGACCGGCTTCCTGTCCCGATTGAAGAAGTCCATTCGTCCGGGTGGCTATGTCGTTTTCGAGCACGTTATTCAACGCCCGGAAAATCCTTTTCCGCCCGGCATCCACGCTCTGGCTCCCGGTGAGCTTCGGGAATTGTTCAAGGATTTCGAGATCCTGATCTATCGAGAGGTAGACGATTACGGCGACTGGGGAGGTCCACCAACCGCACACGTCAGAATGGTGGCCCGCAAGCTCGATTGACGTTAGGTTATTTCGATGATGGCTGATAGTCGCAAATGCAGAAGGTATCTCTTCGGACGGCCGACATCTCTTCTTTGTTGGGCATAAAAACGGAGCCTGGGATACTTGCTGGATGGATACAGAAATTATAATAGCATTAAGACTAAACAAATGGAAGTAAAGAAGAAACAATGAATAATGATGTTCTAAACGGTATTCACAGGAGAACTTTTATAAGTAAAAGTCTCCAAAGCATTGCTTTTGTTTCTCTGCCTGCTGTATGGAAGATGAATCTCCTGAATAAATGGGGAATAAACAACTTTCAGAACAATACCATCAACCATGTGGTTAGAAATGAAATCCTCTTTGCTGGTATCAGAAAACCGATTAAAAAACGGGAAGAACTGATCCCCAGAATCGAAGAGCTCAATAAAACATGCGCTGGTAACATGACTGGTCCTTTAACCCACATTTTCAGGTTTGATACACCCGTAGATGGTTTTGATTCCGAAATTGGATTTCCGGTCTCAAAAGAGATTAATTCCGGTGATATTAAGACGCACATGCTGAGAAAAATGCACTTTTACTCATTACTCCATGAGGGACCGATTGAAACATTTTCTGAGACCTCGGGTAAATTGTATCAGTATATGAACAAGACGGGGCTTTCACCGGAACTTGAGTTGGTTGAGATTTACCACCATTACGATCCCCAATATTCTGGAAATCAGAAGGTACAAATCATGGCTTCATTTCTTGCCTGGCCGGAGGTCTACAGAGAACAACTCGTTCGTGTTTTAGGAGAGGAAAAGGCTCTGGAAATTTGGAGAAATGGTGATACAATAACTCCACATACCCTGGTTGATACACGCTGTGCCTGGGTGGCAGAAAGCATTGAAAAGCTGAAAGAATGCACAAATATGGAGCAACAGTTTGATATTCTTTCCAGGGTTGCACTGATCAGACCGATCGAGGAGATCACAAAATTTAAAAGGATATATGAAGAAACCAGAGATATCAATACCATTTTTCAGGCAAAGAACGAGCAGCTGGGAAATACCGCCACCGGTGGCTATGTCGATCCACCAGGATTTGATGGTAAAATACTGCACATGAGCAAAGTGCCTTACAACAGACAAAAATATATAGAAGCTAAAACCAACAGAGAAAAGCGAAAAGCCTATTGTTTCTGCAATCTGGTGCGTGAGGCAGATGACCCCCGGATCGATCCTATATTCTGTTATCGTGCGGCTGGTTGGGATAGACAATTCTGGGAACCGAATTCAAAAAATGCATAATTACTCATTCCATTCTAAAAGGAGATAATTTTTGCGCCTGGGATTATTACCTTGATTAGCAAGTATCAATATTGCTAATGCTTCAAAACCAGTCAAAAACAAATTAAAGTAGTAAAAATGAAGTTTAAACAGCTTTTATTAATCGGACTGATCGCATGTGTCGGCACTGCATTCCTGAAAGCGCAGGCGGACGAAGATATTCCTATTGCGATTCAAAGGTTAAGTGATCGGGTTTTAGTTCTCTCTGAAACCCTGATGAACAACAACGTTACGGCCATAGCCTCTGAAAAGGGAATCGTTGTCATTGATGCCTCGGGTCTTCCCTCAACCGCAACCAAAATGCGTAAGATTATCGAAAAGGAATTCGACCGGTCCGACTTTGCTTATCTCATCAACAGCCATTCCCATTGGGATCACAGCTTCGGCAACCAGGTCTTTCCTGATGCTGTTATAATCGGACACAACAACGTCATTCCCGGAATGGCCCAGGATCAAGAAATCCTGCCCCGCCGGATAGCAAATCTTGAGAAAACAATCCAGAATGAAACAGCCCGCTTAAAAAGCGTCCCGGCCGAATCGGAAGAAGCCCGGAATATCCAGGCCTATCTAAAAACGCTTGAGCGGGAAATTCATGACTTTAAGAATGTATTTGTTTCGACACCTCCCAGCATCACCTTTAATGACCGGATGATTCTGAACCTGGGGGATATAACCGTAAAACTGGATTACTTCGGCAGGGCCCATTCAACATCCGATATCTTCATCCACATTCCGGAAGAAGGAATCCTCATGACCGGAGACCTCTTCCTGGATCAAAGATGGGTCCCGCTTTTTGCCGGACAGCCAGTGCTGGACGTCGACCGCTGGATCGAGGTGCTGCAACGGGCGCTAGACGGAGATGACACCCCATCCAAAGTCATTCCCGGACATATGGATATCTGGGAAACGGAGAAACTGGCTCTTTGGAGGGACTATATCGAAAACCTTTGGGAGGGCTTAAAAAAGGCTAAACAAGAGGGGCTTACCCTGGAACAGGCGAAGGAAAGATGTCCTCTTCAGGAGCCATATTACTACCTCAGGGAACGGGGCCATACCGATGAAAGAATACACACTTTTCACCAAAACAACATCGAAGCCTTCTGGAGCCAGCTTTTTATCTCGGCTGCTGATATCATTGAAGAGATACTCACAGAAAAGGGGGTAGAGGGAATCGAGGAGGCAAAAAGCAAATTCATGGAAATAAAAAACCAACCGGAAGAATATTTAATCAGTGAAAGTCAGTTTAACTCTCTGGGGTACAGGTTCCTCCAAAAGAACCTTCTTCCCCATGCTATTACCGTTTTCCGGATGAATGTCGAAACGTTTCCCCAATCAGCAAATGTCTATGACAGCTTGGCCGAAGCCTACCTTATCTTGGGTGACAAATACAACACCATCCAATTTTACAAAAAATCCTTAGAGCTCAATCCACAAAATGAAAATGCCAGATCCCGTCTGGAAAGGATGGATGAGCTGTTCGAAGAGCATCATCCTACAACTCCAGAGGATGCCCTCTTTGCTGCCGGTGAGCAGACCGGATTAAATCGACCTTATCTTGGACAGAAACCTCCCGGCTTAGAAAAAGAAATCTTTGCTCAGGGAATCGTCTCAACAAAAGGGGGCAATGAATTTTCCTGTACTTTTTCCCCGGATGGCAAAGAGTTTTACTTCAACCGCGGAATGACCGTCATGGTATGCCGCTGGGAAAAGGAAGGCTGGACCGCACCAAAACCCGCTTCTTTCAACGGGGACTTCCGCAATCATGAACCCCACATCACATCGGACAACAAGACGCTTTATTTCGGCAGCATGCGCCCCAATCCGGAAAGACCTGATATGGAAAATCCCTATGGCATCTGGAAGGTGGAAAGGACGGAAAACGGCTGGGGAGAATCCAGCTATGTGGGGTATGGCATGTATGTCACTACCACAAAAGATGGTACCATCTATATTACGGATATCGATTATGAAGACGGAAAAAAACATGGGGTAGTCCGTACAAAGTTGGTAAACGGACATTTCGAAACCTTTGAAAGACAGAAAGGTGGCGTCTTATCTCCGGAACCTGGACGCATGACGGGAAGGCATCCCTGTATAGCCTCGGATGAAAGTTTTCTAATCTTTGATTCCTATACCATTGATCCGCCGTGGGGACATGCACAACTCTTTATCTGCTTCCGTAAAAGCGATGGTTCATGGGGAAAAGCTAAAAACCTCAGTGAAATACTTGAAAGCGAGAGAAACATCGCCGCTTCCCTTTCTCCTGATGGCAAATACCTGTTTTTCAGAGCCGAATCAGATATTTATTGGATCAGTACAAAAATTTTCGATCAGCTTAAAAAATAACGGATGAAATACAGAGCAATTTTTATCGCAATTTCATTATCCTTCATGTTTGCAATTGGCAGTTACTCTCAACAGGATGATTTCCCGGTTCTCAAAGGCCCCTACCTGGGACAGACAGAGCCTGGGATGAAGCCAGAAATTTTTGCACCTGGGATCGTATCGACAGAGCAATTTCGGGAATTCAGCGGAACCTTTACACCCGATGGCAAAGAGTATTATTTCTTTCGCTTTGCAGATAGCGCCGGAATGATGGTATGCAAATTTCTGGATGAGGGCTGGACAGCTCCGGCACCCGCAAGCTTTAATACTAAGTACATTGACAATGAGCCACACATCACACACGATGGGAAAATAATGTACTTTAACAGTAACCGCCCATTCCCGGGATTTGAGGGAGAAAGAAGACCGACTCAAATCTGGTATATGGAGAGAATGAATGATGATTGGGGAGAACCGAAACATTTGTGCATGGGAATGTTTGCTATCTCTTCTGAAAATGGAAATGTTTACTTGAATGCAGGAGTTACACGGCTTGAAAATGGAAAGTTTATCCCTTTTCAGGAAATTGCCGGTGCTTTAAACGCACCACCGGAGGGCTGGAAACGAGGGAATCACTCAAGCATTGCCCCGGATGAAAGTTTCCTTATTTATGACTCACAAAAATCCGGAAGCGAATGGGATGCTGACGAAAATTTATTCATCTGTTTTCGGAATAAGAACGGATTCTGGGGTGAATCAATTGATTTAGGCAGTATACTGAATCTGCCAGGCGGCAAAATGCTGGCAACCATCTCCCCGGATGGGAATTATTTGTTTTTCTGCAACAGGGGAGACATTTACTGGGTTTCCTTAAGAATTGTAGAAGAGCTTAAACCAAAAGAATTTAAATCAAAGTAAATAAAGGAGGTATCGATATGAATAGTAAAAAATGCGTTATACCGTTTGTTTTTTTCGTGGTGACTTCTTTCACCCTTTCCTTTTGCCAGGAGCCTGAGAGTGTACTTACCCCTGAAAATGCGAATGAAGCAAGACTGAACCGGCTGCAGCCACCGGAACAGGTTATGGATGCTATCGGCATCAAACCGGGAATGGTTGTTGCTGAAATTGGTGCAGGTCGTGGACGCTATGTCGTACAGTTGGCAGTGAGAGTCGGAGAAACGGGTAAGGTCTATACAGAGGATATCGAAATTGAATCACTCAATTACCTCGAAAAGCGATGTAAACGCTGGAGACTGGAAAATGTTGAGACCATCCTGGGTGACGTAACACACCCAAAACTCCCGGAAAATACCCTGGATGTTATTTTCATCATTTCTGCCTACCATCATTTCGAAGATCCGGTGGAACTGCTGAAGAATGCACGTTCAAGCCTTAAACCGGAAGGAGTAATTGCGATTGGAGAGTGGTTGAACTCAACATCTCCTGAAAAAATCGAAGCTCAAATGGCTGCTGCTGGTTATGCCCTTAAACGCACGGAGACTTCCCTCGAAAAGAACGACTTATACATCTATATCTTTACAGTCAATCAGGAAAAGGATTAAGTACATGGTCGGGGGAACACACATTGGATGTACATAAGAATCATTGATGAGCTCAAGCCCAAATAATAGATATAGCGTGAAGCTGTGAAAGTAAAAGAAATCTGTCTCGGTATATTACTGGTAATGATATCATTTTTCCATCCTTAAAAAATGGTGACAAAAAACTGGTGAAAAATTAGTGACAGCTTCCTATTTTATTTTATTATCTTATTGATTATAAGATTTTTAGGTTTTCGCAAAAATACCTAAATTCAACAATTTATTTATATAGATCTTTGATTTATAGAAGTTTACTGAAATATTTTAAAAATAGGAAGCTGTAACTAATTTTAGGAAGCCGTCACTATTTTTTTTATTATTTTTTTTTCTCTTTACCTAATCCTCTGGTGTATACGGTGCCTTCTGGACAGTAAGGGCTGTCCATTCCTTTCACACATTTCTTCTTTCATATTCGTATATTTACAACAGCTTTTTCTCGCTTTATGCCCGTTACATGTCCCAAGAATGCAACTTTTAGCCTGGAAAATCCTGGAAGAGATGTAAGAGATTTTTTGTAACTTGAGATGCATTATGAAAAACCTGTTCCCATGAAACAATCGATCGCTTTTCTAATTATCTTTTTTCTCGCAACCGCCCTCGGAAAACCAAACGACAACCCTGTTCCCATCGACAGTAAAATCAAGGAAGTCACCGTTTTTCTGCGTGGAGCTCAGGTAATCCGTACCGGAACAGTCCAGCTTGCCGCCGGAACAAATGAAATCATGTTTTATGACCTGCCGGATAATCTCAATCCGGAAAGCATTCAGGTGCGTGGCAAAGGAAATTTTACCATCCTGTCGGTCATCCATCAGATCAACTACCTGAAAGCCCAGGAAAAGAGCCAGGAGGTCCTCGCTCTGGAAAAGAAATTGAAGGAACTTGAACAGAAAGTTGCCAGCGAAAACGTAACACTTGCCGTGTATAAACACGAGGAAGATATCCTGCTGGCCAATAAATCGATCGGCGGGCAAACAACCGGAGTGAAAACCGTTGAATTGCGGGAAGCTGTCGATTTTTTCCGGAGCCGACTGTCTGAAGTGAAAACAAAACAGTTGGAAATTGGTCAGTCCATTGCCCGGCTGAACGAAGAGATCAGCCAGGTCAGGAAACAACTTTCAACACTAACTTCACAACGGAAAAGGCCGACAAGCGAAGTAATCTGCAATGTCAGTTCAAACGCTTCTACCAGGGGAAGCTTTGAACTCAGCTACGTTGTCTCAAATGCAGGCTGGGTGCCCTCCTATGATATCCGGGCAGAAGACATCAAAAAGCCAATCGAGGTGAACTACAAAGCAAAAGTTTTCCAGGCTACCGGTGAAAACTGGGATAAAGTCCCGCTGATCCTCTCTACCAGCAATCCTTCGATGCCGGGTGTTAAACCCGTTATCTACCCCTGGTACCTCAGTTTCGTGGAACCCTACACTCCAAGTACATCCGTTATGACCAGAAGTGCTCCTTCGATGAAAAAAGCCGAACGGAGTCTTGCTGCCGGTGAAGAGTTTGAAGCAGCCGAAGCATTAAGTATGGCTGATTTTACCGAAGTGGTTGAAGCACCGACAAGCATTGAGTTCAACATTTCTATACCCTATACCATCCCTTCCGATGGAAAACACCACATGGTTGATCTGCAAAACTTTACCATGCCAGCAAGCTATGAATACTACGCTGCTCCAAAAATCGACAGGGATGCCTTTCTCATTGCCCGTGTCACCGGCTGGGAGGAGCGAAACCTCCTTTCCGGTGAGATGAACCTGTTTTTTGAAGGAACATTCGTCGGTAAGTCATACCTCGATGTGCGAAATACACAGGATACACTCGATCTTTCACTCGGAAGGGACAGAAGTATTGTGATCATCAGGGAAGACCTGAAAGATTTTAGCAGCAGAAAGATCATCGGGTTTAACAGGGAAGAGATCCGCACCTGGGAAATATCCCTGCGAAATACGAAAAATGCTCCGGTGAACATCACCCTGGAGGACCAGTTCCCTCTCTCCACCAACAAGGAGATTGAAATTAAGTATCTGGAAACTGCCGCTTCACAGTTCCAGAAAGATTCAGGAAAACTGATCTGGAGACTGACTTTGGATCCCGCTCAAACTGAAAAATACAGGTTATCCTTTTCGGTAAAATATCCGAAGAACAAGATCATTGATCTGTAAAGGAGTTTTATACCACTAATTCACGAATAAAAGATCCGAATAGGATCGAACAAAATTTTTGCATGCCGCACCTGCGGCGCTCATTTAACAACCTAAATCTAATTCTAAAGACATATCGTCCCTTACGGGACTTAACCCGAAAAATTCAAAGAATTTTTCGCCATTCATGGCTGACGAAAAGTCAAATTCAAGTATGTCAACTGTTTCACTCAACAGTTATCTTCAAAACTGATGAAAATTTCATACCCAAACTTGAGGGTATTGAATTTGACTTTTATCAGGGTTAACCCTGA
>Ga0315543_1002991_pt1 | contig 15636 bp, 13 predicted proteins | sample SalMarSW160210MG_2_FD_203098 | JGI IMG/M metagenome (GOLD analysis project Ga0315543, IMG submission 203098) | Salt marsh sediment microbial communities from the Plum Island Ecosystem LTER, Massachusetts, United States - Salt Marsh Sediment SW1601-210 ...
GCAATTGTTGTTAATCAAGTGTTTGGCAATTACCAGGACTTTGCAGGAAGTGACTTGTTACTAGGAGCCATATTCTTTGCATTTCAAATATACGGGGATTTTTCAGGTTACTCCGATATTGCTATCGGGACTGCCAGATTATTTGGTTTCTCAATAATGCAAAACTTTGCATACCCTTATTTTTCCAGAGATATCGCAGAGTTCTGGCGAAGATGGCATATATCATTATCCACCTGGTTTCGTGATTACGTTTATATCCCTTTGGGTGGTAGCAGAGGTGGAAACTGGATGAAAATAAGAAACACTTTTATCATTTTCCTTGTAAGTGGATTCTGGCATGGTGCCAACTGGACCTTCATTACCTGGGGATTTATTAATGCGTTATATTTCCTCCCATTACTGCTATTGAAAAAAAACAGACAAAATCTGGATATAGCCGCAGAAAACAGGATTTTCCCCACACTGAAAGAATTCTTTCAAATCTCTTTCACCTTTTCAATTACTGTTTTTGCATGGATTTTCTTTAGGTCAGATAGTATTGCAAATGCATTTGGATATATTTCAGGAATTATTGATAGTTCTTTTTTTACTATGCCATCTGTAGATAAAAGATTTGCGATATACATTTTACTTTTTACTGCTTTTGAATGGTTGCAGAGAAGAAAGAAATATGCACTGGAGATAAATTTAAACCGGCCGGCATTGAACTGGATACTATACCTGGTAATTATTATTATCATATTTGCCAAATCAGGTGCTCAACAGGAATTTATTTACTTTCAATTTTAGCGATAGTCATGAATGAAAAAGTACTAAAATATTTACTCTATGGTGCCGGAATAATTTGTATGTATGCATTCCTCTCTATTCGGTTTGAACCTTTATTCAATGCTATTCTGATTGAACCTGTAGTTCCTCACTATTGGGATAAGACCAAATATGGAGAGTTGTATTATTTCAGTCATATTTTGCATTTCAGAGAAAAGGGATTACCGCCGGCCAAAGAAAAATTCGAATATTCAATAAAACATGCATCGGTTGCCGATTTTGATATACTCACTTTCGGAGATAGTTTTTTTGAATTTTCACGTCATAAACAAATCCCTGAAAGACTGGCAGAAGATTTTAACAAAGAAGTGCACTATGTGAATACCGACCTTCCTTTAGATTACCTGGCACAAAATAATTACCAGGGAACAATATCCAAACTGGTGATCTTTGAACGGGTTGAAAGGTACATACCGGTTACATTTGAAAATCGACATACCACACATGCGATCAAATGTGAAAAGAAATCATTTCTTCGGAAATCATTCGATTATATTTTGGATAAAGTCTTTTACCCGAAAAGCGAAGAACTTTATGACGCCATGCTGAAAAGAAGCTATCTGACCACCGGCATATACTCTGTTATTTCGACCGTTAAATTTGATCTTTTTCACTATATATCAAAGCTGACACCGGTTTACCTAAAAGATGGAGATAATTCATGGCTGTTTTACCACGACCAGGTAAATGCTGAAAAAACCAGTTTTTATTACAAGCACTCACAGGCAGAAATGGACAGTATATGCAACAATATGGCTGATCTGGCTGAAAAACTGAAAGAAAAATACAATATGGATATGATCTATTTGCCTTTACCTGCAAAATATACCTTATATCATACGGTGCTTAATAACGATAATTATAATGATTTTCTGCCTATGCTTTATGATGGATTGAATAAGAGAGGAGTAAAGTATATTAATGTATATGATGATCTTATAAATAGTGATACAATCCTGTATTATCATACGGACAGTCACTGGAATCAAAAGGGAATTGATATGGCATATAAAAAAGCGGTTGCAACCATTCAGGCAGACTCAATTCTCAATCATTTTTTAAATCCGAATTTTTAATACTCAAACATTATGAACCAGGCTAAATCAACGGAAAAGAAACCCCTTGTAAGTGTTGTAATCCCTGTATACAATGGTGGTGAATATTTTGATAAATGTCTTGAAGGCGTTTTAAACCAGACCTATCAAAACTGGGAATGTATTATCAATAATAATTGCAGCACGGATGATACTCTTCAGACAGCCAATAAATATGCTGAAAAAGATCCGAGGTTTAAAGTTTTCACCAATGATCGTTTTGTATCGATGACCCCAAACTGGAACATTGCCTGCAGTCGAATAAGTAATAATACTAAGTATTTAAAGGTTGTAGGTGCTGATGATTGGCTTTTCCCGGAAAGTATAGAAAAAATGGTTGATGTTATGGAAAGGCATCCTTCTGTCGGGATATGTTCTGCCTATCGGTTAAAAGATAAACAAGTGGAAATGGATGGTTTGAACATATGGGATGGAAATGTATATAACGGGAAGGAGATCCTCTACAGACAACTTACCAGAACTCTTGATATAACCGGCTCGAATACAACAGTTATGCTCAGCATTGAGCATCTGAAAAAAATTCCGCGATATCCCGTGGTTTTTGATGAAACAACTTACCATGAGGATACGGAACTTGAATATGAGATGATGAATATTTCAGACGTTGGTTTCGTATTCCAGGTGCTTACCTATACACGACGTCATGCCAAAGCTCATACAATAACAGAAGTATACAGGTACAATACCCTACTGCAATTCAATGAGAAAGTACTTTGGCAATACAAAGGAAATGATAGGAAGCTGAATAAATTGTACAGGGCTGCACGTCTGGATTATGCATACTACCTTTTCTATAAAACCCTGACCTTCGATCGGGCATCTGTTGAGTGGCATAAAAAGTACATTGTCAGAAAATTTACTCTGTTTGAATTTATCGCGGGAATTATTACAAGGAATAAGTTCTCAAAATTGTTAACCAGAAAACTCCGTAAACTATTTAAAACATATAACAAATAAAATAAGGGGATGGTATATGGGAATTAAAAAGACTTTTTTTAAGAATGCTGCTGTTTTTAGTGGGTATAGTTATATTTCTTGGTTTTTTGATACGTTGGTTTCCACAGTTGTTCTATCTCGCTTTCTGGGTCCTAAAGAATATGGTTTTGTGGCATTAATCAATATATTCAGCGGTTTTATTTTGCTTTTTGCAAACACCGGTCTATCTTATGCGATTATTCGTAGTGATTATGGCCCGAAGTATCAGCGGATCGTTTTCAGCCTCACAGCATGGATCGGTCTTGTATTAGCTCTTTCCATGTGTTTGCTTGCCTATCCTATTACATTGATATACAGCAACGCTACATTGTTTTGGCCAACCATCGTTGTTTCTATTCAATTTATTACCAATTCAATGAATATCGTTCCATTAGCCATTCTTGAAAAAAAACTTGATTTTAAATATATTGGTTTGATTAAACTTTTTTCAACAATATTTACCATCAGTTTAATGATTCTGATGGCTATACTGGGATTCTCTTATTGGTCTTTAATTGTACCGCTGGTAATAAAGCCTTTGTTCCTGCACATCTTAATAGAAAGAAGAGCAAAATTCGGCTTTTATTTATATGGCTGGAAATTAACAAAGTTGGCTCTTAAAAAGGTCAGAAGCCTGTTGCAGAGTTTTTCCATTTTCAACTTTATTAATTATTTCGCCCGGAACGCGGATAATTTTGCAATAGGTAAATTTTACGGAGAATTCGATCTGGGTTTATATGACAGGGCTTATAAATTTCTTTATATGGCCAGAAGACTTGTAAATGCAACACTTGGACCGGTATTACTCCCGAGTTTAATCGATGCGAAATCAAGAGGGAAAGACATCAAATCCCACTTTCTGGATATTTTAGGCATGTTGAATTTTATTAATATTTTTATTGCTATTCCGCTTGTATTATTCGCTGAACCTATTGTATTGATCCTTTGGGGCAGAGACTGGATAGGTGTTGCCGACTTCATGCCTTATATCGGAGCAATAATACCTATGCAAACCTTATCAATTGCCGGCATGGACCTATATGTTATTGAAAAAAAGGAAAGGGCTTTGGTTACGCTTGAAATTCCTATAACCATGACCATGATATTGGGTATCGCGGTTGGTGCCTTTTTTTCCTCACTTCATATTATCAGGTTTTATGCACTTTCTTTTCTTTTGGCACAAACATTAAGCCTGTACTTTGGACACTATAAATTATTTAAATATACTCTGTGGCAATTATTCAGGTTTTGGGGTCCTAAAATAATTATAACAGCTTTAATGATCTTCTCAATATGGTTTGGGAATAAAATTATTACAGCTTCATTGTTGCTCATATTTATACTGGATACTATTTATTCTCACGGAAAGGACATGAAAAAAATTGTTTTTCTTGTAAAAAGCAAATTATTAAAAAGAGATGAGTTTTCAATTAAAGATCAAAATTAATTTTTATTCAATAATGCAAAAAATGCTGCTCGAATATTGATATCGAACAAATTACTTAAAAGAGGAGAATTCAATGCTATCCCAAAGAAATGAAGATATAAGTGCTGCCACATTGATAGACAACCTGTAACGATATAACATTCTTATCAATGAAACATCACTTTAAGAATTTCAGGTCATTGGCTTCGGATGAGTTTCATACGAACCGGCTGACGCCTCAACTGAAAATCAAATTTTATTTCAAATTATAATAAAAATTATCCTGGAGAAAAAGTAGAAATACTTCAGGCTGAATTTATCAGGTTTGAAAATATAAGCAATAAATTCTCAAAAGTAAGGTAAAATGAATAAAGAAATTTTGTGGTTTAATCCTGATTGTATATTTTCGTAATCAATTATGAATTTATTTGAACTTCCTAAGTAAATTAAAGAAATATATCCCGGAAAGGAGAGCAACGCACTATGAGTATCAGGAAACCTATCAGGATGGTTGCAAGAGGACTGAAACGATGGCTTCTTAGCGAAAATCAAACTTATCCGGAAGTCCCCTTTGACAATCGTGATGATTGGATGCGATTCGCATATCTCAAACTGAATCAAGATCCTGTATGCAACAGGAGAACTTGGTATATTTGGGGAGTTCTCCAGGGTGCTGCGCTTAGCAAGGTGCTCGGGATCGAGCACATCTCCGTAATAGAGTTCGGGGTTGCAGGTGGAGGGGGGTTAATTTCATTGGAGAGGGCAGCGGAGCTCACCGAAGAATTGGTTGGCATCAAAATAGATGTTTATGGTTTTGATACGGGTACCGGAAATCCAAAGATCATGGATTATCGGGATGTTCCCTTTCGATGGTCAGAAGGATACTGGCCTATGGATAAACAAAAACTTGAAAAACTGTTGCATCGAGCTAAGCTTGTCTTAGGTCACACCAAAGATACAATTCCCGAATTCATCCGTAGTAAACCGGCTCCGGTTGCATTTGCCGCAATTGATCTGACGATGTACAGTTCAACTGCCGAGGCCTTGAAGCTGTTCGAAGCAGAATATAGTCTGCTGTCACCGCGTACGTATTGTATGTTCCGTTCCCTGTTGGGTAGCCGTGGGGATCAGTGCGACTACATTGGAGAGCGGCTGGCCATTCAGGAATTTAATGTCAAGTACACGATGAGGAAACTCTGCCACATGGATGGTCTTAGGTACTTCGTTCCAAATTATATTAATGTGGGATCATGGCCGGAGTTTTTTTATCTTCTCCATATTTTTGACCATCCGTTATATAACAAGCCATCCTCTCTACGGCAGAGCATTAAAATTGACACGGAAGGCAGTGAATATATCAAGGAAGTTCCTGATACCATTGATGATTCAATCGCAGAGCAGCCTTAAATTGTCACTGGATCAGGGGCTGGAAATGCAACAGTTCATTCGCGAACTCTATCATAAGTGGTGCGCTTTCTTTTCTTTTGGTACAAACCTTAAGCCTGTACTTTGGACACTACAAATTATTTAAATTTGCTCTATGGAAACTATTCAGGTTTTGGGCTCCTAAAATAGTTATAACAACTTCAATGATCTTTTCAATATGATTTGGGAATAAAATGATTACAGCTTCATTGTTGCTCATATTTCTCCTGGATACTCTTTATTCTCATGGAAAGGACATGAAACAAATTTTTCCCCTTCTGAAAAACAGAATATTCAAAACAAAAGAATTTTCAATTAAAGATGAAAAATAATTTTTGTTATTCTTTTACTGAATCTACTGCTCAAAGGAGGATTGTTATTCCTGATCTGGTTTGCAATCTATATCTATATACAACTCTCTTATTGATATTTCCGGCAAAAATGATTTTGGAACAGGAAAAATATACAGGATATTTTCAAAACTTTATACAAAAGCAATTGAATAAAAACAGGAATTTTGATTGGTTTTCGAATGTTCATATTCATATTATCCGGAAAACTTTAAAAACCATAATAGGTTTTAATCATTATTTTTTTAGAGCTTTATTGAAAATAAATTGATAAATCAATGAGTAATACAACTGAATTTTGTTCGAATCCGTTTCAAATAATAATACTTGTACAATAGTGAACAAATCGATTATAACATACATTCATAATTTCGTGGTAATTCTGATTGTTGTATCCTATTTTGAACTGTTTAAACTGTCTGCAATTCCATCCCCTATCAGAATGTTGAGCCAAATTCTTGCAACCGGGATTATGATATTGCTCATAATAATCAGTATAATTTATCTTCCGAGACCCGCGGTCAAAATGAATTTCTCAACACCAATATTAATACTGCTCATTGCATCAATTCCCAGTATTTTTATAGCCACCATCTATCACCATCAGAGCTTTGTAGGATCATTGCTAGGCACGAGAATATTGTTGTTTTATCTGTTTTACTTCTATTTGCATTTTTTCAACATATCAGTGAAATTTTTGATCAGGGTAATTGTTGGAGTCGGATTATTAGCTGTAGGTTTGTATTACTTACAATTCTTTCTCTATCCGAAACGGGTACTTGATATTCACATCATAGAGGGTCGTGGTACTATCAGACTGTTTGTTGCCGGTATGTTATGTACTCAGGCAGCCTACTTTTATTTTCTGAATCAGTTTTTTACCAAAAAAAAATTGGTCCATCTTATCCTTACATTTCTTTTACTAAGTATTTTTATTTTGCAGGGAACACGTCAGTTAATCTTTCCGCTTGCATTTCTTACATTGATCAGCATATTAATAACAAGACAAGTAAAATCCAAATTACTTGTTTTTACCATAGTATCCCTTTCTGTTGTTGCACTGTTCTTTGTTTTTCAAACAATATTTATTGAACTTACCAAAGTATCCTCTTCTCAGGTAGCTAATCTTTCAGAAGGGATCAGACTAAGAGCCGCCAAGTTTTTCCTTACTACATTTATGCCAAATAATTTAGCCTATATCTTTGGTAATGGAAACTCTTTTCCCGGAAGTTTATACTATCAGAATATGATCATTTATGCCATGAAATATGGGTTTTTCCTCTCCGATATTGGTCTTATTGGAGACTATGTAAAATTTGGTATTGTATTTACTATTGCGGGACTTGCCATGCTGGTGAAATCTTTGACTTTTAAAGTAAGTCCAAAATATCAGTTTCTCAAGTTTTATATTCTGGCTCAATGCTTTACACTTATCGCAGGATCTGGAACATTAAGCGGAGTGGACATTATATTATTGATAATCCTGTATATGTTTGACAGGGATCGTGCAAATCAAACTGAAATGAAATTGGTTCGGGAAGAATACTCAGAATTAACTGTTTCAAACTTAAGTAACACATCACACTAAATTTGACAAAAATCCTTCAATCCATAACCCCAATAAACTTCTAATCAAAGCAACAAAGCCATTAGCTCTCTATTTTCTTCTTTTGATAAAAAACTAATGATGAATGACGAATTTTCCTATATTTTAGCCTCCAGTATTGAGTTGTCAGAATAAATAGAAAAATGAAAAATCCAGTTGTCAGCGTTATCATTCCAACGTATAATAGGGAGAAATTATTAGTCACTGCTATCAATAGCGTTCTTAACCAGACTTTTAAAGATTTTGAGATCCTGGTTATAGATGATGCGTCAACAGATAATACGAAGGAGGTTATAGATAATTTCAAGAACGAAAGAATATCATACTACAAATTGGACAAAAACAGCGGGCAATGTGTTGCACGCAATTACGGAATTAAAAGAGCCAGGGGTAAATACATTGCATTTCTTGATTCAGATGACAGATGGCTCCCTGAAAAATTAGAAAAACAAATTAATATTTTTAAAAATAGTCCAAATAAGTTGGGTTGTGTTTATGGATATGCCTATGAAAAAGATGTTATAAAAGATGTAACTACTTTTAATAAAGTTCAATATTTCAGAGGTTATATTTATAATAAATTCTTAGAGAAATTTTGTCCGCCAACTCCTTCAATTTTCCTGGTTAAAACAGATGCTATTCTTAAAGAAAATGGATTTGACGAAAATCTCATAACCTTTGTAGATCTTGATATGTGGTTAAGACTTTCAAAAAATAATCATTTTGATTACGTTGACGAACCTGTCATCATAAAATATGAAAACATTGGTGACCAATATGTGAATAATTTTGAAAAGAGATATAAGGGATATAAACTATTTATTGACAAGTGGAAAAATGAACTTCTTGAACACAAAGGCAAAGCAGGACTCCATAATATTAAGAAAGGCCTGGTTGGGGCAATCGTTGTTCCTGTCCTTGAACATCCTCCCGATAATCTTCGAAAATTCACACCTAAGATACTAAAACTTCTTTTTAGTGTAAGATCAATACGTATTCGTTTATATCTTAAAACCTTGTTCATTCTATTATTTGGCCCAAACATAATTTTTTGGATTCGTAGTAAAAAAAACAAAGTTTAAAATCTGAAATAAACCAGGTAATTAATGTATGAAACTTCACTGCAAACTTGACAATATACATTTAAAATATTATCCTTAATAAATGAATAATGTTGCCCTTTTAATTCCGGTATTCAATAGATTGGATTACACAAAAAGCTGTCTAAATGAGTTGAAACATCATGAGAACACTCGTTTTTTTAAAGAAAACACAGTTTATATCATTGTTATCGACGATGGATCTACTGATGGTACGGCAGATTGGATAACAACCCATTTCCCAAAAGTTATAATTGTTCAAGGTACGGGTGATTTGTGGTGGAGTGGCAGCATGAATTTAGGCATTAATCATGCTCTAAACAACCTGAACTGCGAGTTTGTGTTTTTTTGGGAGAATGATATTATTCCCGATACAGGATATTTTGATAATTTACAACATATTCTCGAAAACTGGGAAGAAGGGACCATCGTCTGTTCAAAGATAGTATACAGAATACGGCCAGATATCATTTTTGCAATGGGTGGAATATTTAATTTCAATACCGGTAAGAAAAAACTAATAGGCAGAGGTGAGAAGGATAGTGCGAAATATAATAAGATTATCGAAGCTGATTGGTTTTGTGGGCAAGGCATTCTGTTTCATAAAAGTGTTTTCGAAAAAGTTGGGTATTTCAATGAAAAAGACTTTCCTCAGTATCATGGTGATAGTGACTTTGCTCTTAGAGCAAAAAAGGCAGGTTTTAAAAATCTCGTTTATCCCGAATTACGACTTCTTAATGACACTGCAACAACTGGAATAAGTCATATTTCAAATAAAACCTTTAAACAGTTTTTCCAAAGCTTTATCTCGATTAGATCAAATACAAATCTTTTAAAAGATATTAAGTTTTACCGTCATCACACTACTAATATTTTTGCATTCAGATATTTGCTGTACACATACTTTTTATATACTGCTGGTTTTATTAAATGGAAATTTCTTGGGCTTTTTGGAATTAATCGTAAGAATGAAGAATTGTATTAATCCCTTTACCATTTTTAGTTATTGGATCTATTTAGAACTGAAAACCAATTCCAGATGAAAATACTATCAATATCAGGAATACTTCCAATACCCCAATTCATTATTGATAATGATTTTGTTTACAATACTTACATAAATTACAGGAAAGTATACAGAAATGATGAAGTAGTAATAATAAATCCTATAAAGTACAACCTTAATCCCATTTCTAACCTGCGAGGTAATACCAAGCTTAAGAAATTAAACCGAAAGCTTGGTTGGAATATCTTTGATTTACCGGTAGAAATATTTGCTTATTTCTCTTCATGGAGATTACGAAACTTTCATTCCATAATTACCAGTACAGTGTATTATTTGAATAAGAAAAGGTTAAGAGCTCTTTTTTCCAAATATAATTTTGATATCATTCATGCACAATATATTTTCCCGGATGGTCTGTTGGCTTATTATCTCAGCAGAATGCATAATATACCCTACATAGTAACATCACATAACGAACGTTTCTATTTCAAGCATTCCTTATCAAAGAAAAGAGCTTTAAACATACTTAAGGGGGCTTCATTTGTTACCCCGATCAACTACTCCAACTATTTATATTACAAATCATTACAACTAAAAAACATAAAACTGATCCCCCTCGGATTTAACGAATCCTTTTTAAGAGACCAAAAAAAAGAACAGCAGTCAACAACTAAGATTTTCACAGTTGCTAATTTGATTAAATTAAAAAATATCGATAAGATAATACTTGCCTTTAGCAGACTTGTTCAAAAATATGACATCACCCTTACCATCATAGGAGATGGACCGGAAAGGAATAAGTTGCATAATTTATCCCATTCACTTAATCTTGAAAAGCATACTAATTTTATTAACCATGTCCCTCATGATCAAATATCAGATACTATATATCGCTTCGACATTTTTATAATGCCAAGTTTTTTTGAAACCTTTGGTAGAGTATATTTTGAATGCATGGCAATGGGGATTCCTGTTATTTGCGCAAAGAATTCCGGGATTTTTGGCATATTTAAAAATTATGAAGAAGCCATAGCCGTTGATCATACAAACATTGATGAGATAACTGAAGCTCTGGAGTACTTAGTGTCAAAACCTGATGAAAGACTTAGGATTGGCTTAAATGGTCAAAACCTGGTCAATAAATATACATGGAAAAACATTGCCAAAACTCTTCATTATTTATATACTGATGCTTTAAAATAATATAATTAATTAACCTGATGAGAAAAATCTCTATTGCGCTATCCACAGTTCTACCGTTAAGTATTCTCAGGGCCGGATCTGGAACAAATCCACTTATTGTCAATTATCATGTGGTTTCTGACGAAAAATTATTACACATAGATAGTTTATATCAATATCGCAATAAAGAGACATTTATAAATGATCTGGATTTTTATATTTCAAATTACAATCCAATTAGTTTACAGGAATTTCTGAATCATTTAGATGGTCAATACCAACTTCCAAAAAACTCCATATTGCTGACATTCGATGATGGTTTGAAAGAAGTCAATAATATTATACCTATGTTAATTGATAAAAAAATAACAGCAACAATCTTTCTTACTAAAAACTTCATTGATAATAAGGAGTTAAGTTGGGATCATAAAAAGAGTCTTATTATTAATAGAATACAATCAGATATTCGTACTTCAACTGTTCAGTTAATTGAATCAGAACTGGACAAACAAATAAATACAAAGCATGAACTTATTGATCTGATTCTCTTTTTACCCTATAGAAAAAGACAAATACTTGATAATATTGCTGCAATACTTGAAATTGACTTTGATGCGTTTTTGAAAATACAACGTCCTTATTTAACAAGTGCCGAAATCTCAGAATTCATCACCAAGGGATTTAGTATTGGCGGTCATAGCATAGATCATCCTCCTTTTCGTGAATTGAGTTTAAATGAACAGATTGAACAAACCATGGAAAGTGTAAATTATGTATACAATAAGTTTTCATTAGGATATAAAGTCTTCGCTTTTCCATATACTGATATTGGGATTACTAATAGTTTTTTCCACAAGATAGTAAAAGATATAGATGCTTCCTTTGGAACACAGGGAGTCTTAAAAGATTCAATAAAAAACAATTTTCAACGTGTGAGTATCGAAAGCTTTAATCATTCTGCAAGGAAAACTGTAAAATTCCATTATTTACGAAATATAGCCTATAAATTGACACTTAAAAACCATCTTATCAGGGGTGAATAATGACAAAATATAACTATCACAATTGATTCTGAAAGTATTGGTGAAAATATGTAGAAAAGTTTTTATCCGATGATCCCAGGTATTCGATTTTGCAAATTCTATCCTGATACGAGCCAACTCATCAGAGTTATTGTGATAAGCATTAAGAATTTCATCAATAACATTTGCTTCATTTCGTATCAGAAAAACAGATGCTTCTGGAAACTTCATCTTATCAAAATTTGGTAAATATGATATGACTATTGTCTTGCCTATCATAAATATTGCCACAACTTATTTGGTGTGGCTCGGAATTGACTCTATTAATGCTATTCTTCTAATAAAGCAATACTAGAATAAGATAACTATTTGTATGACAATAAATCATTTACGGTATCTATAAATATTTTCACCATATTATTTACATTGCTTTTCTCCATAATTAAAATTCTTGCAGTTTTTGACATTTTATCCAGATCATCTGGTTTTGTCAGTACTCTTCGTTCCATAGCATCCCGAAGGCTTCTCAAGTCATCCTTCTCAAATCTATACCCTGTTTTTCCTTCAAATACCAGATCATCTTCAGTACCATCTGCCTCGCTAACAATACATGTTTTCCCCCAGAACATTGCCTGGTTCAATGCAAGACCACCGGTTCCCGGTAAAACCAGACAGTCTGATGCATAAAAATAGGGATCAATCCCTTCAATAATACGCCCCAAATAGTAAATATTTGAATCATTTAATTCCCTGATTTGCTTCAAAATTTTCTCTTTTAGAGGCCCATCTCCGACGATTAACAATTTAACATGAGTATATTTTCGATGCAATTGTTTAAAACCATCAATTAACAATTCAACTTTTTTTTCCGGCAGTAAACCACCAACATATAAAAAAGTCACATATCCATTCAATTCATAATCTTTTCTGATTTTTTTTGATTTCTCAACTACCGACTTTTCATTTTTTACCATTTCATCTATTTCAATTCCATTATAGCAGGTTTTAATTTTATCCGGACTAACCCCCATTTTTTTTGCATACTCACTTGCAGTAGTGCTATAGGTTAAATGAAAATCGGCTTTTTTAAAAAAGGCAGAAACAAGATAATTCTTAAATGAGAGAAGTATTCCTTTGGCTTTTCCCGGTTCCCAGCCACAAGTCCATAAAATGATCTTCCTGTTTTTTCTTTTTGCCAAGGATACCACCCTTCGATTTGTAATATCTCCTGCTATCCCCTGAAGTATCACAAGATCCGGATTGAACTTCTTCAATGCAGAGAACAATCCCAGGTTGTAAACTATTTTAAAGGGACCTATCCTGAAAAGGTATTCTCTAAAACCTTCATTCTCAAAACCCGGATCACCCTTAAATGCCGGCCGACCATCTTCAGTGTATTGTACTCCATGATAAATTATCCACTGGTTTTCTGAATTCAACAATCCCAGCTTTTTATAAAATGTAAGTCTATAGGGTTGGAGCATAGGTGTTATCAAAGCAATTTTAGCCATAATTAATAATTCAAAATAAATTATTTTCTAATCTTCTGCAAAAAGAAACATTACCAGTTTCAATAAAGATACTATATTTCAAGAACAGAGTCCTCCATACCTTACTGCAATCGCGATTTGGACTTGTAAAACTTCATATAAAGCTCTCATAGAATGGCTTACAATAAAAAAAAGTTAACAATTAATAACTCCAGAACTAAAATCCACAAATTAGGTAAGAAACCTTATATAATAATAAACACAACACTGGTAATCTGAAATTATTTTGAGCAGACAGCTAATATAATTCTCCCAATAATTTCCTTTTCATAATTAATACTGGTTTGTATAACTTTAAAAAAATCAACATCTGTTTAACTTTCTGGTTGAATGAAGGATTAAAAGGAAAATCGAGTAGATCTGACCATAGCGTTTTGATAATCTCTTTGTGGAATATTAAATAAGGCTTTTGTCTTCGTGTTTCTTCATAGGCAAGCATGGTTAAAATCAGACTCCTGGAATTGAAAGGAGTAAATTCCTCTTGTGCAATATCCTTATCCAATTGAACTTGTGTCACCTTATTGCAGGTAAAATCCTCCCAAAACAATAGATCAAATATACTAATCCTAAAACGATCTGCGATTTCTTTCGTTTGATCAAACCAATCTCTGTAAAAAGTATGAGCAATCTCAAGTTTATCGTTATTGTACGATCTGGCAAGTAATTCAGGAGTTATTTCTGTAGTTGAGAAATGATGCAAAGCCTTAACTATTGGAATAATATTGCCTGGTAAATTAAGTTTTTCAGAATGATGTTTATAATAGTTATATATAATCGGTAAATATTCCTTGTTGGCTAATGGATTGTTCTGAAAATACACTTCTCTGAATTTTTCATCAACATGTTTATCAATATTCAATAAGTTGATTTTGATATTATATCGGGCAAGCATCTTTTTCGATACACGATAATCAGCAGATTTCTTAACTTCATCAGAATCATTCAGATAGTAGAACATTTTATCAGAAATACCATTTGTAGCAGCTAAAATTACACGACTATCATACCCGGCTGTTATAGGAATCATTAATTTATACCTCTTGGATGCAGCAGTTATAAATCCTTTTATCATTTTCGCAGATAGAATCACACACTCTTCCCGGCTAAATGATTCCGGTTCTTTATCAGGCCAAAAGCGTTTTATCTCAAAAGGATCAATATTCAGGTAATGGTTGGGTAATACCTGCCTGATCTCATCATAATAAGTATAATATCCTATATCGAAATTTAAGTTCTCAATAAATTTCTCTGACTGATAATACTCCAATAAAGATGGATTGGTGGTTATATTAAACCCTGAAACTTCAGCTAATAAATGTTGAGTGGACGCACATAATACAACTCCATCTTTTTTTGTATAAAAAATCTTTCTGCTGGCTGTAGCATCATGCATAAGTTTAATTTCATCGTTATTGCAATAAATTATCACGTATCGGCCTGAATATATCGAGGTTTTTTCTATAATATCATTAAAATCATTTTTCACCAGATCCTTAAGTATCTCAAAATTTTTCTTATTCACGTTTTCAAAGTCGTATATATCGCCCAGTAATACCAGTTTTTTATCACCTTCTATATACTCTGTAACTATAAGATCGATATGGGTATATAAAACATATTTACTATTTAGTTTCTTTGTATTGTTCATAAATGGACATTTCATGCCATGAAGCCCAAGAAAATATTGCCTCCGATACTTTAGTCTTTTAATTTCTTTATCGTTCATTTATAAAATATAATTAAGAATTTTCCATATCTAATAATGTAGTAACAAAAATACATATTCCCATGAGATTGCTTGTGAATTTCTTTTAATGTGACCTTATGCCTGATAATCTCATAAAGTTAATTTATGCAATAAGTTCGAAAAATAATACTCTATGCGTTTTTGTTGCGCATAAATCTAAGAGTAAAGGAAATGTTCCTAGTGTCATGTCAATAATAGTATGGCGTATTAATATTTTTTTTGTATCTTTGTCAAAAAAAAATGATAAAGTACAAAGTAACGCTTACCGAGAAAGAAAGAGAATTATTAATGGAAATAACCAGAA
>Ga0315543_1002993_pt1 | contig 15629 bp, 10 predicted proteins | sample SalMarSW160210MG_2_FD_203098 | JGI IMG/M metagenome (GOLD analysis project Ga0315543, IMG submission 203098) | Salt marsh sediment microbial communities from the Plum Island Ecosystem LTER, Massachusetts, United States - Salt Marsh Sediment SW1601-210 ...
GACTCCTCCCCGGTCCAGGGTGCCGGCAACTGCTGGAGATCGGCCCAAGCCGCTTCGACCTTGCTGGCGTCTACCGTCGAATCGCCGTCGGCCCAGGCCAGCAGCAGCGCGTGATCGCACAACTGATTGACCAATCGCGGCACGCCGTCGGTCGCCTGGTGGACCGCGCCGGCGGCCTCGGCCGTGAAGAACTCGCCCGCGTCGCCGCCGGCCGCGTCGATCTGGGCGCGGAGGTATTGCTCGGTCTCGGAGCGGCTAAACGGTTCGAGATAGCAGCGCGCGGCGAGCCGCTGGGTGAACGATTCGAGCCTCGGGCTGGCAAAGCGCTCTTCCAAGACGGGACCTCCGGCCAAGACGATCCGAACACGCGACTCGCCCGAGCAAACCAGGTTCGTCAGCATGCGAATCTCATCCAACAGACGCAACGGCAAGGTATGGGCTTCGTCGACCAGCAGCGCCAGTCCGTCGGACTGATTCTCGGAAGACGTCAAGTAGTCGACCAGCGCCAGGCGCAACTCGCTTTCGTCCATCCCGCGATAGGAGCGTTCAAGACCGTGGAGAATGGTCCGATAGAGTGCACTTCGACTGCTGAGTCGGCCGCTGCATAAGTGGATGACGGCCAAGGCCGGGCGCAACTGCTCGGCCAGCACCTGGCAAAGGAGCGTTTTCCCGGTGCCCGAGGGCCCCGTCACCAGGCCCGGGCCTTCACCCCGCTGCACGCAGCGCAGTAAGTTCTGGCGAGCGGCTTCGATGGTCTCGGCGGGAAAATACCGGCTCGGCTCGGGTGCCGGCGCGAACGGTCGACGATTCAAACCGAAAAAGGCTTCATACATGGCCCAAGTTCTCTTGGCGTTGGTTTCCATTTCTGCCGCCGGACGCGAACCATGGCGACGTGGGTGCGTATCGGTCCATTCCTTCAATTCGGCACCCGCGTCGCAATTGCTCCACCTTGGTCCTTGCGACATGCCAGAGAGGGGCCAAATCGAGCTTTCGAGCAGACCGGTGTTGCAGTCTGGGCGAAAAGGGGCAAGTTTTTCGGCCAATTCCTGGCGGTTCCAGGCCTTAGAGTCCGGATCCGTAAGATTTGCGGGCGAGGAAATCTTGGGAAGCGATGTTGACCTTGTCGGAGCTTAGGAAAGTGATGGAAGTTAGGGCTTTGCGGTTCCGATGGATTGTAGTAGTCCAGCGGCCTGAAACGGGATCTCTATGGTGGCGATCGAGGCCGTGCGGACCAGGAGGACCACACTTCACTTTTTGATCTGAGGAAGAGGAGCAAAAGAACGATGCGAAAGACTCTGTATCTAATGTTGCTGGGCCCGATCGTGTTGCTCAGCGTGGCGCCGGCCCAAGCACAGCTCGTGGTGTCGATCGGCACGCAACCGGGCGTCGTGAAAGACTCGGCGGTGGAACGAGTCGCCTATCTCGAACAGAAAGTCGCCAATCTGGAATGTAACCTTGCCAATTGCGAAGAAACCCCCGAGGGCTGTGACGGTTGCTGCCGCAGCTGTTGCTCGTGCCCGGGCATCATCGGTGGCTACGACGTTGTCTGGTTCAAGCCGAGTTTTTCCGATGCGATGTCCAATGCGGATGACTATTGGGCGACGGCGGATGCAAAGGACATCATTTATCCGTTGTCGGGCGATTACGAGTTTGCTCCAAGGTTCTGGCTAGGTTACCGGGGGTGCAGTGGCTTGGGAATGTGCGTGACCTACTGGCAGTTCGACCAGCAGATTGCGTCGGGACATCGTATACCGCCGGGCACGGGTCCGGACCAGATATATATCATTTACGGAAACCATACCGGCGATACCCACCGAATCGATGCCGGCGTGGGATCCACGCTCGACTACCTGCACAGCATGGAGATGCACGTACTCGACTGCGACATCACGCAGAGCGTCAACTGGGGCTATGCCAATGTCATCGTGGGTGGCGGTCTCCGCTATGCCAAGCTCATGTTTACCAGTTGGGCCACGGTCGATGAGGGCACGTACCAGACGGTTGACGTCGAAAACACGTTCGAAGGAATCGGACCCACGGTCTCCCTGGACCTGCAACGCCCGATTGGCGAAACGCGCCTCTCGCTGGTCGGTGGTGCTCGAGGAACGGTTCTCTTCGGTCGTCGGCGCTGGCTGGAGGATTGGGACAATCCGAATGACGAAACCCACGTCATACTCGAGCGAGGAAACCGCACCACGGGCGTGATCGAAGGCTCGATCGGTCTGCAATACAACCGCAGCCTGAGCGGAGGCGTCGACGCCATCGTCCGTTGTTCCTGGGAAGGTCAACTGTGGATCGACAGCGGATCGCCGACCAATGTCACCGACGATATGACCATGCAGGGCCTCAGTGTCGCGTTCGGCATTACACGCTAGTACTCGGTAACACTCACAATGATGGGTCGGGTGCCACTGCTGGCTTGTCCAGCAGTGCCGAAAACACGGTTGGGCAAGCCAACCGTGGCACCCATCAAAATGGCTGTTCCAGAGTACTAGGTCGGTTTGAATCGTGGCCTTGTTTGGACCCATTGAAAGCCCGTGGCCGTCGGCGCCCGGTAGAGAAGAGTCTTTCCAGTACCGGCAGACCTGCTCTCTGGGCCCGTGCCCTTACGCCGCTGTCCCCAGGAGCTGCAAGCTCTGTCGAGCAGCTTCGACGGCCTCGGCGGGAAAACACCGAGTCGGGTCCGGTGCCGGTGCGAACGGTTGATGATTTAGAGCGTAAAAGACTTCGTACTTAGCCCAGCTTCTCGTGAGGTTCGTTTCCTTATCTCATTTCCAAGATTCAATAGATTCCATTGCGGTAATGTGGGTGTTGGGCTGATTCATTCGATGAATTCCGCACCGACATCCCAGTTGCTCTACCTTGGCTCCTTGCAGGAGACGGGGAGCAGCCAAATCGAGCTCCGCAGCGGACCAGGGTGACAGTCTGCGTGAGCAAGGTGGAGTTTGTCGCCGCCCCGTTCTTCTCGCGCACACCTGGGCAAGATGTGCATGGGGAAGGATACCGCGCAAGCCACGCTGACCTTGCTACTGCGTCAGAAAGCAATGGGATTGGGGGCTTTGCTCTTCCGATTGTCTAATTGTAGCCAAGCGGCCTGGAAAATAATCTCTGTATCGGCAGGGAGGCCGTATGGACCAGGAGGACAATTCTATTCTCAGGAAGAGGAGCGGAAGAACCATGCAAAAGACTCTTTATTTAGTGTTGCTGGGCGCGATTGTGTTGCTCAGCGTGGCGTCCACCCAGGCCCAGATCGTGGTGTCGCCCGAGGCGCAATCAGCCGTCACCACGGACGCGTCGGTGGATCGAGTTGCTTATCTCGAACAGAAGATCGCCAATCTCGAATGTAGCCTTGCCGATTGTAGCAAAGACACGATAGGCTGTGTCGATAGTTGCTGTGCCCCGTGCGGAAACCCGGGCATTATCGGCGGCTATGATGTGATCTGGTTCAAGCCGCATTTCGCCGATGCGATGTCGTGTGCGGATGACTATTGGACGGGGCCGGACGACGCCGATGTCGTTCATCCGTTGTCGGGAGATTACGAGTTTGCCCCAAGGTTCTGGCTTGGTTACGAGACGGCCAGCGGCTTGGGAGCGCGAGTAACCTACTGGCAGTTCGACCAGCAGATTGCGTCGGGACATCTTGCACCCGGCGGGCCGCCGGGTCCGGACCAAGTGTATATCGTTTACACAAACCATACCGACGACATCAGCAGAATCGATGCTGGCGTGGGATCCACGTTCGACTATCTGCACGGCATGGAAATGCACGTACTCGACTGCGACGTCACACAGAAGGTCAACTGGGGCCGGACCAACGCCACCCTGGGCGGCGGTGTCCGCTATGCCAAGCTGCTGTTTACCAGTTGGGCCTCGGTCGATGCGGGTACGTGGCAGACGGTCAACGTCGAAAACACGTTTGAAGGAGTCGGACCCACGGTCGCCCTGGACCTGCAACACCCGATCGGCCAGACGCGCATCTCGCTGGTCGGTGCTGTTCGAGGGACGGTCCTCTTCGGTCGTGGACGCTGGCAGGAATACTGGGACAACGTCAATGCGGGAACGACCCATCTCATACTCGAGCGAGGAAACCGCACGGTCGGTGTGATCGAAGGCAATATCGGTCTGCAATACAACCGCGCTCTGAGGCGAGGCGTCGACGCCATCGTCCGTTTTTCCTGGGAAGGCCAACTTTGGATCGACAGCGGATCGCCGACCAATATCACCGACGACATGGCCATGGAAGGCCTCAGCGTCGCGTTCGGCATCACGCGCTAAGAACTACACGCATTGTGATATCCTCCTGGTTGAAGGGGAACCCGCGGCCGCCGACGGCGGCCGCGGGTTTTGTTCTTTGTCGATGCGACCCCCGCTGAACGTTCGCAGCGCTCGCTCGGAAAGCCCCAAGCCGGGCCCTCAAAGCGTGGCCATGTCCAGATTATTGAAGTTCCGCTGGTAGAAACCCATGTAGCGGACCTTGCGCTCCAGGCCGAGGATGACGGCGTGGGCGAAATTGACGCCCTCGAAGCTCTGCGCGCTGCCGAGTCCGCCGGGGCTGAAGACGTTGATCTCCATCAGCTTGTCGCCGACGATATCAAGGCCCACCAGAAACATGCCGTCCTCGACCAGCTTGGGACGCACGATCTCGGCAATCCGCAAGGCCCCGTCGTCGACGATCGCTCGGTCTTTCGTGCCGCCCGCGTGAATGTTGCTGCGGATATCATCGCCCGATCGCTCGCGCCGGAAGGCGGCATACTTGCCCTTGTGTCGCAACGGCTCGCCGTTCATCATGAACAGCCGCATGTCTCCCTCGGCGGCCGCCGGCAGATACTCCTGCGCGACGACGTATCCGTCGCGGCTGACGGCCTCGACCATCTGGTTCAAGTTGCCCAGGTCGTCCAGCCGGATGCGGAACACACCTTGGCCACCCGATCCTTGCAACGGCTTGATCACGATGTCGGAGCCCAACTCGTTGGCGAAGTGCTTGATTTCGTTGCGGTCGCGGGTGATGAGTGTTTTGGGGCGGACTTCCTCGGGAAAGAGCTGGAAATACATCTTGTTCATCGCGTTGGCCAGCCCGTTCGGATCGTTTAGCACGATCACGCCGCGCCGCATGGCCGCGCGGCCGAACATGATGCCGGCCATCTGTGCCCAGCTTCGGCGCCCTTGATCCTGCGCCGGGTCGCTTCGCAGCATGAGCACGTCAAGATCATCGACCGTGACTCGCTCGACCACCCCGCGAGGGCCTCGCAACTCGTCCAGAAAGGCCTTGCCGGACTTGTATTTGTTCTTGCTCTTCCCGACGGTTCGAGCACGCGCGCGGACACGGTCATCCGGGTCGAAGGCCAGATCGCCCGTGCCGACGAGCCAGGCCTCGTGGCCGCGGTTCACGGCAGCCATGGCCAAGCGCGTCGTCGTGTAACTATATTCCTCCGTCGCAATATCGTTGACGACAAAGCCGATTCTCATTTTTTCCTCTTTCTCGATTTGAACAGCTCGGGGACGCTCAGCCCTTCCCGCAAGCGCAGCAGTTTATCAGAAACCGCGGGGTTGTCCATATAGCGGGGTCGCAGCGGCGGCGAGCTCAGAACACGCCGCATCTGCAATTCCTCGACCAGCGGGATGTGATCGGACGCCATCTTGCCGAGAAAAAGGGGTTCCAGTTGGCCCCCATCGCCCAGGTATTGCAGGATCTCGACCAGACCGCGGAGGTAGATTGCATCCTTCATGGTCCCGCCGCCACGATAAACTCGCATCGTAATCGTATAGGCCAGCCGTTTCGGGAAACCGTGCTGCTGATGGAGCAATTCAAAGGTCTCGACAAAGGAGGCCCCAGCCAGTAGCGACCGGCAGGTGAGCACTCGGGCGGCCAGGGTTCGCACTCGCAGTCGTCCAATGTCGCCCGACAGATGCTCGGCCAAAACGGCCAGACCTTCCTGAAACGTCTCGTGGCCGGCCAGACCGCAGTGGAGCTGCTCGAACGGCTGGGCTCGCCCGTTGTAGTAGGTGACCAGATGGGTGCCGATTTCATGCTGGAGCATGGGCTCTATCCGCGCGGCCGGAATCCTCGTTTGGCGGCCGATCAGGAGGTTTCCACCCGAGACAAGCAAGCCCCAGTACATATCGTCGCAGACGGCCACGGTGGCCCTGAAACCGGCATGTTTTTGGCGATACCAGGCGATCTCGTCCCGGGCCCGCTCGGCGAACTGCTCGGCGCCGAGTGACTTTCCACCGGCCGGCTCGCGGCTTCGCGGCGGAAGCTCCGCAAGCAACGCGTCGGCCAACCGGCCCAGCGGCGGCTCGACCGTGCCGTAGAGCTGAATACTGCCGGGCAGGAACCGCGGAGTACCGATATCGGCCAGCATCGTGATCTTCCGATCCAACTCATCCTGGCGCTGGAGGAAAAGATGGCTTAACGTCGGGTCTTCGATCTTCTCGATCGGGATCGAGAACAACTGCCGCTTCAGCGCCGCCGGCTCGACCGTCAGCGGGCGGTAGTGGAACTCGGGCGGCCGCCGGAAGCCGCTTCGCTTGAACTCGTTCCACGCGGCCGAAGTGTTGATCGGCGTGGCCTGCCAGAGCAGGTCGAAGGCGTCGCCCACTTCGGCCAACCGCCGATCCACCTCCCAGAACGCCTTGACCAGCGCCCGGCGTCCCAACGCGTAGTAGTGCTTCGTCCTGGCCGTGGTGTGCGTCCGGACGAACGTGAAGAACGTCCGCTTCAATGATCGGCTCAATCCTCGACGCAGCGATCGCAGCGTTGCCGGGAAGACGTCACCCGTTACCGCGTCGCGATAGATCGGCTTGACTTCGATCCCCAGAAAATGGCAGTGCAGTCGCCTGGCCTCGGCCATCGAAAGCAACAGGGGCATGCCCGGCGGCCGCCCGTAGGCCCGATCGTCCACCTCGACCTCGGCCGGCTGGCCGTCGATGACGATCTGGCGCAACGATCGCATCAGCACTTCCACCGCCGGGCGCGGCTTGTCCGGACCGCGGGCCGCCAGCCGGAACCCGGGACGCAGCGCGGCAACCTCCCGGTTTTCCAGGTCTTCCGACCCCGCTTCCGCGGCCACCGGCCACGGTGGGGCCGACCAGATTTCGATCACCAGGAAGGCATCGAATCGTTCGACCATCGTGGCGACGATTCGCTCAAGCAGCGAGGTCCAGTCGCTCCGTCGGCGAATCGTGCCCGGCGCGATCAGATAGGAGGCCTCGCCGAGAATCAACTCGGCCGTGCCCGAATCCAAGCGGCCATGTGGCCGCCGATGAACACAGAGAAACGGCAACGGCCGATCGAAGAGCAGACTTCCACGCCCGGGCAGCTTGCGCCGAATCGGTTTGTTTTCACCCAACCGTCCGCACACCTCGGCGATGGTTGCCTCCGAGATCATCTCGCTGGGAACGGGTGCTTTGCCTTTCATAGGGAGCCCAATGCCTCAGCAAGCGGGCCGACGGCATGCGCCAGGGCTTGCCGTATCGCTTTGACATGCTCTAAATCCGGCTCGCCGGTCCATTCATCCATGAAGGTCTTCTTGAACTCGATGGCCAGGCCGCAAACGATCCTCGGAAAAGTCTGATGGATCCACTGTACGAAATGACCGCCCTGGAACTTGACGTTCTCGCGGACGTCGAGATGATGGCCGGGAAAATCATACTCGCTCAGTGTGGCGATCGCCGTTTCTACTATCGGCGCCCAACGCTTTCGATCGAGACTCCCGGTGCCCAGGTTGACCTCGGGATTGGCCCGCGGGTCGGCCGGCGGCCGCTCGGGACCCTCTCGCCGATGATTGTAGCTGTGCAGATCCAAGACGACAACCTTGCCGTGCCGGCGGATCAGCTCGCTCAGCACGGCGTGGACCTCGCGATAAAACCCGTCGTAGATCTCCAATGACCGCGCGATGAGTTCCGGTCCGGGTGGACGCTTCCAGACCTCCAGGCCCCAGGCATCCTCGGGCCTCAGATAGACCGCCTGCTGGCGCGGACGGTTCAGGTCGAACTCAAACCGTGAACGAAGGCCGACAATCCGCGTCGGCGCCACGTCGACCCAACGCGACGTGAAAGGGTCTTCCTCGCGGCGGCGCGTAGCGTCGTCCAGTGCCAACAACGCCGCGACCTGCTCGCGGACCGCGTGCCCGTCATGAATCGCCGTGGCTACCAGAGGACTGGGCTGGCCACGCACAATCTGCCAAGCCGGATCAGCCATCGCTGGGTCTCCTGTTGCTGGCGCAGATCTCACATGGGATGCCTGAGCCATAGCGCAGCACGGTCTCAGAACGTGTTTTGAAAAGGGTGCCACTGGCTGCTTGTCAGCCAGTGCTGGCCACCAAATAGGCTCAAATACAAGGGCGGACGAGCCGCCCATGGCACCCGTGGATGGGCTACAGCCATTTTCAAAACACGTTCTCAAATCTCGCGGTCCGTCGCCGTCGGCCGGTTCTCGCTTGCAGGCTACGGGTCGAATCGGTGAATACTACCTCACGGGGCAACCCATGGCCAAGTGCCGGGAAGCCATGTTCGCCCATGCGGTCTGCACGTGCTCGCCAGGATCTGTCAAAATGGCAGCCCAGGGAGCCGCCGGCTGGGCTTTTTGCCAGGCTTGGCGGGCCGGATCGCCCGGGCGGTCAAGCGTGCCATGGGGTAAGTCCATTCCCGGCAAACACTTATCACTTCGGAGCGGCTTTGGCGCGCCAGTTGCAAATGACTGGCTCCACGGCGCCGGGAGTACGCACCTTTGGCAGCCCGTTTTCTTCGACAGCCCCGATTCACTTACTCGGCGCTGTCTCCTAGAGCGAATTGGTCATTTCGAGTTTCGGAGGCGAGAAAAGCAATGGCAAAAAAGAAGGTCGGAAAAAAAAGCTCCAAGTCGGCCCCCGCGGTCAAGATCGAGCCGCTGGGCGACCGCGTGGTCCTCCAGCGCGAGGACTCCGAAGCCGTCACGGCCGGGGGAATCGTCCTGCCCGATTCGGCCCAGGACAAGCCCTCGCGGGGAAAGATCGTCAGCGTGGGCAACGGGCGGCTGCTGGACGACGGCTCGCGCAGCGCGATGCAGGTCAAGAAGGGAGACCGCGTCTTGTTCAGCTCCTATGCCGGCGAAGACTTCAAGTTGGGTGATCGCGAACTCTTGCTCATGCGCGAGGAAGACATCCTCGCGGTGATCGAGTAGCCCCGCGTTTCCATTCCGCGCGAAGCGAATCGACTATCCACGACTCACCACGAAGGACACGAAGAGGTGAAAAGAAGGAATCAAGAAAAGGCGAGAATGGATAAGTGGCATCGGTAGTTCCAAATTTTGTTGAAACCCGGCATTGTCATTCTGAGCGCAGCGAAGAATCTCCTTGAACAATCGAGATCCTTCGCTGCGCTCAGGATGACCTGCTGAGGTGTCAGCCAGCCAAACTTGGAACTACTGAGTATGTAAAAGTCGCGGCTTCCGCAAGCTCTTTCGTGTTTTCGCCTTTTCGTGCTTTCGTGATGAAAAGGAGCTAATCACGAAAACACGAAAGAATGAAAGCACGAAAACGATGGTTGATCGGTGGGCATTGAAGTCTTCGTGTTCTGCGTGGTGATATTGATGAAATGAACCAGAAACCGGTGGAAACGACCCACCCTCGAAATCATAAGGAGAAATTGACTCATGGCTAAGATGATTGCTTTCGATCAGGAAGCCCGAGACGCCTTGAGGCGGGGCGTTGCCAAACTGTCCAGGGCTGTCAAGGTGACCTTGGGGCCTCGCGGGCGAAATGTCATCCTTCAGAAAAGCTTCGGCTCGCCCACCGTGACCAAGGACGGCGTCACCGTGGCCAAGGAAGTCGATCTGGAGAACGTCTATGAAAACATGGGCGCGCGGATGGTCCGCGAGGTCGCGTCGAAAACCAGCGACGTGGCCGGCGACGGCACGACCACGGCCACCATCCTGGCCGAGGCCATCTTCAACGAGGGGCTTCGCGCGGTCGTGGCCGGCGTCAATCCCATCCAACTCAAGCAGGGCATGGAAAAAGCCGTCGCCGACATCTCCGAGAAACTCAAAGAAATGTCCATTCCCGTCAAAGACAGCAGGGAGAAAACGGCCCAGGTCGGTGCCGTCGCCGCCAACAACGACCAGGAGATCGGCGACCTGTTGGCCGAGGCGATGGAGCGCGTCGGCAAAGACGGCGTCATCACCGTCGACGAAGGCAAGAGCCTGGCGACCGAGGTCGAATGGGTCGAGGGCATGCAGTTCGATCGCGGCTACCTCTCCCCCTACTTCGTCACCGATCCGCAGAAAATGGAGTGCATTCTCGAAGACGCCTACGTCCTGATCTGCGAGAAGAAGATCTCGAACGTCAAGGACCTCGTGCCGCTCCTGGAGGCCGTGGTTAACGCCGGCAAGCCGCTGCTGCTCGTTGCCGAGGACGTCGACGGCGAGGCGCTGGCCACGTTGGTGATCAACAAGCTGCGAGGCACGTTCAAGTGCTGCGCGATCAAAGCGCCCGGCTACGGCGACCGCCGCAAGGCCATGCTCGAAGACATCGCCATTCTGACCGGCGGAACGGCCCTGTTCGAAAGCCTCGGCAAGAAGCTCGAAAACACCACGCTGGCCGATCTCGGCCGGGCCAAGAAGATCATCGCCGAGAAAGAGAACACGACCATCATCGAGGGCGCCGGCAAGAGTGCCGAGATCAAGGGCCGCATCGAGCAGTTGCGCCGCGAAATCGAAGATTCCACCAGCGACTACGACCGCGAGAAGCTCGAAGAGCGCCTGGCCAAGCTGGCCGGCGGCGTGGCCAAGATCAACGTCGGCGCGTCGACCGAAAGCGAAATGAAGGAGAAGAAGGCCCGGGTCGAGGACGCCCTGCACGCGACCCGCGCGGCCGTCGAGGAAGGCATCCTGCCCGGCGGCGGGGTCGCCCTGCTGCGAGCCTCGGCCGCGGTCAAGCCGGAAGGCCTCGGCCAAGACGAGGAAGTCGGCTACAAGATCGTCCTGCGTGCCTGCCGCTCTCCGCTGACGCAGATCGCGGCCAACGCCGGCCAGGACGGCGGCATCGTCTGCGAAAAGGTCGCCGAAGGCAACGGCAACCTCGGCTACAACGCGGCCACCAACGTCTATGAGGATCTGGTCGAGGCGGGCGTGATCGATCCGACCAAAGTCGCCCGGACCGCGCTGCAGAACGCCTCCAGCGTGGCCACGCTGATGTTGACCAGCAACGCCCTGGTCGCCGAGATTCCCAAGGAAGAAAAAGCCCCGGCCGGCCCAAGCCCCGAGGACATGTATTGATTCTCTGGGGACGGTCCCGATTTTTGCGAAGCAAAAATGGGACTGTCCCCCTTGGACGCGCCAAACGACCACAACAGGAACGTACCAGGTTCCCACGGACCCGTCGGCTCTTCTCCAAGCCGACGGGCTTTTTCGCGCGCCGAGAGCCACCGGGGCGATTTGACCGCGCCACTTGCTCACGATATACTCATGGGTCACCCTCAGACCGTGTTGTGAAAATGGTCGTAGCGCTTCCAAGGGTGCCACTGTTGGCTTGTCCAGCAGTGTTTTTCCCGGAGAATTCGCTTCGCACTGCTGGGCAAGCCAGCAGTGGCACCCTTTTCAAAACACGCTCTCAGGGCCCGTTTCGACTGCTTCGTCAGGATGCAGCCGTCAATAGTCGTTCGTATTCCGAAAAGTCTTGTACTGAACGAATGGGAGACATATGATGAACGGCCGCTTCGCGGGATTGGTTTCCACATGTACCATAGTCGTTGGACTCTTGGTGCTCGGCCCGATCAATGCCGATACGCCGTCGGCGCCGGCCGACGGCGAGACAGCGCTCATCGAGGAGCTTCACCGCGTGGAACTGCTGCCCCGGTTGTTGTCCGGCGCCGGCTCCAAGATGTTCAGCAGCTACGACCGCACCGGCGGCAATGACGACGGTTTCGCGGGGACGTATTCGAAGCTTCGCGTGGAAAACGGCAACAGCGTCTTGGCCGACATGACCGGCGCCGGCTGTATTCAACGAATCCACCTTCCGCATTCCATCTACCACAAGCCGGGACTCCTGGGCCGCAAAGGCGAGCATATTCGCATCTTCCTCGACGGCGAAGCGGCGCCGGCGCTCGACGTGCCCTTGGAGGATATCTTCCGCGGCAAGATCGACGGGTTTCCAAAGCCCTTGGTGGGCGAGGGATTCGGCGGGCACTACTGCTACGTGCCGATTCCGTACCGCAACGGCTGCAAGGTCGAGGTCGACGGGACGGACGTTCGGTTCTATGCGGTCGCCTATCGCACCTATCCGAGCGACCAGGGGATCGTGACATTCCGCAATCCACCGACCCAGAAGCAGCGCGAAGCCTTGGCGGCGGCCGCGAAGACGTGGAGCTCGTGCGGTGAACTCGGCGCGCTTGGAGTAACCGGCGCGGAGCTGACCGAGAATCGCATTGCCCTGAAGGCCGGCCAGTCGTTGGAGGTCTCTCTGCCGCCGGGGCCGCGGATGGTCCGCGCTGTGTATCTCAGCGGCAAACCCGAAGCGCTGAAGGATGCCGGCGGCGTCCGGCTCGAAATCCGTTGGGACGGCGGCCAGAAGCCGGCCGTCGATCTGCCGCTCGATTATCTTTTCTGCCAGGCGATGCAGCCAAAAAGGTTCCGCTCGCTGTTGGTCGGAAGCACCGAGCAAGGTTGGTACAACTATATGCCCATGCCCTACGGGCGGTCGGCGAAGATCACACTGAAGGCCGACAAGCCGCTGAACGGGCAGCTGGTGATCCACACCACCGCACTACCCCATTGGCGCGGTGATCTCGGCTATTTCCACGCGGTCTACCACGAGTCGTTGCCGACCCGGAATGGCAAGTTCCATCCGTGGCTCAAACGCGAAGGCCGGGGGCACTATGTGGGCACGTATCTGGTTACCGACGGACAGCATAAGAGCAAGATGCCCGGTTGGCTCGAAGGCGACGAGTGGTTCACCTGCGACGGCGAATTGTGGATCCACGGGACCGGCACGGAAGACCATTTCAATTGCGGTTGGTATGCCGTGCCCGGCCGGCTCAACGGTCCGTGCGCGTTCCCACTGCACGGATTCAGCGTCTATCGCAAACAGGGCGAGCGCAACCTCGCCGCGGCTTTCCGCTGGCAAGTCCCCGACCCGGTCCCCTACGAAAAGAGCATCGAGGCCAAGATCGAACACGGCCCGACCAACAACATCAACGCTAATTACCGCAGCGCGGCGTTCTTCTACGACGCGGCGCCGTAGGCGGGCATCCGGACCGTAGGGTGGAGCGAGCTTGGCTCGCCCCACCAGCATGTCGCAAGTGGTGAATGGGAGGCAACGTGCTCCATTCAGACATCATGGTGGGGCGAACAAGTTCGCCCCACCCTACCTTTCCCCGTTCGCTTCGGCGATCGAAAAATCGAGCACTTGCCGCCGATGATCGCTGTGGACCGACGTGTCCAGGCGGTAGCGCACCGGGTCTATTCGGCGTCCCAGGATGCACTGATCTATCGCATAGACCGGAATCGGCACGGGCCACGTGTAGGACCAGCCGCTGCCCGCCGCGTCGTAGGCATGCGCGTATCCCGGCGGCAAGGAGCAAAGTGCCCGGGAGCGACGAGGCGCGTTGAAGTCTCCGACAACGATGTCGGGCTGGTGCTCTTCGACGAGCCGGAGGAGTCGCCGGAGTCGCGGATCGCGCGGCACAAACAAGGTGGAATCCAGATCGACAATGAAGACCTTGCACGGTCGATCCAAGGGTTTCCACAAGACGCAGTAGACATTCAGTCCCTTGTGGCACTCGAGCCAGTGACCGTCTCGCAACGGACCGCGAGCGATCACGGCGAAAACACCCAATTGCAGCGACGAATATTCCTTGCCGAAGGATTTGGCCAGCGCATGGACGTCACGGTTGCGGGGCTCCGAGACGACGTAGATATCGGCCTCTTCTTCGCGGAGTTCGCGCCCGACGCCGCTCCATCCAAGGTAACCGCGACAGACGTTCCAGTGGACGAGTCGAAAGGTGGGTCCCGCCGGTTCGTTCAAATGGCCCGCCCGGAAATGGTTTTCCACGCGCAGCACAAACACGGCGGGCCCCAAGGCCAACACCAACGCACACACGGCAGCCGTGCGACGCCTGCGGCGCCATGCCCAAAAGGCCAAAACCAACAGCAACACGAGGAGCACCGGCGACGGGAAATAGAACGCCAGCTCCGTGATCCCGTTGCGGTCGCGAAAGACTTGCCCAAGGGCCCAAACGCTCCACAAACCAAACAAAACTATCAGCCAGCGCACTCTTCGGAACTCAAGGAATGAATGTGCTCGTCTAAGCATCGCCTAATCCACCGGCAGAATATCCGCGTAGGCAAACCCGTCGCGCCGGACGATCCGGCCGACGCGCACCGGAATCGACTCCCGGAACATGGGGCCGCCGGTGACGATCGTGTGCAGCTCGCCGTTCTCGCCGCAAGGGTCGCAATCCGCCGGCAACTCGTTGATCAACTCCCGCGACCACTCTCGCCCGACCATCTCGGCCGACAGTCTCTTCAGGTCGACACTACTGACGTAGGCTTCGAGTCCGGCGGCGAGCATCTCCTCGGCCAATTCCCGCGTCGCGGTGCCCCAGACGGGAAAGACCGGCTCGATGCCGGTGCCGCGTAGCTGCCGCTCCCGATACCGTCGTATGTCTTCCAGAAACAGGTCGCCGAACGCGATGCGCCGAATCCCCCGGGCAGCCGACTCCCTGACAAACCGCCGCATCACGTCGCCATATTGCTCGTCGGTGCACACCTCGGGCAGTAGAATGATCTCCAGCGGCAGGCCTGCCGCGCGCGCTTGCCGACGCAGCAGATCGACGCGCGTGGCGTGCATCGACACCCGGTTGTGTTTCTCGTTGACCGTGCTGAAGAGTCCAAGCAGCTCGACCGTCGGGTCGTCTCGCAGAAGGTGCAGTGCCCAAGCGCTATCCTTGCCGCTACTCCAACTCAGCAGGGTTTTTGTCTTCATGTTTCAGGCAATCGTAGGGTGGGCACCGCCCACCGGTTTACTACATTCTTGCCATCAGCATACCAGACGTCACGCTCGGGCGGAATGGCCCCTGCTCTGCACGGTGGACCGATCGCTCGCCTGTTGCCAGCCGACGAGTCTTTCGGCTAGAATGGAAAAGAACCCAGGAGTAACCATGGTCGTGCTGCACAACCGTTTTGGCCGCCGCGAGTTTCTCACCGGTCTTGGCGCGATGCTCACCGGCGGCACGCTTGTGGATTGGTCATCGGCGGCCCTTGCCGACGAGGGAACCGGCCTCATCAAGGACATTCGCCGCTCGATTGTTTTTCCGGGTCGGGACAAGGTCCAGAAAACCGGTTGGTTCCTTCCCCGGGCGTGTGCCGTGCCGGCGCCCGACGGTCCACTGGTGTTGATGACCGTTCAGCGCATCAGTGGTTCGGACTATTACCATCCGGTCTGTTGGACGATCTCCAGCGACCTGGGCCGAACGTGGAGCCAGCCCGGGCCCATTCCCGGCATGGGGCGTCGCCCGGTCGGCCAGGGCGTGCAGGTCGCCGTGTGCGACGTCGTGCCCGAGTTCCATCCGCCGTCGCGCACGGTGTTGGCGATAGGCCAGAACGTCTTCTACAAAAAGGGTCGTTTCTTTCGCGCCCAGCCGCCGCGCCGGCCGGT
>Ga0315543_1002994_pt1 | contig 15628 bp, 11 predicted proteins | sample SalMarSW160210MG_2_FD_203098 | JGI IMG/M metagenome (GOLD analysis project Ga0315543, IMG submission 203098) | Salt marsh sediment microbial communities from the Plum Island Ecosystem LTER, Massachusetts, United States - Salt Marsh Sediment SW1601-210 ...
ATGATTTGCTTAAATTATAGAATCTCCCATTGGAGAGTGACTCTCCGAGTCGCTCCTCCCGCCATCAGCGGGAGTTTACAGAGCGCTCTGGAGAGCGCAAACGACTTGGAAAGTCGTTCTCCAAAGGTGTTTTCTATACATACAATATGTCTGGCACTTCATCTATAACTAGCAACTTGAGTTAATTAAGTGAAAAAACAACTGGCTCCGTAGGCCTGCCTGACAGGCTGGAGTCAAATGTTGGTAGCCAGGGGCGTGTCCCATAGGTCCATAGGACTCCGATGGAGGATCACTATGTGAAGCCCCTGGTTGGGAGATCCGCATAATAAAGGGCCCCGTGAAATAAGCTTTATCATTTATGCTCCTCCAAATAGAATGATCTATTTCACGGGGCGGGCCAACTGCGATGTTGTACAATAGGAAATTGTTACATGGGCCGAAACTTAGCGAGCCTGCGAGCGATCTCATGAGCCAGGCTTGTGTGAATGCAAGTGGGCGGCGAGTAAATTTGCCAACCGTACATAAAAGTAAACCCCATCCGTCAGACCCCAAATGGGTCAGACGGGTACAGTGATAACCGGTCTGACCGCTAGCGTGTGTGCCGGCCTGCAGGGAGTCGGTCTGACCGATGATATCTGACCGACTGCAAAGTGGAGCGACGAGAAAAACGGTCGGGTGGAAAGGTACCTTATAAAAAATCAGCTCAGCAGGAGTGACTCCACCGCCAATGCAAGGCATTATTTCACATGGCTGACGGATCGGCGTACGACTCCCGGACTTCCGTATACTCGTCGCCCCAGCTGAAGTGGAGCGACGAGGGAACCGGTCGTGCCCCGTCCGCCAACCGGCGGATTCGGGGTACGACTGTTGAGGTTCCAATAACTCGTCGCCCGAATTGCAGTCGAAAATTCTTTCTTTGGAGTCTATGGCATAACTCAATAACCACTCCCGGGATGCCTTTGGCATAACCTAATAACCTATTTAATGAACAAATTTTATACCTTTAAAAAAATGAACAAAAATGATAAGATCATGAGCACAAATGACCGTTTACAGAAAAACTCAGATTCACGAACAATTCCTAACCAGATTTATAGGATTATTCCACTGGTTTTATTCTTCATACTGCCTTTACAGTTGAAATCCCAGCGCAGCGCATTCACCATGGAAGAGGTGATGTCCTACCCTTTTCCTTCGGAGTTATCAGCAGCTGCAACAGGATCACGCATCGCCTGGGCATTCAACGAGTCGGGGCTGCGCAACATTTACGTTGCCGAGGGGCCTGATTTTGAAGCAAGGCAGCTCACCCGGTACATGACCGATGACGGGCAGGCTATTTCCAGTCTTTCATTATCAGCAGACGGCAAGTGGATCGTTTACATTCGCGGTGGAGATTTCGGATCAAACTGGGATGATGCGTTACCGGTGAACCCGACGTTCAGCCCTGAGCCACCGAAGGTTCAGATATGGAGCGTTGCCTTTGAAGGGGGTGAACCCATCCTGCTTGGTGATGGTGAGAATCCGGTTATTTCTCCTCAAAGCGACCGGGTTGCATTCGTAAAATCAGGACAGATCTGGACGGTTCCTGTTGATGGCAGCAGCCCGGCTGAAAAACTTTTCACTGCCCGCGGGAGGAATGGATCACCCCAATGGTCTCCCGACGGTACCATGATGGCTTTTCAATCGAACAGGCAGGACCATGCTTTCATCGGCATATTCAGGGACAAGGAGACACCGATCCTCTGGATCGATCCCTCCTTTAACCGGGACGGCTCACCAAGGTGGTCTCCCGACGGTACTCAGATTGCATTTATCCGCACACACGGTCGTGGGGGTGCTCCGGACTCTATACTTACTGCCAGCCATTATCCGTGGATGATCATGACTGCCAGTGCCCGGAATGGAAAAGCCAAACAGGTCTGGAAAGCACCGGAAACCATCCGGGGATCTGTCCCCTCGACCCATGGTGGTACCAACCTGCACTGGGCTGCGAAAAACCGGATCGTCTTCCTCTCCTATCACGATGGCTGGCCCCATCTCTACAGCATACCGGATGAGGGTGGAGAAGCGTTGCTTCTGACCCCCGGTAGTTATATGGCAGAATACATTCACCTGAGTGCTGACCGCAACTGGCTGGTGTTCGCCGGCAATACGGGTGTCGATCCGAAGGATATCGACCGCAGGCACATCGTGAGGGTGGCCGTGGATAAATACGATGTTACGGAAGTGATGACCCCGGGTAACGGACTGGAATGGACACCGGTCATCACAGGCGATGGGAAACACCTCGTTTACCTCAGTGCAACGCCCCAGCGCCCTCCCCTGCCGGCTGTCATGAACATCGAAAATAAGCGCACACGGCTACTTGCTGAAGAGAGCATTCCGGAAAATTTCCCGACAAAGCAACTGGTTACTCCTGAACAGGTTGTTTTTAAATCAACGGATGGCATTCCGGTTCATGCAACCCTTTTCCAGAGTGCCGGCGGACCAAAAAAGAAACCGGCTGTTGTCTATGTACATGGCGGTCCTCCCAGGCAAATGTTGCTCGGCTGGCACTATTCATCCTATTACTCCAATGCCTATGCAGTCAACCAGTACCTGGCAAGCAGGGGATTTATTGTACTATCGGTCAATTACAGGCTGGGTATCGGTTACGGGTATGAATTTCACCGGCCGGTGGACGGCGGGACACGGGGTGCGTCCGAATACAAGGATGTGAAAGCTGCCGGTCAGTGGCTTGCCAGTCAGGATTTTGTTGATGCAGCCAACATCGGCATCTACGGAGGTTCGTATGGCGGTTATCTCACCGCCATGGCGCTGGGACGCGATTCGGAACTGTTTGCTGCAGGAGTGGATATTCATGGCGTTCACAACCGTACGCAGGGGCGGGTCCGGTCACTGATCCTGCCGGACCAGTACGAAAAAGCACCGGATGCTGAGCTTGCCCTTGAGGTTGCCTGGGAATCATCGCCGGTGTCATCCGTTGACACCTGGACCTCACCCGTACTGATCATTCATGGAGATGACGACAGAAACGTGCAATTCAGCGAGAGTACCGACCTGGTTCAGCGTTTACTCAAAAAAGGTGTTCCGACCGAAACGCTTGTAATCGTTGATGACACCCACCACTTTATGATGTTTAAAAATCAGTTGAAGGTCAACCTGGCGATAGCGGATTTTCTTTCGCGGTGGTTGTTCTAAAATATTTATCCCTGTCTGCAGGCAAAAAACTAAACCCAAATAACAAAAGGCCAAATAACAAACAATAAACAATAGTCAAATCTTAAATTTGTCAGGAGTGAAGACTGGAACTTTGGCCATTCCGGTAATCCCGGAATAAATGCCGATGTAATTCATTGATGTATAAATATATATATCCCCGGCATTCATGCCGGGGATTAGTTAATGCCAGTTCATTCGCCGGAACTGCTTTGTTGTTTGAAAAATCGTACCTTCCATCCGGCGGAATGCATGGAATCAATTCTGGGCGAAAAATTAATTAAAAAAGCTCATCCGGAAAACTCGTCGCCCCAACTGCAGTGGAGCGACGAGAAACCAATCATACCCCTTTGAAAAAAACGTATATCGGTATTCGGTAAAGAAACCCTTTCGGTTTTCGTTGCTCGTTATACGTCTTTGTTTGTTGAATCGCTTGGTGCGTTGCGGTCCATGGAAGATTTTCCTGCTGAAAACGGAGTTAAATGTTAAATGAAAAAGGTTAATTGGCAAAACTGCAGTTGTCCCCCTTTACAAAGGGGGTGTCCCTGACCGTATCGTCAGGGACGGGGGATTTTCTTTTCGTTATCGCATTGCCTGGTGCATTACTCGCCTCCCACTGGCATTCACACAGTCCTGGCTCATTAGAGCGCTCACAAGTTCGCTAAGTTGCGGTCCATGGAAGGATTTCCTTAATTATTCTAACAAACGATGAAGTCTTGTTTATTTATTTACTACAGTTACTTCTTCAATGATCACCTCTTTAAATTCCTCCCATTGAAAGGTTGGCGCCATAAATGGACATGGTCCACATACAAAAAATGTTCTTTCTGATTTTTTCGGTTCCCTGTATTTAAAACGTAATTCATATTCATTCTTTAAACTATCAGGGGAAAAAACAGGTTGTTCACTACCAATTCATACGGGAATATATGCGAGTAAAATCGTTGTTGGGCCACAGCGTCTTAACGACCTTTCAGCGTTTTCAAAGATGCTGACGATCTCATGATTATCCGTCAAGCTTATTGAAGCTGGCCCGCACAGAGGGCTAGACGAATTGTACCGCTTGGCGGATAAAATCATGTGCTAAATATCGTCTGGTATGCTCCGGTCCATGCACAGTTTTCCCTTTGAATAATCAGGTGCTTGGACCAGCCCTTCCGTCAACTAAGATGAGGGTATCTTGGAGCTTAATTCTCGTTTCAATATCAGACACCGTTAGGTCTGAAGCGGCCGGTCAGGCATCCTTACGCTACCCGTCAGAACGTTAAAAACGGTCAGACGGATCGTAATATCTGAACCAATCGGGTAATAGAAAATGTATGTAGGGCGACTTTTTAAGTTGCATGCTAGTCGACTCGGAGCGGGCTGCGTATGTAGTCGACAAACATACTTGAAAGAATACCCGAAAGAGAGGGATAAGGAAGGTTGTCTGATGACAATTTACGCGGGAACATGTTGTACCCCGAATAAATTGGTATTAAACCCCAGAGCAAGCTCTGGACTCTTATTTCCGCAGCAAGCTGCGGGGAACCAGCCTGCCCTCCTTCGGCGGGTAAACCGGCTGGCAGGTTAAACCACGCTTCTCGTCCGCCGAAGCGAACGCGAAGGAGGATTAAAAAAGCTCATCCGGAAAACTCGTCGCCCGAACTGCAGTCGAGCGACGAGAAAACGTTCGTGCCCCGGCTTAAGTCCGGGGTACGACTTTGAAAGCTCCTATTACTCGTCGCCCCAGCTTTCGTATCGCGATTCTCCCAAGGAGTCCTTCGGACCTTCGGAAGAGTGGAGCGACGAGAAACCAATCATACCGCTTCAAAAAAAACGCCTGATGTTGTTCAGAGTATATATCCGCATTATCACTCTTTCCCCCTCGACAGGTACCAGCTCAGGATCAGGAAGCTTCCGAGGATAACCGGGATCAGGCAAATGATCAGTGTTCCTATAGAGAAATTGGCTGTGAAGATCCCAAAGAATCCCAGTGCTAAAATTCCAAGCAGGGTAATCAGAATTCCGCCAACCAGTTCCCATTTCCAGGCAATAACGACCAGTATCAACAGGATTAACCAGGGAAGGGCATTCGGGCTGTTCTTTATGATCCCTTTGATCCCTCCCCCGAATCCTTCCGCACCGGACATAAGGGCAAATACAAATATTAATACACCAAAAATTAGCAGGGTATAGCGGGCAATATACCGCAGAATTGAGGCAGCAATGGCTTTTTTATTCTTCATGGCTTACTGGTTTACAATGAATTCGTCCCTTCCTGACCCAGACTAATGGAAGCACAACCCCGATCAGGGCTGAGACGATCAGCAGGGCAACTCCAACCCCGTAAAGATCGGCAAAAAGGCCGATAACGGGAGCGATGATTCCGGAGAAGATGCTTTTTACCTGCGATTCCGTAGAAAGGGCCGTGGCAAGGATATCCTTTCTCAGGATCTCTGCAACATAGGAAACGCCGATGGGTCTTCTAAGGTTCTCAACGAGGTAAATGCCCATGAAAACAAGGATACCCAGGGCAACCATGATCCCGGCTTCCCAGGTAAACAAAACGCCACTCACAACACCAAGCCCTATTCCGGCAACCAGGCTGATATTCAGGGGACGGCAAAGATTGGTAAACCGTTCTGCAAACCTGCCCGACCTCCTGGAGGTGAAGGCTGACAGAAAATAGATGAAGAAATAGATCAATCCCACCAGTACCGCTGTGGCTTTTTCTCCCTGGATTCCCAGATGCAGGGCGATCCCGGCTGCAAAAAGTTGCAGGATCGGTTGAATATAATCTTTGACAGCCCGGTAATACCCGCTGAAGATCGAAATGTTGCTGATGGTTTTAATTAATGTCGGTTGCCTGAAAGAGAAGATTACTTCCCGGATCACCTCCCTGAAATTATCACGTATTGTTTTCCCTTCAAGCCGGACACGCCTTCCATCCAATTCTTTGGGGTAAGTGATCATCAGGATCAGATCAAGAAGGTAAGGTATCCCGGTAAAAAGGAAGATCAGGCTGTAGTTGCCGGAATAAAATACAATAACCCCCGCAAGGATAGAGGATATGGCAGATCCAAACTGTGAAGCGGATCGCGTATGTCCATAATAATAAACCTTTTGATCATTCCAGCCTTTGATCTTCAGGTATTCAAAAATCATGGCTTTGTGTGTTCCGGTCCGGAAGGCATCACCAAACGAATAAAAAAGCATAGCCAGTACAAAAACCGGATAGCCTGAAGAGAAATAAAACAGGAGAAAGGAGATCAGGTAAAAAACAAATGCGCTGATCATGGCTCTTCTCCGTCCCAGAGCATCGGCAAGGATCCCTGCCGGGATCTCCAGGATATTCCTGGAGATTTCACGGATGGTAATCAGGGTGCCGATCTGAAGAAAAGTGATTCCTTTTTCGAGGAAAAAAAGATAGAGGAACGGCTCAAAAAACTGCAGGTTTTTAAGAAAACCATAGAGGCTGAACTTGTAGTATTGCAGATCCTTGTCAAATGATCTTGCCATCAGGATAGATATCTCTTATCTTGCTAAGATAATGAATAATAGGATCAGAGTTAGTTTTTCGGCTACGATAAGGCCCAGTCAGGGCCCGTTTAGGTATTTGTAGTTCGTAGTGCGTAAGATAGTTGAAGTCCGGCCAGGCAATCCCTATGAAATTCAGATGAAGCCTCGAATACGTAGTATTATTTCATAGGGCAGGCTCGCCTGATGAATTCTTTAGGTTTAACTACTTACGGCGTGACTTTGAGTCACACCGTGAGCCTGTTTTAGAATTGGAGAACGATCCTCCAGTCACCGGGCGCTTACTCCGCAACTGGAAGAGGCGGCTTGCCTGTGGACCGTTTGCGCTCGGCAGAACGCTTTTTTAAACTGAAATTACATCAAACCACAACAAAATAATTGCAAAAATTTCCGGCTTTTGACTTATTGCTGAAGGCACAAAAACAGAATTGTATACAAAACAATGGTGGTAAAAAAAGCATGTGTTTGGCAGCGCAGGGAAGGTAGAAGGCATGGAAATGGCCTTGCAAGTGAAACAGGTGGGGGTTTCCTGTTTATGCATACGTAATAGAATTAATCAAATCCGGCATTTCATTATAGGTCTTTCCTTCAAGTTTTCTGCCTGCCTTTTTCTTGTTAAATCCACCCCATTGCTTAAAAAAGAATTTTACATCAGCTTTATCACATTGATCTTTAATATCAAGCACCCATTCTTTTTTCATCGGTCTTGCTTTCGGGCCGGATTCACCTCCTACAATCACCCAATCAATATTGTATAAATTCAAATTATGTATGGGGCCGATTAAGGGTTCGAGTGAAAGGAACTTGATAAATGCGCCTGTTTTTCGCAGATAGTCAATGCGTTCAATGACCTTTTGGTTTTCGACTGATACACCCATCCATATGTTAGGTGCCCAATCCAAAAGTGAGTTATATTGAGCTAAAATGTTAGCCCGTTTGGTTAAAACCTGAAAGGTGTGTATGTGATTATCTTTCATGACTCGGAAAACTTTCTGAATATAAGTCAATGGAATGTTTTTATGAAACAGGTCGCTCATTGAATTTACGAATACAATCCTGGGCTTTTTCCAGGTGTAAGGGATAGTAAGAGTATCAGCATGAAGAGTAAGTTCGAAACCGTTTTTGTATTTGGGTTGTCCCATTGCCTGCAAACGCCTCGACATGGTTTCTGCATAACAGAATCTGCAACCTTCTGATATTTTAGTGCAACCTGTTGTCGGATTCCAGGTCACTTCTGTCCATTCTATGTTGCTTTTTGCCATTTATTTTTGTTTTTTTTCAATTATCTGTGAAGCTATTTTCATTGCGTTATTATTATTACTGGCAAAGTGTAAGTGAAATATAGCCACATTTTTTGAGTTTTTTAATATTAACGGTTTTGAAGTTACATTTTTCCAGACAGTCTTAAGTTGATTTTTATATAATTCAGCAACTCTTTCTATCGGGTTAGCCAGTTTTTCAATTCTGCGGACTTTTCCAAAAAGGGTACGGGTACTTTTATCTGTATAGAAAAAATTGTGAAGATCATCATAATCCAGTCCAAAAAACCTTTCCAGTTTTGCTTTACTTTTCACTTTGCCGGTTTTTGGAAGCAAACGGTTTACAGCGACACCTGAAGGTATTAGAATCCAAATATCAGAACGAGTATCTTTAAGAGAGGCAATGGATTCCCAATTGATCTGCATTCCAAAGGGATCAATAAAAAGGAGAGCAACGTATTTCCCGGTTTTAAGCGCCTTTGAAAGCTCAGGCATTTGATCGTTGCAATCCGCCTCACGGGCAATAATCCTTTCCGGATCTATGTGAGTAATGGTTTTTTTTAATGAATTGATTTTTTCAATATTACTGGAGTTGGTATCAATAAAATAATAGTAGTCAAAAGTTAATTCCTTTAAATCGAGAATTCTTTTCACAGAACCTTTATAAAGATCAATGTCTTCGAGGGAGTTTTCGGTTAGTGAAAAATCAAATCCGGCTTGTTGCCTGATTTTTTTTTTCAGCCGTTCACCGGATCCGGCAAAGCCATCAAAGTATATGGTTTCCCAATAGTAACATTTTTTCATAATAGTCAGATATGCCTTCACATAATTAACAAATGCATCAAGCTTTTGTATTGTCCAGGTACCACCCCAGGATGGTGATTCTGGTTTTTGTTTGTTGATGTTTGATTTAGCCATATCAGCTGTATTGAATAATCCCCTTTACAATCCCTTCAATCCTTACTTTATCCTGTTCTACTATAATAGGAGGATATTTTATTTCATTTTCCGATTGCAAAATGATCTGTTTCCCTTGCCGATGAAATTTTTTAATTAATGCTTCCGAGTTATAAACACATATTACCGTATCCTTATTTTCAGCTATGTTGCTTTTGCGTACAATAACCAGGTCACCTTCCTTAATTTTAGGTATCATTGAATCGCCTTTGGCTTCTACCAGAAAAGCTTCTTCTGCTGGAAATTTGATAAGCCAGGAAGAAATCGGAACACGTTTTTCAGGATTGCCCTCTAAGATAGAACCGTTGGGACCGCATTGTGCCATGCCGTATAAGTTCAAATAAACAATGGGTTTTTCCGGTTCCGTTAAAATCTGGTAATCTTTGGGATTGTGCGGATTCCTTTTCAAGTACCCTCTTTTTTCAAGTTGTCTAATGTGATGGTAAACCACACTGGGTGAAGATATTCCTAAAATATCCTGTAATTCACGGATAGTAAGTGGATCTTCAATATTCTTTTTCAATAGTACTAAAAGTTCTTTTTGAGTTTTATGAAGCAGCTTCATAATGTAATATTTTCTATAAAAATATAAAATAATTTGATTTGTTCTAATTTTTGTTTCATTTTTTTGTATATTTGCTTGTATTTATTTAAGCTTATAAATTAAATGGTTATGGCTAAGGAAAAAGTAACCAAAGTGATTGACGGAGATACGTTCCTTACGTCCAGGAGAACGAAACGAAGGTAAGTAAACTAAAAAATTATCTTGCTCATCTTCTGAATGACGATATCAAGTTCTAACGGTTTGACTATGCCGCCGGTCTGGGGGGATTTATTTGCGGGACTTCGTTCAACATGGCTTCATGCCGGGTACAGATGGCTATCGGTACGATGACTCCCGATAGCTATCGGGACGGGACCACACGAAGCCTTATTTATTTGGGGCAGGGGTTATTGATTCTTATTAATACCTAATTGAAAACATAAAGCTTTAATAATCTCTTCCTGCTTTAAACTATCATTGATTTGACCATACTTTTTTGATAATCTTTTTTTATCTATTGTCCTTATTTGGTGACATAAAACTATAGATTCATTTTGCATTCCAAATTTTCCGGTAGGTATTAGTGCTTCGTTTGGATAAATCTGCCTGCCAGGTTTTCGGGTTGTTATGGGTAAAATGTTGACAATACTTAACAGGTCATTAATATCGTCTTCACTGACTATTAAAACGGGGCGGGATTTACCTTGTTCTGAACCAATTACAGGATCAAGATTTGCTCTCCAGATACTCCACTTTTTTAGCTTCATAGCAATTCTTTGTCAATACTTTCAAAATCTGCACTGATTTCAGCTATATCAGCAAGAAATAATGGATCATTAGAAGCTTTCTTCAGTAAATTAATTTTATCTACCTGTTCATCGTCGATATCTTCAATAATTACCATAACCTTTTTTTTCGTCTTGAATTGATCAGGAAGATCTATAATCAACTGGTTATTTTCTTTAACCTCATATGTTTTTTTGTATGTCATTATTTATCCTTTTTTGCAAAATTATGAAATCCTTGTAACCAAAGTACAAGTGTTTGATTTTTTCCTTACTGCAAGTTAACAAATTAGTCTGTTAATAGCATTAAGAAGATTAGAAAATTATTGACATTTAATTCAGAATGAAGGATAAAATAAAGCTGGACTATGCCACCGGTATATGGGTATTTTATTGACGGGCTTTCATTCAACACGGCTTCATGTTGGGTACCTATAGCTATCGGTGCGGGACGGTACTACACGAAGCCTTATTTGTTGTGTGCTGTGTTTTAATCATTAATCACCATTATGGTCTGCGAAGTAAAGGGGAAAAAATCAGGAATTTCACCTGTGTATTTACCATTTTCATCTATCCAGATTTGTCGAAAACCACTGAATAAATCCTTGCTCAATGGGTATCTAGCATTGGGATTATGAAAAACAGAAACTCCTTCTCTCCAATACTCTTGGTGATTCTCCTGCTTAGCTAGGTATGAATATTCCTTAGGTTTCAGAGCGTCGGAGTTACTGTCGTATCTATAACCATATCTTTGCATAAGTGCTACTTGTTCATCCCTATCTTCATATCCCATGCGATTAAATTTCCATATTGGTCTCTCATTAGAGAATATAACTGCACTTATATAATCTGAGTTTTCTAAACTAAAAAATCCAGAAGGCTTTTTCCTGTTTATAAATTCAATATCACCGGTTTCAGAATATTCACTTTTTTGATTTCCCTTACTATCAACATGAACTTTTAGTTTTTTCTTATATAAATATTCGATTACTTTGGAATCCGGTATCATTGATGTAAAAGGATTATGAAAAGCATTAAGCGCTATTACTAAAGGAAATCCATTTACCCACTCTTTCTCCCAATATTTCTTTTGTAGTTTATTATAAAGGGCATTGCTTATTTTTAATGAATATTGATTTAATAATATTTCACCAATGAATGATTTTATTGATTCAATCAAATTGCTTTTTATGCCTTTGAGCAATATGTGTGAAATTTTATCATTATCAGTTGGATTTGTCGATACAGCTTCAACAAATATTTTTTGATTATTTTTTTCGAGTTCAAAGTCAGGATACTTATGAGCTGAATTGATCAGAGTGAAATTGTTTTCACTAAATACTTTATATAAAAATAGTTCCCATAATCTTTGATTAAATTCTGTAGTTTGGAATTGTTTTATAAAATTACCGTCCTTATTAATGAAATCCTGAGGGATTGCATCAATCGTTCTTCTCGCAGGAGTAAAACCAATATTACTTGTTAGGAATTCAAAATTTGAATTTGTTTTTAAGTCAGGCGATATCTTCTGCAATAAATTATTACTCATCTTAATCAGTTTTCATTAATGTAATCAGTTTACCAGCATGGCACATACGGTTGGTGTATGGCTCGTTTTAATGCGCTATACACATTATTACCACCTGGCATTTTTTCAGTATTTATATTCATCTTTTAAATCAATAAAATCAATGGGTAAAATAGGTTTGTCTGTATTTTTCTTCCTTTCTTCAAGATTTATTCCTAAAGATAAGTATATAATTGCTGCTCTAACCAACTTAAAAAGTCTGACAGACTTTAACTCAAATTCATTTCTCGGTATTAAGTATGATAATTCATTATCCACAAGGCCAGAAACTCCAAATTCAACTGTCTTAAATGATTTGTGTTCTATATAATTCCGTATTGTTGCTATTTCTTGTGCCTCAGGCTCAATGGAGGATACAAAAACTAAATCTTTTTTTTCATACAAATCTTTACTTAACCAAAAAAGTCCTCTAAGTGCCCAATTTTGGCTATTTGATATTTTTGGATTTAGAGCAATAGGTTTGTTGTTTTTATAGACATACCAGATTTTCCTAAAAGTAACATTATCTGGCTTGAAATCTAGCTCTAAATAATCATTTAGTAGGTAACCAATCTTATCAAGTAAAGAATAACATAAACGAAATGCTATTTTTATTTTCTCTATGCTAATTGAGTAAGTTACATAATCTAAGGTATCTATTTGTAAGTTGTTCCTATCGGAATAATGTACACCCTTTAGATTAATACCTTCATATACTAAAAATCTAGCAGAGACAAACTCTTGTTTTATCTGATTAAAAATTGTTTGATAAAATGGTGGTTGGTCAAATTTTAATATCATTGAAGGAAGAAGTAGACAATCATGTGATGCAATATTCTCTGTACAAATATCATTTAATGGATTAAGAAATAATTGATAATTCAAACACCATTTTCGATATAATTTTTCACTTTTTGACTTGCCTATTTCAAAATCATTTAGATCAGGAATGCTCATAAGCTGTTTTTTATCAAAACGTGCTTCGAAATCATTCACAAGAGCCTGAAAACTTTCTTTTGCTTCCTCGTAAATATCAAGTTTTAAACTTTGAAGTAAATATTTATAAGCTAGTTTAAAAAAGATACTTTGTTGGCCAATATCATATAATATTCTAGCGTAATGTGATAAACCAAATCCTATATTTCCAATCGCCATCGGGAAATCTGGAATTATGCTTATTGCTTTGCGCCAATAAATTTGAGCTTCTGAAAATCGTCCAATATGACTAAATAGGTTCCCTAGATTGGTAAGAATTTTACATTTATGTAAATTATCTGAAATATTTTCAGAATATTTTAAAGCTAAACGAAGGTTTATAATTTGCTTTTCAAGTTCTTGAAATTCAAATGCCCAAAATTTAGATGAATTTAATTTTTGAGTTAACAATTGAAGATATGACCAGCCATTGGCAACATTATAATGAAAAATCATTTTATCATGGTCTTGGAATTTATCAAGCTTCTGCTTTTCTGAAAAATCAAGACCTTTCCTTAAATCTTCGATATTTCCATGCTCCTTTGAGTTTTCAAAAATCAATCCGAGAATTCCAACAACTTGATGCGGTTCAAATCCATTTAAGTCAGTATGATTCAATATTTCTTCATATGTAATATCCATACGCTTCTTTTATGTATGCCACCAACGTATAAGTGCTTTATCTTTCCTTACTGCAAGTTAATAAATTCCTATGTTAATAACATTGAGGAGATTAAAAAATTTCTGATAGTTCATTCAGAATGAAGAATAAAACAAATCTGAACTCTGCCGCCGGTCTGCGGGTATTTTATTAACGGGATTTTGTAGAATATAGCTTCATAGCCTGTCTTCTAAAGAAGGATTGGGCTGATGCCACATGAATGTTTTTTTATTAGTCGTGTTTAATTTATGCGTCTTCCCATATTCTACGAATTTCAGAAAATTCATTTTTATCTAAACACGACGTTTTCCATTCTTCAATATAATCAGGAGTTTTCTCTTTTAAAGTGTTAAAATATTCTTTTAAAGCAACTGTTAAATATGCTGCTTCTTTTTTATAAGAAAGCTTATTGTTAACATTTTCATAAGTATCTTTAAGCAAGATCTCAGTTTCTGAAATAAGATTGGTTAAACCAATTTTCAGGTCAGACAATATTCTATCATCTATTAACTTCGGGTATTCTTTGACTACTAAAGTAATTATCTTAATAAACCAAACTAGGCCAGTTTCACTACGACCTCTTACGTGTTCGCTTATAATGTGGAATAAATCACCAACAGTGTCTGCTGATAATTCTAAAAGCTTTTTAAAACCTTCGAGTGCATCTATTACTATATTATTTGACTTTGACAATAAGTTTTCGTATATACTAACATATATTTCATTTTGAGTATGAGGTAATAAATGAAAACATGAGGCTTTTGCTTCAACATTTAGTATCCCGAAATCTTCAAATTCATTAAGTATTCTTTGTAACTCTTTTTTTTCAGATTCTCCTATTAATTGATAGTTTGGAGAAAAAATGTTTGAAAATAAGGAAACTAAATTTCTAAATCTGGCTTTAAATTCATTAAGAGTGGAACCAAAAGCATGGGGTGTATCTTTCTCTTTTAAATATTTCTTATCAGCATCCCACCATTCAACAGCTTTTTTGATAAGCAGATTTATTTCACTTTTACTCCATGTATAATTGATATTTAAGTATGAAGTTCCTTTTATCTCGTGGAAAAGACGAATATCCCCTCCTGTCATTGAAATCCCTTTTTTCTTTTCATTAGCTTGAATTGTGAATGTAGATGTTGAAATATAAGTTTTTAATAACTGTTCTGGATCTATATTTGCCGGGTGAGGGAAATTTATAAATACAAAGTAGTAATAGTTAGTATCTTTAGGAAAACCAGTACTTTCATCAGTTTTACTCCATAATGTTTTTGCCAATTGTTCAGTTTGACTTTTTGATAGACAATCCAATTTCCACAAATTTATCAATCGCATCAACGCAATTTGTCTTTCTCTTGGTGATTTTTGGGCAATTTCTAATAGTTCTTTGATTTTATCATTATCAATTTTAATTTTTGGAATTTTATTTAGGATTTTTTTATCTATTTCAATGAAACTAAATGGATCTATGTATTCCTTGTCAATCAAATGATGTAACTCGGACAAAACAGGAAATTCTAATAAAATAGGTATTATTAGATATTGATTCGATTTGGAAAATGAACTAATCAATCGCTCGGTTAAATTTCCAATACCTCTATATTTATCTCGAAGTTCTGATTTAAAAACCTCTTTTAAAAATGATAAAAGCTTCAGCTTAACTCCATGACTACATTTAACGCACAATCTTGACAAAATTTCTGGTATAACAGTGGCTAATGAAATTGCAAAATTAGTATTTCGAAATGTATCACCATTTTTAATTTCACTTTCAGATTTTTCAAGTACAGAAAGGTATTCATTGATTAAATTATCAACGTGTTCTACATTCATTCTTGAAATATATCTACGACTAAAAATTGAATCTGCAATTTTAGAATCCCCCATCCTTGCAAACGATGCAAAAGCCCAATAAGGTGAATATTTGGCAATATGTTTTATGGCTCCTTGAGCTGCTTCTTTTCCAAATATTACCCCAGGTAAACGATATGGAATACCAATTTCCTCAATGAATCTTAAATATGAATAGGCTTTTGCCACATATTTATCATAACCACTAAGCTTATGAGTTGTAGTTACACGCGCAATATCAAATCCATATTTTTTTTCTACCTCTTTGAATTCACTCGGCTCCTTATCTAA
>Ga0315543_1002996_pt1 | contig 15627 bp, 9 predicted proteins | sample SalMarSW160210MG_2_FD_203098 | JGI IMG/M metagenome (GOLD analysis project Ga0315543, IMG submission 203098) | Salt marsh sediment microbial communities from the Plum Island Ecosystem LTER, Massachusetts, United States - Salt Marsh Sediment SW1601-210 ...
AATAGCTAAAAATCATTCGATTGTATTATAGCAATTGTAATTAAATGTTGCGCTTTGCATAAAGGCCGGCAAGCCATCCCCAAGCCTTCGACAAGCTCAGGCGGGGCGCTGCGATTGAGGCTGCCATCCATCTGTGCCAAACGCACGAAGCGCAGTAATTTAATGCAATTGGTATTAATCGTAAAATGTAAAGCGACGATTCCAAACTTGGTACAATACAAAAAGAGGTCTCTACTGAATCGATCAGTATAAAGTGCGTGAATTAAAAAGGTACTGTTAAAAAACTAAAGCTCTACGGCTTTACAGCCGTGGCATCCTCATATACCTTCTGTGCCATCAGTGCCAGGTCGCTCAGCTTTAGTTTTAACTTGGCTTATGAAATTTAAGGTCTATTTTAACCAACCGCTCCCTAAGAACAGCTCGAGCATCGCTCCTAAATATCTCTATCTTAGTAGGAACTAAAACGCCGTTCTTGTGGACCTTTTGGTAGTCATAACCACGTACTGCTAAAAGCCTACTCCCATCCCGCCGTTGCAGGTCGGCAAACCAAATCATATCAACTAAAGAGCTGTCTTTACTCTGAAAGAAAACCACCTTGGAAAAGTTGCGCTGAATAGGCTCCACAACTTTCTGTTCGATGGCTGCTGAAGCTGCCGGCTCCATTACATAATTCAGTTCAATCGGATAATACCACAGTCCTTCCTTACTGACCGGCGTAGGCGACTTTATAAAGCTCACCGGCCCTTCGACTCCGCCCTTTAGGGACAAGCTCAGGGCAGGCTTATCAAGAAAACGCACCGGTACTGTTATGATACTAAGCACTGCTTCTGCATAATCGTGATAAGATATAACCATTGGCGAAACATCGACTGTCTTGTTTCCTTCCAGCAGGCTAAACTTCTCCCCTGCTAATTGCCAGACGAATTTGCTGTGCGGCTCTTGAGCCGAAATCCGAATAGAATTCGACCACGGGTAAACTGTAAAGTGTTGCTCCGTCAGGTAAAAATCACCAGGATGGCGCCGCAAGGCGTCCTGCGGACTTACGCCACTTTTATCTCCGACAGAGTCGGAGTAACAAGTAACTACGCAATCAAGCTCCAGTTGTATCGTCTTCGTCCAGGCATCCAACCCGCCGGTCGCTCCAATTGCGCCGGACGCATAATCACCCGGAACAACAAGTGCCGCAATGTTCGGCTCTACAGCTAATAAATCTTCTTTTTCAATATATCTTTGCGCACAACCAGCGCCAATACAAGCCGCCGCAAGGAGTCCGCTGAAGAAGATTTTCTTCGTCACTTTTGAATTTTCTCTTTTTTTCATAATATTTATCCACCCTGAGTTAAAGTGAGCTAAAGTTTGGAGTGACTAAAGTGCCTAAAATTATAAATTTTACTTTAGTTCACTTTAGGCACTTTAGCTCACTTTAGTGCACTTTGGCCGTGACCGGCTTGTCCCGCTCCGGCTCGCTTGGCCGAGACGAGTCGATTATCCCATGCTCTTGATAGCAGGTTAATTTCGAGAGCTGCTCCATCAAAGCATATCTTTCAGCCGCATCCCTGCTGGCAAGCTTAATCAACGCCGCTGCCGCTTCCGGCTTGGACTGCTTTAACGTTCGGTAACGATTCTCGCCGTAAGCATATTCCTCGAAGTCAAACGTCGGAGCTTTTGAATCTAATTGTAACGGATTTTTGCCCTGCTCTTTAAGTCGCGGGTCGAATCTATATAACGGCCAATGACCACAAGCAACAGCCCTTTTCTGCTCCTGGTAACCCAAAGTCATATTTATGCCGTGTGCGATGCAGTGCGCATACGCAATTATCAACGAAGGTCCCGGATAGCTTTCAGCTTCGACAAAGGCCTTGACTGTCTGATTGGTGTTCGCACCCATCGCGACCTTTGAAACATAGATATTGCCATAGACCATAGCCAATAGGCCCAGGTTTTTCTTTGGTGCGGGTTTTCCCGCCGCTGCGAATTTGGCCACTGCTGCCCTTGGTGTAGACTTCGACATCTGCCCGCCTGTGTTGGAATATACCTCAGTATCCAAGACAAGCAAATTAACATCGACTCCACTTGCCAACACATGATCCAGCCCGCCGTATCCGATATCGTAAGCCCATCCATCACCACCAAGACCCCAGACGGATTTACGAACAAGATAATCTGCTATATCCAACAGATTTCGACACTCGGCGCATTTATTCTTTTCACATTGCTTCTTTAGCTCGTCCACTCGTGCCCTTTGCTGTTCGATCGCCTCTTGTGCCGGATCGTTGGCCAAAGTAGATTGGCGTATCTGCTCAGCCAATTCTTTTTTCACACAGCCTTTCTCAACAACCTTATCCAGCAGCCACAGAGCACGCTCCTTAAACTTATCGACCGTCAGCCGCATCCCCATCGCAAACTCGGCAGCGTCCTCAAACAGGCTATTGCTCCAGGTCGGCCCCCTGCCGTCAGCGCGTTTGGTATAAGGCGTCGTAGGTAGATTGCCGCCGTAAATCGACGAGCAGCCTGTCGCATTTCCAATAAAGCAACGATCGCCAAATAACTGCGTCAGCAGCTTGATATACGGCGTCTCACCGCAGCCGGCACAGGCACCGGAGTACTCAAACAAAGGCTCGATCAACTGGCTGCCCTTGACGCTTGCCGCCTTAAAGAGCTTTGGATCGGTGTTTGGAATCGAAAGGAAATATGCGTAGTTTTCGCGTTCGGTTTGTCGCAGCGGCTCCTGCAGCGACATATTGATAGCCTTTCGTCCAGTTGGCTGCTTATTTTCGTCTTTCTCCTGCGTAGGACAAGCTTGTATACACGCTTCACAGCCGGTGCAGTCTTCCGGAGCCACCTGGACGGTAAACTTCATACCTGCAAAGTCCTTTCCCTTTGCATCAGCGCTCTTGAACGTCTTCGGAGCATCCTTGATGTACTTCGGATCGTAGGCTTTTATCCGTATCGCTGCGTGCGGGCAGACGAAAGAGCATGCACCACACTGTATACAAACATCTGGCTCCCAAACCGGAATATTAACGGCGATGTTGCGCTTCTCGAATTTGGTCGTGCCAGACGGAAACTTGCCGTCAGCCGGCATTTTACTTACAGGCACATTATCTCCACGAAACGCTATAAGCTCCGCAGTAACTTCCTTTACAAAATCGGGAGCATCATCCGGAACCAGCGGACGCATCTTTATCTTGCTGGTCGCCTTCTTAGGAACTTCGACCTCAAAAATCCTTTCAAGGGCACCGTCAACAGCAGAATAATTCATCTGAACAACTTTCTCTCCCTTTCTTCCGTATGTTTTTTGGATAGCGTCTTTGATAGCTTTGACAGCCGTATCAAGTGGAATAATGTTGCTTATCTTGAAAAAGGCAGTCTGCATAATCACGTTGATACGCGCACCTAAGCCGAGCTCTGCGGCAAGCCCAAACGCATCAATAACGTACAAATTAAGTTTCTTGTCGATAATTTGTTTTTGGACCTCCTGCGGCAAAGTGTCCCAGACTTCATCTTTGCCATAGCTGCTGGTCAGCAGGAACGTCGCTCCTTCACGTGCGGCGGAAAGCATATCATATTTTTCCAGGAAAACTGGATTATGGCACGCAACAAAATCAGCTTTGCCAACAAGGTAAGGCCTTTGGATAAGCTGCTCGCCAAACCGCAGATGTGATGTGGTCATTGCACCGGCTTTTCTGGAATCGTACACAAAGTAGGCCTGGGCGAAATTATCTGTTAACTCGCCGATAATCTTTATAGAATTTTTATTCGCACCAACCGTACCATCCGAGCCGAGTCCATAAAACATCCCGGATAAGAGTCGTTCACTGGTAACCTCAAAAGACTCATCAACTTCCAGGCTGGTATTCGTCACATCGTCTATGATGCCCACTGTAAAACCATTCTTCGGCTTTACAGCATCGAGATTATCAAAAACGGCTTTGACCATAGCCGGCGTAAAATCTTTCGAGCCGAGGCCGTATCGTCCACCGACAATCATCGGATATTTTTCAAAAGCAGTTTCACCTTCGCCCATCGCCTCACCGACAGCCGTTCGTACATTCAGGTACAATGGCTCACCCAGCGAGCCTGGCTCTTTCGTCCGATCCAGCACTGCAATCTTCTTCGTAGTTTTTGGAAGCGCAGCGATGAAGTCCTCAGTGCTAAATGGCTGGAAAAGTCGTACCTTCACCACGCCTAGTTTTTCACCCTTCGTAGCTAAGTATTCGACCGTTTCATGGGCTGTATCAGCCCCTGAAGCCATTAAAACGATTATTTTCTCCGCGTCTTTTGCCCCTACATAATCAAACAAATGGTACTGCCGGCCCACTATCTTTGCAAATTTGTCCATCGTCTCCTGAACGATCTGCGGGACAGCCAGATAGTACTTATTTACTGTTTCTCTGCCCTGGAAGTAAACATCGGGGTTCTGAGCTGTGCCGGAAATCACCGGTCTATCCGGTGTCAGTCCCCGCGCTTTGTGCCGGGCAACGAACTCCTCATTGATCATCGCACGCATATCATCAAGTGTCAGCTCCTCGACCTTTTGAAGCTCATGGCTGGTTCTAAAGCCGTCAAAGAAATGTAAGAAAGGTACCTGCGAAGCCAATGTTGCCTGCTGGGCGATAAGCGCCATATCCATTACTTCCTGAATGTTGCACGACGCCAGCAGCGCAAAGCCTGTCTCGCGACAGGTCATCACATCGGAATGGTCACCAAAAATCGAAAGCGCCTGACAGGCTAACGACCGAGCTGATATGTGAAAAACTGTCGGTAAAAGCTCCCCGGCAATTTTGTACATGCTGGGAATCATTAATAAAAGCCCCTGTGAAGCCGTGAAAGTTGTTGTCAGCGCACCAGTAGCCAATGCGCCGTGCACAGCCGCAGCCGCTCCACCTTCCGACTGCATCTCTGTAACCGATGGAATCGTTCCCCAGATATTCGGCTCACCTTTAGCTGACCTGGCGTCAGCAATTTCGCCCATAGCTGAGCTTGGCGTGATCGGATATATGGCAATAACTTCGTTCGTAGCGTGTGCCACGTATGCCGCGGCAGTATTACCGTCAATTGTAACCATCCGTCTTGAGCCGGATTTATTGATTTTACGAGTCATAGCGTCTCCATCTTAAATAAAAACAAACATAACAAATTTATCTCACAGCTCTTACATCCAAAAAATCCATAATGGATATCATAAACAACTCCGTAATAATTGTGCGCTTAGCTAAATAAGTCTTACCATATCAGCTTGTACGTAAGATTTAGCGCACTGAAAAAAAACTTTATACAATTTTTTATTGAATAAAGCAACGTAAAAATTCGCCGGAATCAACCAATGAATGCGTATCGACCTTGTAGATAGATTTTTAGTGCCTTTAATACCAATTTTCAGTAGGCAAATATCCATCCCAAGCTCGGACCGGGCTTCTCTGAGTTCTTTCTCCAACACAACCAGATGCCTTCGCAGCAGATTTAAGAGTACCAACAAAAAAAGAAAGGACTTTGGATGTGGGATATTTTGATGACAGTAAAATTAACGAATTGACTTATAAGTAGTTATACGTAGTATAAATTATTTACATCATTTTAAGAATACTCGAACTGGTTAATATATGCACTTAAAATCACGTTTAGCACTGTTTGATCTGACCATTTATCCTACAAAAACATTGGCAAAAAGCAAGCTGCCTGCCCGCCTTAATGGGCTCACACAACAAAATGTGCAGAAACTCACAATTTTGAGCCGAATATTTGGATAGAAACAGGCTATTTATGATTAATCCTGTCCTGACTCTCTACAATAGGAGCAAATTATGAAATCATTAAGATGCCCTATGGCAAATACATTCCTCATCACAAGCATTTCGGCTTTGACTTTTTTATGTATGACAAATTCAAGTTTCGCCAATTCACCCCACTCTGAATCAGTGCAGGGTGAAGAAAGGGTCTTAATCGGCTTTAAAGATGGAACCGGATGGCAAGCTGCTGAAAGAAACAGAAAATGGGTACGAGAATCCGGCGGTATGGTTCGTTACTCCTACCGATTTGTGCCTGCAGTGGCAGCAAAACTAACAAAAACGCGGATTTCCAAGCTGAGAGCCGACCCCAGAGTTGCCTATATTGAAGTAGATGTGAAGGTGCATGCCCTTGATGCAGAACTGAACAAATCATGGGGTGTCAAACACATAGATGCAGGCAAAGTCCATCCATACAATAAAGGCAGTGGAGTAAAAGTAGCAATTATAGACACAGGTATCGATTACGACCATCCTGATTTATCAGCCAATTATCATGTTGGACATGATTTTGCCAACGATGACAATAACCCGATGGACGATAATGGGCACGGAACACACTGCGCCGGAATCATTGCAGCCTTAGATAACAACACAGGCGTTATCGGCGTTGCCCCACAAGCTTGCCTCTATTCCGTAAAAGTATTAGACAGCGGTGGAAGTGGATATATAAGCGATGTGATTGCTGGAATCCAGTGGGCGGTTGATAATGGAATGGACATTATATCTATGAGTTTTGGTAGCAATTCCAATTCTCGATCCCTGCAGAATGCCTGTGACAATGCCTACGGTAACGGTCTTATCCTTGTTGCCGCTGCGGGCAATGATTACAAAGCTTGGGGCAGTTGGTGGGAGGCCAATACGGTTGACTATCCTGCCAGATACAATTCAGTTATCGCTGTTGGCGCAACAGACAAAAATAATAACAAAGCAAGCTGGTCAAGCACAGGCTCAGCTTTAGAGCTTGCGGCGCCGGGTGTTAGTATCTACTCGACTTATTGGAATGATAGCTATACGACAAAGAGCGGTACTTCGATGGCATGTCCGCATGTGGCCGGAGTTGCTGCCTTGATCTTAGCCGGAGAGCCGGGTTTATCAAACGCTCAAGTTCGCACCAGACTTCGGCAGACCGCTAATGATTTAGGCTCTGTCGGTAGGGATAAATGGTATGGATATGGCTTAGTTGACGCCGACGAGGCCGCACCTGGCCCAGCTAACAATCCACCAGCAGCATCAGATGACACGTATAGTGTAAATGAAGATACTACGCTGGATGCGGCCGTCCCCGGTGTGCTTGGAAACGACACTGATTTAGAGAACAATCCACTCACAGCAGCACTAATCAGCGATGTCACTAATGGCAAATTGACCCTTAACTCCGATGGTTCCTTTAGCTACACTCCTTACAAAAATTACAGTGGCAACGATGCATTTACCTATATGGCCAATGACGGCATCGCGAATAGCAACGCTGCTACAGTTTACATCACAGTCAACAATAAAAACGATCCTCCCATAGCGAATTCTCAGTCTGTAGAAACGACCAAGAATACCGATATAGCTATCACTCTTGGCGGCAGCGATGTGGATGGTGACCCGCTGACTTACTCCATCGTTGATGGTCCCTTATATGGTACTCTATCCGGAACAGCACCAAATATTACATATACTCCGGAAAAGGACTACATCGGCTCAGATAGTTTCACTTTCATTGTCAACGATGGCACAGTGGATAGCGATTCAGCCACAGTTTCCATAACCGTAACCAAGATAAACCAACAGCCGGTAGCGGAAGGTCAGTCTGTCACCACGAATGAAGATATCTACGCTGATATTACTCTGACAGGAAGTGACCCAGACAGCGACCCAATAACATTCACCATATTCTCCCCACCAACGAATGGAACACTGGAGCTTGATTCGAACTTCAGCAGCAATGGAGAGCTAACCTATACGCCAGAGCTGAACTTCAATGGTTCGGATGATTTCACCTTTAAGGTGAACGATAGCAAGATAGACAGCGCCCCGGCAAAAATCTCCATTACAGTGAATTCGATAAACGATGAGCCAGAGATAACCTCAAATCCGGTGACAACAGCAACAGAAAAACAGTTATATACTTATGATGTTGACGCTGTAGATCCTGAAGGTGACACTCTAATTTATTCTCTAATTGTAGCCCCCTCCAACATGATGATAAATAATGCAACGGGCTTAATAGAATGGAAACCTGATAACGAGCAGATCGGATCCAATTACGTTAAAGTTGAAGTAAAAGATGACAAGGGAGATTGGGATATTCAGGAATTTTATATCGATGTTAATCCAGCAACTCCGCCATCGGAGGAATTTAATTTTACCGGCAGTATCAGCAGTAGACAGGAAAACAGACATACCGTTACCATCGCTCAGCCTGGAGCGGCGAGTATGTCGGTAAAACTTAGATGGAACAACTGGTCTGATTTGGTTTTAAGAATTTATAATCCCTCAGGCAAACTCGTTAAAGAAATAGACCGGAACAACTGGAGAAATAATGTAGAACAGACAACTATTCACAACCTGTCTGCCGGCAAGTGGAAAGTAGCTGCCTATTCCAAGTGGGGCTGGTCAACAACATATACATTAGAAGCGGTAGTAAACTATTAGCCGACAAGAAGAATAAGCATTACAATAAAGTTATGTACAAGCAAAGCAGGATATTGCTTTGCTTTATAAAAGCGAGACAATTTTTTATTTACTGATAACATTACTGTTCAAGGCCGAAAAATTCGAGCCATTGTTTTGTTTCGCTCTCGGTCAGCCCCAGGCGTTTTTCTATCGGCTCCTTGATGGTCTTTTTCCGCCTCAACCGCTTCTGGACATTAATCCAGAAAACCTCGGATTTCATCGCTGTTGCTTTCCTTGTCTGAGCTGCCTTTCGTAACCTTCGATCACTGCTGACGATGGTCAATCTTTTTGGTGCCGTGCTCGCTTTAATTTTTTGCTCGATTACTGTGTCTGCATCGCTGCCAAGCCCGGCAAAAAAGACTTCCAAACTGTCTATATTGTCGAATCCGCTTTTATCGCGCGGTCCCGTACCATCAAAAACAATCTCGCCCTTGTTGTCAATCTGCTTAAGGTACCTACCCATAACTCGGCACATTTGCACGTCGCTGATTTCCTCAGAGTCTCCGCTTACTTTACGTATTGAGTGCAACAAATTATAGCCGTCAATAATAATCGGCATCTATCAGTCACCAGCTTCAAACCTTATTTCACCGCCGACGATTGTCTTTTCGACCTTGCCTTTGACCTTCCAGCCGTGATAGGGACAGTTTCTGCTCTTGGAGCGAAACGTATTTACATCAATTTCATACTCGGCATCAGGGTCGATAATAGTCACGTCGGCCTGCTTGCCCTCGCTGAGAGTACCCTTATCAACACCGATTATCTTGGCCGGCTTTTCGGTCATTAGAGCAATCAAGCCGGGCCAATCAAGAATACCCGGCTCAATAAGTGCTTTGACAAAAAGAGCAAGGGCACACTCCAGAGACGCTATGCCGAAAGGAGCAGCCAAGAACTCCAACTCCTTTTCGCTTTGCAGATGGGGAGCATGGTCGCTAACCAAGGCATCAATGAGTCCTTCAGCAACCGCCTGCTTTAGAGCCTCAACATCTTTTGTCCCCCGCAAAGGTGGATTTACTTTGTAATTGGTGTCATATTCACCGCAATATTCCTCGGTCAAAAGTAAATGATGTGGTGTCACTTCACAGGTAATCGGCAAGGAATCTTTTTTGGCAGCCCTTATCAGCTCGACCGACCCAGCCGTAGATATATGTTGAGCATGGTAGCGAGCTTTGCTTCTCTTGACTAATTGAATATCCCGCCAGAGCATCGCTTCCTCCGCCAACCCATCCATCCCCGGCAGGCCGAGTATCGTAGAGTAATAACCAGCGTTCATCACACCATCGCCGGCAAAACCATCGTCTTGACAATGCTGGGCTATTACTACATCAAACATAGCGGCATATTTGAGCGCCCGTAGCATAACGGCAGAATCCTGCACCCCCCCGCCGTCATCGGTAAAGCCTACGGCACCGGCTTCAGCCATAAATCCCATCTCCGCCAGCTCAATACCCTCTCTGTGTTTTGTGATAGCCCCCATCACATAAACATGAGTCTTTCTTGTTTGCCTTCCCTTTCGGTGAACATATTCGACATCCGTCTCATTTTCGATAGCAGGATTGGTATTCGGCATACAGACTACCGAAGTAAAACCTGCCGCCACCGCTGCTGTTGAGCCGCTTGCTATGGTTTCTTCCTCCTCGTCGCCCGGCTCGCGAAAGTGAACGTGGATGTCAATTAAACCCGGAGTTACCAATTTCCCTGTAGCATCAATAACTGTCTGAATCTGCCGAGGTGGGTCAATTTCACCTACCTCTGCGATTTTGCCATCGACAATAAGCACATCGCATTTCTTATCAATGTCGTTTGCCGTGTCGTTTTTTATGAGAATCTCACCAGCCATTTCATACCTCTATTCTCACAGTTTGTTAAAGGGGAACTAATTACCATTAACCAATAATCAGTTACCAGTTCTTATCAGAAATGACAGTGGATTGAAAGAAGTTTTTATTTTTTCAGCCAAAGAGCCGCGACTGTGAGGGAGCGGTAAGTATGTTGTTAAAGGCAGGTTATCCAGGCTTATTTTCCTTGCCTTTGTACCAATCAGCCTGGCGATTATTGTGGTCTATGAAGACCTGAAGGTCATTAACGTTGATCCTGCCGTCGGTATTAACATCACCGAGCAGGTAATTTTCCGGCGACTTAACGCCGGCTACCCAATTGTCGAGCAAAATAGCCAAATCCAATTCATTGACGATGCCGTCGGCGTTAAGGTCGTGCCAGAAAATGCTGTCATTACCGTGGCCTTCGCCAACATTCCAGGCCAAGCCGTACCTTTGCATTAAATCCGTTTGCTGCGGATCGCCATCGTCGCTGAAGGATTCATCCTTCGCAGTACCTGCTACGGAGAAGGAAATAACAATCTCATAGTTAGTGTACTTAGCATCCGCCCGGCAGTAAATATGCTCAACATTATCAATGCTGCTGTCGCTGTAATCAAGCAGATAATCGTTGTCGGAGTGAGCAGGGTCAACGGCCCACAGCTCGAGCCGGAGGTCGGCGTCTTGTTCAGGCATCGGCTCAAAAGGATAAACACCTCTGTAGTGCCTGTTCCATGCAACTGTAGCAGCAATAAGTTTGTCCGCAGGCTTGGTGATCGTGAATCTGTAAACCTTTGCTGAATTTCCGTTTTTATCCAGCAGGTTTAGGTCCCAGCCCGTCATCGAGACATTACCCGGCTCGTCTCGGCCGGCAATCAACTGGTTATAAGCACCAAGTGCGTTCAACATACCAGCACCCTGGATGTAATCAAGAGGAACAACATGGTCGTCGTCGTCCTGGAGTCGACCCTTGTGCCAGTATGGCAGCTTGGTTGCCGAATTCAGTAAAATAGCTTTCATTACACAGTTTCCACTCTGCGGTGACACAGCCAAGCTCAGGCTTGGCTCCTGCTTGGCTTTTTGAATCAGCAATCCAACGGTCCCCGCAGCTACCGGCGTCGAATAACTTGACCAGTTGCCGGTCATTTCGTAACTCTCGGTGTCGTTCGCGCTGGCGGCTAAGCAATTGCCGGGAGCAACGATATCCGGCTTACACCGCCCATCTGCGGTTGGACCTAAGCTCGAATGCTCCGGATAAGCTAAAGAGAAATGTGCCAGGTCGGTTTCGACGTTTCCGGTGTGCACGGAGTCAACTACACCAACCCCGATGACGTTCGCCGCCGCACCGGGATACAGAGGTGGGTCACAGGCGTTGGAGCCGTTGCCTATGCCCGCCACAATGATAAGGCCACTATGCTCGGCTAATGATTCAATACCTCTTGTCCACCAGTCTTCAAACTGCCAGCCGAAGTCGGCGACCAAAATATCATCACCAGAAGACAATTGATAAAATACATTATCGATTAAAAAGTGCCAGAATTCATAGACATTCGCCTGGGCCTGCGGCACTACACCTTGGTAATAGAATTGGCCAAGTTGTAAATCAGACGTACTCGTGCTACGTAGCTTACTACGCAGAGTAGCATCAGGGTCCTCACCGAACAATATGGAACAAACAGCCGTCGAATGGGGCGAAATGCCGGGCGTTGGATTACCCTGGTCGTGGAAATTAAACCGCGCAGCCTCAAAGCATTTATGCCCGATATTGGGTTGATAGTCATTTTGCGGCATGCCGTCGATGTAATTAATACTTCGACAGATGACGGCGTACCTGACGCCAAAGCCTGTCAAATCAGGAGCTATCCCTCGTAAGGCATAAATACCAGCGTGACTCAGTCCTCGTGGCTGTAGCGTCCCGTCCTGTCCGGCTACGGCTCGGTGCTTCACCGAGACGAGAGCCGGGTCGAAGGATTTGTCTCCACTCCCTGCTTCCGCAGGTACAGACATTAACAGTACGGCTAAGACGAATATCAGCCTCGACATGAGCATTTTTCTTATACGCTGTAACATCCCAAAACTCCGAAGGTTCCGATAAAATCTCAAAGGCTAAAGTTACCCACCCCGTTGCTAACCTTCCTAGTCTGTAATCTCCTGCTCCAGATACTTGTCAATATGATACCAGAAAGTTATTTCTTTTTCAAGCAAATTATCTTTCATCCCTAAGGGATTACAGCATTTTTCAGCATTAAAAACGGCGGTGTCCAAAACCTGGTTCAGAAATCTTGCCTTATCGGGCACAGGCTGATATACTCAGTCCAACATTTGGTCACATTGAGCTATCCGTCAAGGCTACCGTCTTCGCTTCGCTACGCCGTGTCAGGGCACAGTCTTAACGAAGCACGATGCCTTGCCGAGACTGAAAGGTAAGATTTATGAAGGTAATTTTAAATTCCGAGCAGATAGAGCAGATTCTCGATGACTTGGCAAGCCGTATTATTTCTGAAATCCCGCGCAAGCTGGACATTGCTACAGTCGGCATTCGCAGCAGAGGTGAGATTCTCGCTCAAAGGCTGTCGGACATATTATCGAGAAAGCTGGGTAAAGCTGTGCCGTGCGGAACGCTGGATATAACACTTTATCGGGACGATTTGAACTCTCCGCAGAGTAACGCCCAGCCGCAAGTGCGAACTACTGAAATCGGCTTCGATATCGACGATAAAATAATCATTTTGGTAGATGATGTCCTTTATACCGGGCGCTCCGCGCGTGCAGCAATGGATGCCCTTATAGACTTAGGAAGACCCAAAGCAATAAAGTTAGCGGTCCTTATTGACAGGGCCGGCAGAGAGTTTCCCATACAGGCTGATTACGCCGGCTATAAAACCGATGTGGCCCCCGGCAAATTAGTACAGGTAAATCTCGTCGAATCTGATGGAAAAGATGAGGTGGTTATTGAATAGAGAAGTGCAAAATGAGAAGAGAAAGTAAAGTGCCTAAAATGAGCTAAAGTTATAATCTCAATTTTAGGCACTTTAGGCACTTCAAACTTTAGCTCACTTAATTTGTTTCGGATTTCTATATTCGAGTTTTGGATTTATGCGAAGGCAATGTTATGGCTTTGATAAGAAAATACAAACAGTTCCCCTGGCAGCACAAGCACCTGCTCGGACTGCGGGAGCTAAGTGCAGAAGAAATTATATATATTCTTGACACAGCCAAAGGCTTCGAGCAGATAAGCACTCGCTCGGTCAAAAAAGCCCCACCTCTACGTGGAAAGGTTGTAGTTAATTTGTTCTTTGAAGACAGCACACGAACACGCAACAGTTTTGCTTTGGCTGCTGGTCGATTGAGCGCCGATGTTATAGACTTTACCCAGAAAGCCAGCTCCGTCAGCAAAGGTGAAACTCTGTTGGATACAGCCAAGAATCTGGAAGCGATGGGCATAGACATTGTTGTAATTCGGCACAGCACCGCAGGGGCTGCAAAGTTTCTAAGCAGAAATATAAATGCTTGTGTCATTAATGCCGGCGATGGCTACTGTGAGCACCCCACACAGGGCCTTCTGGATGTCTTTACTATTCGCAAAATTAAGGGCAGTCTCAAGGGACTGAAAATTGCTATCGTTGGTGATATTGCGCACTCTCGTGTTGCCCGCAGTGACATGTGGGCGATGACCAAGCTCGGTGCGGAAGTCATATTTGTCGGCCCACCGACACTTATGCCGTCTGAGGTTGGCCGGCTGCCTGTAAATGTGAGTTACAGCCTCGATAAAGTTATCGAAAAGGTCGATGTGATAAATATGCTTCGCATCCAGTTTGAGCGGCTCGGCGGCAATCCCTTCCCTTCGATTCGAGAATACTCGCATTATTTCGGCCTGACCGTGGAACGGATGAAAAGGGCTAAGCCAGACATTATGGTTATGCACCCTGGGCCTATCAATCGCGGCCTGGAGATGGAAAGCGAAGTAGCCGACGGCCAAAACAGCGTCATTCTCCAGCAGGTAACAAACGGCCTGGCCGTCCGTATGGCAGTATTATTCCTCGTCAACCAGGCTGCCGCACAAGCCTCATAAGCAGGAAAGTGACTAAAGTTTGGAGTGACTAAAGTGCTGCTGTAAGATATCCTGTGGACCAAAATTATGAATTGTAACTTTAGCTCACTTGGATTTTATTGGTTTATATGAAACTTATCTCACGAAAATCACGGCTAAAAGGGACTGTTACAATACCGGCTTCAAAGTCGCATACTATTCGTGCGGTGGCGATTGCATCGCTGGCCTCCGGCCAGAGTCTTATCCGCAAACCGCTCGAATCCGGCGACACAAAGGCAGCAGTCAACTGTTATAGCGCACTCGGCGCCCAAATCGACACTATCGACCCAAACTGCTGGAAAGTGACCGGCACCGGTGGAAAAATCAGTCCGCCAAAAGAAACAATCGATGTGCTTAACTCCGGCACTACACTGCGAATTGCGATGGGTTCGGCTGCACTGACTCGGACGGGCCAGACTACAACCTTCACCGGCGATGAGCAAATCCAGTCCCGCCCTGTCGAGGCATTGATGGATTCACTGCAAGATCTGGGAGCAAAATGTAAAAGCCTAAAAAACACAGGCTATGCACCTGTCGAGATAACAGGAAAACTAAAAGGCGGAAAAACCTCTATAGCTGCGACTACCAGCCAGTATCTATCCAGCCTGCTTCTGTGCACACCTCTGGCAGCCGGTGATACTGAAATAAACGTTACCATGCTAAATGAGCCGGACTATGTGCAAATGACACTCGATTGGCTCGACAAACAGCAAATACAATACGAAAATGAGCAGATGTACAGATTCAAAGTCAAGGGCAATCAAAGCTACAAAGCGTTCGACGCAACCATCCCTGCTGATTTTTCAAGCGCTACGTTTTTTCTTTGCGCAGCCGCTCTCGTAGCTGATGAGGTCACGCTGCTCGGCCTGGATTTCTCAGACAGCCAGCCTGATAAGGCTGTTGTAGATTATCTAAAAGCCATGGGTGCCGACATCAGTATTAAGCCAAAATCCATAACAATAAAAGCTGCTCCGCTCAAAGGTGTCGAATTGGATTTGAACAGGACCCCGGACGCCCTGCCGGCAATGGCTGTTACCGCCGCCTTTGCCGAGGGTGAAACCCGGCTGGTTAATGTCCCTCAAGCCCGAAGTAAAGAGACCGACCGAATCAAATGTATGGCCGAGGAGCTGAAAAAATTGGAGGTGGACGTTGAAGAGCTGCCGGACGGTCTTATAATACGTCCCGGAAGGCCTAAGCCGGCAAAACTTGACGGCAGAAATGACCACCGAATCGTAATGGCCCTGTCACTGGCAGGTTTAATGCTCGA
>Ga0315543_1002999_pt1 | contig 15623 bp, 11 predicted proteins | sample SalMarSW160210MG_2_FD_203098 | JGI IMG/M metagenome (GOLD analysis project Ga0315543, IMG submission 203098) | Salt marsh sediment microbial communities from the Plum Island Ecosystem LTER, Massachusetts, United States - Salt Marsh Sediment SW1601-210 ...
CCAGATTGAAGGAGGTGGTAATTATCAAATAAGCCTCAGGTATAAACCCACTGGTATCGGGGATATCATTAGCCCGGTGTATCTTAATTTCAGGTTGGACTTAACCATTGATGAAGAACATATGGTTGCCTGCCGGCTTATGCTTCAGGGATCTTCCCCATTAGTATCCACAACCGGAAAAAATGCTTATGGCACTGGAATAGATGTTTGTCCGAATCCGTTTCATGACCGGGTTACGGTTGCAAATACGCAGGATATTGAGGTAATAATCATCTGGTCAATCACGGGGGAGAGAATGTTTCAGATGGGAAATACAGGCCAGGAGCAGATTGTTCTGGATCAGAATCTGTTGAATCCGGGGTTTTATATTTTTGAGTTCCGCTACAGGGATGGTATACAGGAATATGTTAAGATGGTGAAAGGAGGATGAGGCGGACATTATCCGGTGTTGGGTAATGAAAAGTCATTGGGTAGTTTACCAAAAATTTGCAACCCGAGTTGAAATCGGGTCGCGAAGACTGGCCAGACGGCTAAAAACTTATGAGTATTTGCAAAAACCCCAGGGGTTTCTGAACCCCCTGGGGTTTAAAGAATTACTAAGATTCGTAGAGGTGAAGACGCGTAAAAAATATCTACCAATGTCCCGCTCCTCTGGAGCGGAAATATTTTAGATTCAATTTCACTTACTAACCCAATAACTATAAATAACGCTCCCGGAGGGAGCAAATAACTTGTACTTGGCTTGCCTTCATTTCACAGGGCCCGGGTGGTGTAACGGTAATCGGTTACGTTTTTTATTGAGAATATGTATCATCGTCTGGTATTTTCCGTTCCATGGAACGATTTCCTGCTGAACAGCGGAGTAGTTGGACCGGAGATTGTTGGTTGTGATTCTTTCTAAAAGCATCTCACACCTACGGTGCTTGTAAAGCGCAAGGTCAATGATGCCAAAGACATGCCACCCCTCTGGATGCAAACTCACCGGGTGACTCACAGTCACCCGGTGAGTAATTCTCGTACTACGACTGAGCAATGGTTTGTGGAGTAGCAGTTCGTGGTACGAGTTCTTGAATATACCCAGGGCGTCACCACAATGTGGTTTGCCCTGGGCTGATAAATCAGGATTCGTGTAATTCATTGTAATTCAGCTCTTCGACGCCTGGCGGATCGCCGTAATTCGATAGTAATCCAACTCCGATAGAGTTGTATGAATTGTGCTGATTTTGACTACAATAATCGAACACCGATGGTGTTCTTTATATTTTTATCGGTCAGACGGACTGAAGCCGTCAGACCGTATTCCACGGTACCGTCTGACCCATTACGGGTCTGACGGATAGGGTATTCGTTTTTTTCTATTGGCCTTGGATTATTGTAGGTGAATCGATCTTGGAAGAAAATAAAAACTCCATCGGAGTTTGATAAAAACTCTAAGATTAATGTCCGGTGCGAATCGATCCATGGAAGGATTTCATTTGAATTTAGGGCGATTTACGGATGGATAGAAATGCAGGACCGGGGTTGGGGTTGCATAAACCCTTTGCATTTGCGGGTGTTTTCAACGTAGAGACGTAAGATCTTACGTCTCTACATCGATAATAGACGAGGCTTTTCGGGTTATTAAAATTCGCAATTACTCGCCATGCTTTCAGCATGCCTCATGAGACCGCTACGCTCAGTTCGCAATTTATTTCATCCATCATCCTTATTAACTCACTTCTCACTTCTCATTCACTTCTCAACCTGCCCCAGAACTACCTCAACTGCCTTCATGAGCTGTGGGTCTTCTCCTTTAACTTTGTCAGGGAACCGGTTTTTAACGTAGATATCGGGGCTTACCCCACTGAATTCCAGGTCTGTACCATCGAGTGTGTAACATCCCCAGGCAGGCAGCCTGCAGAAGGATCCATCCACCAGCCTGGCACCGGAAGTAAATATGATCCACCGGTAGGTCTCGGTTCCGACCACCGTTCCCAAGCCCAGTTCCTTGAAACCGGCCGTGGTCATTTCCGCATCACTAAGGCTCGATTCATTGATCATCAGGACAATCGGCTTGCCGGAAGGGGCAAAATGGGGTTGTGGTGAAAGCATCCCTTCCCTGAATTTCCAGTTGAGATAGGGTTTTTGGGATAGGAACCTGAGCACATCGTCGTGAATGTTTCCTCCGGTGTTATACCTCAGATCGACGATCATTCCCTCTTTTCCCACTTCTTCGGAGGTCATCTCTATAAGAAACCGGTTGAGGCTGCCTCCGCCCATGTTTTTCAGGTAAACATATCCGATCCTGTTACCGGTCAGCTTATCCACCCTTTCCTGGTTGGCTGCAATCCATTCGTCATAGAGTAAACCGTTTATTCGCCCGATCGGATGGATCTTTGTTTCAATCCTTTTCCCATTCCTGAGAAGGGCAAGGGTGATCTCCTCCGGCATTTTCGGGTATAAAAAATAACGTTCCCTGTTTACCTTTTCATCCACAGAAACGTCATCAACACCAACAATCAGGTCGCCAGGTAAGATATCGGTATAGATATTATCTGCCGGTGAATGCCGGATTATGCGTTTGACCTTATACGGATTATCTTTTTCGAAAAGAATGCCGGTGGATGCCGTTACCATGCTGACCTCCACCTCTTCTTCTTCACCGCTAGAATAGAAACCAATGTGTGATGAATTGAGCTCACCGAACATATCGTTCATAATGATCCTCAGATCATTCCTGCTTCGCACATAGGGTAGAAACGTTTCATATTTTGATCGCATGGTTTTCCAATCCGTACCATGCATCTTTTCATCATAATAATTTTCGGCAAGGACGGTCCATCCTTCGTAAAACATCTGGTTAAATTCGTCACTCAGGTTTTTGGTAAAATCATAGTTGATCTTTATCTCATCAGCCTTATTTGATTTGAGGTTTAGTTTATAGATCTTTCCGCGTGACAATGCATAATAATCTTTGTCTGCGTTTTTAACAGTACCACTGGTTATGCCCTTGAAGGCTTCGGTTTTCGGGGATTCAAAAGGATTGAGGGATAACTTATAAAAACCCTGTTTTCCTTCATGGGTTGAATTAAACAAGACATACGTAACGGTGTCCTTACTGATGACATAGGGTTCGGATTGGCGTGGCCCCACATTGAGCGGGGTTTCCCATCGCAACAGCAGGTCATCGAAATCGATACCAGCAGGGAGATGTTGTTCGGATTCCTGAGAATCCGCCATCACTTTTTCTACCTCATCACTACGGAAGGGTTTTGAATATTTATGCAAAGGGATCCGGTATAACCGGTTGTTGCTGCCACCCCTGGGATAGCTTGCCTCTGTCCGGTCTGCCGTGAAATAGATGTATTTCCCATCGGGTGACCAGAAGGGATCGGATTCGGTAAGGTATGTACTGGTAAGGTTTGTTTTCTTGTTTTTCTCCAGATCATAGATCAGGATATCCTGCTCAAAGTGCCGGTATGCGGTAAAAAAGACATGTTTATCATCTGGGGAGAATCCGGGGAGTGAACTCCTGAACCAGAATTCATCATTGAGCAACAACTTCTCTTCAAAAGTTTTCAGGTCAATCATCCTCAGTTCATCCGTGCCGGAATAATAAACCGCTTTTCCCCGGTCAGCATTCATAACCAGCATTCTGGCACTTTTTTCGGACCTGTTCAAAGCAGTTAGTTCAGGCTGTCCATCCAATGACAACCGGTAGATATTGGGCCAGCCATGATTGGTCATGATAAGGATCAAATTTCTGCTATCCTGCAACCAGAGGGTCTCTATGACCCTTTCCTTGTCTAACGTTTTGATCCCGGTGATAAACTGTCCTTTGATGTCGGAAATGAACAGCCTGCCGCGGGAAATAAATGCAATCTTTTTGTTATCCGGGGAGATGTCAAAAAGGGTTATCTCACCATCCGTATTGAAGCTTTTATCAAAGGCAAGGGGTTTGTTGGCAAAGATATTCACCGGGATTTTTTTTGTCTCCTTCGAGGCTGGAAACCAGGCATGGATCTCGTAGTCGAGCGTAAAGACCACCACGCTGCCATTGGCACTAACCTGGGGTCTTCCTATCGAGGAGGTAAAGGATGTAAGTCTTGTCTTTACACCATCTTTCATGGTAAACAGGTTATATTCGATAGTTCCTTCATCCGATGCAAAATAGATATTCCCGTCTCCGTCAATGGTGGGCCACAGGTCTTTTCCTTCATAATCCGTTAACTGTTTGAATTGATCCTTGAGTGGATTGTATTGTTTGATGTCCGGGTTGTTTTCGCCTTTGTACCGTTTTCTGTTATTACTTCTGAAGCTTTCACCGGATTCGGAAAAAATATAGCCTTCACCGGCGGGATCTTCAACAATGAAGTGGGCATTTTCCCAGTAATGATCAGAGAACAACCGTTGTGGTGTGCCTCCATGCATGCTCACCCTGTATGTCGAGAAGTTGTTAAAACGGCCCGATGTAAAATAGATCTGTTCGGAATCCCACGACCAGGAATCGGTATGATCAAATGATGAATGAAAGGTTAGCTGTTTGATCTCTCCGCCACTGGAAGGGACAACATATATATTTTCATTGCCATCCTGCGTCCCTGTAAAAGCAATCCATTTACTATCCGGACTAAACCGGGGCAGGGATTCACTACCTTCCATAGCCGTTATACGGTAGGCTGTTCCTCCAGTCATATCCATTTTCCAGATATCCCCCTCGTAGGCGAAAATCAGGGTATTGCCATCCGGAGAGGGGGATGGATCGGACATGAATCTAACGCTGTTTGACTCTTGTGAGAAGGATATTGCAGCGAAACAAAAGAACAGGCAAGTAAGTGTTGATTTCATGATTGTGTTTATTAGAAAAAATATACATTCGAAAGTAGGAAAAATAGTCAGAGTAAGCAACAGGCAGGTAAGGAATTACAAAAGAATGATGGTCATTATTTTTGATTAATTCGGGTGAAAGATTATTTTTGCCATACTTTTTCTCGTCAACAAAGCCGCCTACATGAGTGAATATAATATCAACCACCTGCGGGAACTGGAATCAGAATCGATGTATGTGATTCGTGAAGTCGTTGCCCAGTTTGAAAAACCGACCATGCTGTTTTCAGGTGGTAAGGATTCGATTGTGATGTGGCACCTGGCACGCAAATCCTTTTGGCCTGCAAAGATCCCTTTTCCTCTGCTCCATATTGATACGGGTCATAATTTCCAGGAGACCCTGGAATACCGCGATAAGCTGATGAAAGATAGCGGTACAAAGCTGTTGGTTGCCTATGTGCAGGATTCGATTGACAAGGGACGGGTTGTTGAGGAGGAAGGCGTGAATGCAAGCAGGAACGTTCTGCAAACCGTAACATTGCTGGATGCCCTGGAGGAGATGAAGATCGATGCAGCGATGGGAGGGGGCAGAAGGGATGAAGAGAAAGCACGTGCCAAGGAGCGCTTTTTTTCCCATCGCGATGAATTCGGACAATGGGACCCGAAAAACCAGCGGCCGGAACTGTGGAATATTTTTAACGGGAAAAAGCACATGGGCGAACATTTCCGGGTGTTCCCCATCAGTAACTGGACTGAGATGGATGTGTGGCAATACATCTACATGGAGGATATTCCCATGCCCAGCATCTATTTTACACACAGACGAAAGGTGTTTAACCGGGATGGAGTATGGCTTGCCTGGGCTCCCTTTATGCAAATGAAAGAGACCGAAAAAGTGGAGGTGAGGGATGTGCGCTGCCGGACCATTGGAGACATTACCTGTACGGGACTGACCCTTTCAGAAGCGACAACACTCGAGGAGATCATCCAGGAAGTAGCTACCATACGGACCACGGAACGTGGAAGCCGGTGGGATGATAAACGATCCGAAGCAGCCATGGAGGACCGGAAGAAGGAGGGGTATTTTTAAGGGTGAGAGAAGGTGACGATTAGAGTGGTGAGTTCAGGATGCATGGAGCCTGGAGCAAGGGGCATGGTGTTGGAATTATGATTGATGATTGATGAGTGACAAAATTTTAACAAAGAGTCACGGAGAACACAGGAGGAGAAGATTTGATTCAATTTTTTTTGAACACCATCGGTGTTCGATTATTATAGAAAGTAGAAAGAATAAATAGTATGATAACACAACTCTATCGGAGTTGGATTACTATCGAGTTATAGCGACTGCAACCTGCCTTGGAGCAGGTAAGCGAGCTGAATTACAAGATCTGCCTGGCGGAGGAGCGAATGACAATTGTGTAGTGATTTAATAGAAGATTTAGCGTAAAAAGTAAACGATTTTACGGACAATTAGAAGAAAAACATGACCCTAACCAACGCAGGTTACCTGAACATGGAGTTACTGCGGTTTACCACAGCTGGGAGTGTGGATGATGGCAAAAGCACCCTGATAGGAAGGTTGTTGTACGACAGCAAAGCCATTTTTGAGGATCAGATGGAAGCCATTGAGTTAGCCAGTGAACGGACCGGGAATGATGAAGTTAACCTGGCACTGTTGACAGATGGGCTGCGTGCTGAACGGGAGCAGGGAATTACAATCGATGTAGCGTACCGTTATTTTGCCACACCCAAGCGGAAGTTTATCATAGCCGACACTCCCGGTCATATCCAGTATACCCGGAACATGGTCACGGGTGCATCCACAGCAAATGTAGCACTGATTCTTGTCGATGCACGGAATGGTGTGATTGAACAAACGCTCAGGCATGCCTTCATTGCTTCACTTCTGCAAATACCCCATATCATTGTTTGTGTGAATAAGATGGATTTGCTGGATTTCAACGAGGAAGTGTTTGAAGATATTCAGAAACAGTTCAAGAAATTTTCGACAAAGCTGGATGTGAAAGATGTCCGCTTTGTTCCGATAAGTGCCAAATACGGTGATAACGTGGTTGACCGGTCGCAGAACATGAAGTGGTATAATGGGCCAACGCTGATGTACCTCCTTGAAAACATTCACATCAGCAGCGATCAAAACCTTACCCATCAACGATTCCCGGTACAATATGTCATTCGTCCACAATCGGACAAGCTCCAGGATTACAGGGGGTATGCCGGCAGGATTGCAAGCGGAGTATTCCGTCCCGGAGACAGGGTAAAAGTATTACCCAAAGGATTTACAACCACCATAAAATCGGTCGATTCATACAAGGAATCACTCGATATGGCATTTGCCCCGCAATCCATTACCCTTCGGTTAACGGATGACATCGACATTAGCCGGGGGGATATGATCGTAGGTGAACACAAAGCTCCCGAAGTGGGTAGGGAGCTGGACATGATGATATGCTGGCTGAATGAAAAACCGATGAACCTGCGTGGAAAATATACCATTCAGCATACAACGAACGATCTGAAGTGCATCATCACGGATGTGAAATACAAAATGGATATCAATACCCTGGATAAGAATTATGAAGACAAAGCGATCGGGCTGAATGAAATTGGCAGGATATCCATCAAGACTACCCACCCCATCTTTTACGATTCGTACCGGACAAACCGCATTACGGGCAGCCTTATCCTGATCGACGAGGCAACCAATGAAACCGTGGGTGCGGGGATGATCATATGAATGTCGAATGTCGGATTCTGTTTAGTGTATGGTGGGTTGCGATCCATGGAAGAATTTTCCACTGGAAAATTCAGTTTCTAGTTCCAAGTTTTCAGTTCTGGGTTAAAAGAAAACCCAGGGTGGCGTCCGCTTAGGCATCCTTACCCTGGACTAAAAATATGCCGCTCCTAATGGAACTAAAAAACTGAGCACCGAGTACCTTCATTCCTGACTGCCGTCAGGCAGGCATCAATCATCATCACTCATCACTCATCACTCATAATTCGTTACCCCTTTCTCCTTCAGGATCTCACCAACGATCTCTGCATGATCGAAAGCCAGTTCAGGCAATTTTTTTACATTGAACCACCGGGCATCCCGGGCATCCGATGCAGCCTTCACCTGTTTTGAGGTTACATCAAGGAATCCGCAGAAAATAAAGGAGATGGTACGTCCCCTGGGATCCCGGTCAATTGCATCAAACGTTTTAAATGGTGTTAACCGGATTCCTGTCAGTCCGGTCTCTTCCTCCAGCTCCCTGGAGGCTGCTTCATGCAGCCTCTCGTCCATCTCGATAAATCCACCCGGAAGCGCCCACATCCCTTCAAACGGATAACGATCCCGCTGGATCAGGAGCAATTCGAGGTTGTTCTTTACTTTTCGAAAGACAGCACAATCGGTGGTTAATGCAGGACGGGGGTATTTGTAGGTGTAGGGCATGGAGTAAACGATTTCGGATATTGAATTTCGGATTTCGGATTGAAAATAAATTGATGTCTTTAAATTAAAACAGGTATAATCATTGATTCATTTTAGCAGTCTTACCAGTTGCAGTAAAAATTGCTGTTAATTCCATGGATTCATTCAACAATTCTTCTTTATCCATAATTTTATTAGAATTTTTAAGTTAATACAAAGGATTTCAGGTGGATGTCATAAAAAAATCCGCAATCCGCCGTTCGCAATCCGAAATAATTAAAGACTTTTTCATTCTAATTATTCCCTATATCTCCTCTCTTTTTAAACCTGTTTCGCATATCCCTCCTGCGATGATGGTGTATTCTTCTTAAAATCAGGTAGATGATTCCCAGGATGGCAATTAGGGTAAATAAGATATAAAAATCACGCAGCAGGAGCATGGGTTTACCAGTTGGTTTGATCCATACAAGTTAACGAAATAATTAAGAACCTACACTTTGTGAGTACCCGTCAAGCCGAATTTGAGCGGCTAAATGGGATGTAATCCGCCAGTTGGCAGATCAGTATCAATGCCCGGTTATCGAATTTTAGATCCTGAACCAAGTTCAGGATGACGAAATGTTAACTCGTTGTCATGCTGAACTTGTTTCAGCATCTTATAATTTAAACGAAATCAAACAAATCATTCATTTCAGGATTCATTGAACGGATTAAGTTAATTTTCCAATCCTTGTGCCAATTTTTCAATTGTTGTTTTCTAACTTCCCAGGGTAGCCACCATGATTGCCTTGATGGTATGCATCCGGTTTTCTGCCTGGTCAAATACGATGGAGGCTTCGGATTCAAAGACCTCTTCGGTTACCTCCATGCCATCAAGACCGAATTTAGTAAACATCTCTTTGCCGATGGTTGTTTCTCGGTTATGGAATGCGGGCAGGCAATGCAGAAATTTCACTTTCGGATTACCGGATTGTTTCAGGACGTTTGCATTCACCTGGTAGGGTTTAAGCAGGTTGATTCTCTCCTTCCAAACCGAGTCGGGCTCACCCATTGAGACCCATACATCGGTATAGAGAAAATCGACACCTTTCACTGCCTCTTCAACCTGGTCAGTGACGGTGATCCTGGCGCCCGTTTCTTTAGCGATCTCAAGGCATTTATCCTGTAATTTTTTATCGGGTTGGCATGGACCGGGGGCAACGGCTCTGAAATCCATACCCATTTTTGCCGCTCCGACGAGTAATGAATTCCCCACGTTATTATGAGCATCACCCAGATAACAAAAGGCAATCCGGTTCAGTGGCTTTTCGGAATGTTCCAGCATGGTCATTAAATCAGCCAGGATCTGGGTCGGATGGAACTCGGTTGTCAGGCCATTCCATACCGGTACCCCGGAGAATTGTGCAAGATCGTTGATCCGCTCCTGGCCGAACCCCCTGTATTCAATACCATCATACATTCTGCCAAGAACTCTGGCAGTATCTTTCATCGATTCTTTGTCTCCTATTTGCGACCCGGTGGGTCCGATATAGGTGACCGATGCATCCTGGTCATGGGCCGCAACTTCAAAAGCACAGCGTGTGCGGGTCGAGGCTTTTTCAAAGATCAATGCAATGTTTTTTCCCCTGAGCGTTTGTTTTTCCTTGCCGGAATACTTGGCCTCTTTAAGTTTTCCTGCAAGGTTCAGCAGAAATTCAATCTCCTGTGGCTGGTAATCCAGCAAAGTCAGGAAATGCCTGTTCTGTAAATTTATTGCCATGATGATGATTATAGGTTATATATTATTTGTTTGTTACTCTGTTGGTTAATTGTCATACGCTTCGCTGTCATACCATTGTCATTCGTTGCACTGTCATACAGTTGTCATACGCTTCGCTGTCATACAATTGTCATTCGTTGCACTGTCAAACAATTGCTTATGCATATGTTTATTGGTAATAGTATTTTTTTCTTGATTTAAGAAATAATCTTCATCATTTTCTGACTATTGTTTGACCATTGTATGACTATCATATGACCATTGTTTACCAATCAATCCTCATACTCCATGGTGATTTTGGTGCCGTATTTTTTATCTTCCAGTTTTGTTGCTTCGGTGATCACGCTTTTTATTCCTCCCTGTTTTATAAAGGAGAGGCATGCCCTGATTTTGGGTGCCATGCTTCCTTCGCTGAACATCCCCATCTCCAGGTATTTGAGGGTATCGGCATAGTTTAGGAATTCTTTCACTTCCTCGTCCGGTTTTTTATAATTGATGTAGACATAGGGGACATCTGTCAGTATATAAAACTCATCTGCGTGTATTTTTACTGCCAGCAGGGCAGATGCAAGGTCTTTATCAATAACTGCCTCCACGGGTTGCACATCGTTTTTCTCATCGATATACACCGGGACTCCGCCTCCACCGGCAGCGATTACGATATTGCCTGAACGGGCCAATTGTTCCATAACATTATCATTCTGAATCCCGATGGGCATTGGAGAAGGAACAACTCTTCTCCATCCGCCTTCGGCTTTTACTTCCTGTTTGAATATCCATCCTTTGGCTTTATGAAGAGCATTAGCTTGCTCTTTGTAATAAATCTTGCCCACCCGCTTCTGGGGGTCCTGAAAAGCGGGGTCTTCTTTATTGACCATTACCTGTGTGACCATTGTTACCACATTCTTTTTAATTTTGTGCTTATTCAAGACATTCATGAACATCCTCTCGATCATGTATCCAATCCCGCCCTGTGAATCTGCAACGCATATATCAAGGGGCATCTGGGCAATAGTGTACATCTGTTCACCGGCATCATTTCGCATGAGAATATTTCCAACCTGTGGACCATTGCCATGTGTGATCACCAGATCATATCCCTCCCGGATCAGGAAAATGAGGTTTTCAAGGGTATCTGTTGTATTGGCTTCCTGCTCCTCAATGGTTCCCGCCTGGTTTCCCCTTAAGAGGGCATTACCTCCGAGAGCCACTACAGCTAATTTATTCATAGTCAATTTTTTATGAATTATTTTTTGACGAATTACAAATCTATGCATTTTTTTGTAAACAGTTTGTATGGATTGCTTATTTTGCACTTCGGTCCGGTGAATATTTCCAGCAATCATGACAAACGGTGCACTTATCAAAATAATCGCAACGTAAAAAACGTTTATCAAATTAATTTTCTAAATTTAGCTTTCTTGTATCTTTATTCCTGTTTGTGAACGGTAATCAAGTCCATATCATTGTCACCGTACTACTTTTAATCCTTGTTAGTTCCTGTGGAGACACAAACGACAGAGATTTTCGGGAAGGAGAGATCCATTACAGCATTACTTATCTGGAGAGCAACCTTGGCAAGATTCCGGCCGAATTGTTGCCAAATGAGATGACGATGAAATTCAGGAACGATGCAGTAATGACGGAAATTGATGGCATTTTTGGTTATTTTAACATCAGCAATGTCACCAACAGCAAAAATTCGGATAACATTACCTATTTGAAAGTGATGAACAAGAAGTTTTATTTTGAGGGGAAGCCAGGTGAGATTGCTCCGGGTTTCAGGCTGATGGCTAATATGGATATCGAGATTGTTGATGGAGGAAAAGAGATATGCGGTTTCAATTGTGAGCAGGCAATGATCCGGCTGCCTGAAATCGCAGATGATCCGATTCCGGTATTTTTCACGCGAGAAATTGGTGTAAGAGATCCCAATTCTGCCACACCGTACAAGGAGATTGATGGTGTCCTGCTGGAATTTTATCTTACGTTGAGTAATTTAAAAATGAAGCTCATAGCGGAAAACGTCTATTCAAAGCCAGTATCTGACAAGAAGTTTGATCGCCCGCCGGACTACCTGAGGATCTCAAAACCGATCATGGAAAGCATACTGGACTCTCTTATGGTGAACTGATGGCAAAGAGGAACAAATCGAAACAGAAATCGCAAAGAAAGAGCAGGTTGATCATGTTTTTCAGAGATGATCGCACAAAGCTTGTTCTTGGCCTTTCCATCATTGTTTTTGCCCTCTATCTTTCCCTGGCTTTTATATCCTATCTTTTCTCCTGGAAAATTGATCAAAGTTTCGAATGGTCAAGGATTTTTTCAGGTCCGGAGGTACAGGTCGAGAACTGGTCAGGAAAAACCGGAGCCTGGTTTGCTTATTTGTTCATGGACCGCTGGTTTGGCATTGCTTCTTTTTCCATCCCTTTTTTACTTCTGATCATAGGATTAAGGTTACTGAACCTGAAATTATTACCCCTCTGGAGAACCATCAAAATTACAGTGGTTGCCACGATTTTACTATCGGTAACTTTCGGATATCTTTTTAGCAATTCGGGTGGTTTTCTGGGCAGCGGACTGGGAGGAAATCATGGTTTTGTTGTGAGTAACTGGCTTAACGCATTTATCGGAAAGATTGGAACAGCATTTCTTTTACTGGTTGCAATCATCGCTTTCTTCCTTTTTTCCTTCAACGTTTATTTTCCATGGATACGTTTTCGAAAGAAGGAGAAGGATGTAACGGGTGAACAGGAACCGGTGGGTGGTAAGGGTATCGTATCGGTTTTGCCCGGGGATGATGAAGAGGAAGAGGGGGATGAGACCGATTATGATCCATTTGATGACAAGCCGGGTAAGGAAGAAACAGCTGCAGTGGATGACAACGCGGGTAATAAGGATGGTGTGAAGATGACCGTAGAAGAAAAGAGGGAAAATGATCTGTACGATGAAAGTGAGATAGAACGGAGGCCCCTGGAGCCTTATGATCCGACGCTCGATCTTTCTTCCTACACTCCGCCTCCTGTTTCGCTGCTTGATCAATATGATGGTGAAGATTCCACGGTCAGCAAGGAGGAATTAATCGGCAATAAGAACAGAATCGTTGAGACGCTTGCTAACTACAAGATCCAGATTGACCGGATCAAAGCAACCATTGGCCCGGCGGTTACCCTCTATGAAATAGTTCCTGCACCCGGTGTACGAATATCCAAGATCAAGAACCTGGAAGATGATATTGCCTTAAGCCTATCCGCTCTCGGAATCCGGATCATTGCTCCCATACCCGGGAGGGGAACAATTGGCATTGAGGTTCCGAACCAGAACCCGGAGATCGTTACGATGCGATCGATGATTACATCACGTAAGTTCCAGGAGTCGGACTTTGACCTGGGTGTTGCGATAGGGAAGACTATTTCAAATGAAACCTATGTTGTTGACTTGACCCAAATGCCACACCTTTTAATTGCCGGCGCTACCGGACAGGGGAAATCGGTCGGTTTAAATGCTATCATTGCATCCCTTCTCTACAAGAAGCATCCGTCGGAATTGAAATTTGTGCTGATTGATCCGAAAAAGGTGGAACTAACCCTCTATACACGGTTAGAAAGGCATTTTCTTGCGAAGATTCCGGGGATCGAAGAACCCATCATTACGGATACTCAGAGTGTAATCAATACATTGAACTCACTGACCATTGAAATGGATCAACGCTACGATCTGTTGAAAATGGGTCAGGTGCGTAACATCAAAGAATACAATACAAAATTCAAGGAGCGCAAGCTGAATCCTGATAAGGGGCACCGCTATTTGCCCTACATTGTGCTGATCGTTGATGAATTTGCAGATCTGATCATGACTGCCGGAAAAGAGATTGAAACGCCTCTGGCAAGGTTAGCTCAGATTGCCAGGGCTGTTGGTATTCATCTGGTTATAGCAACACAACGACCAACCACCAACATCATCACAGGGGTTATCAAAGCCAACTTTCCCGTTCGGATTGCATTCCGTGTGACTTCCATGATAGACTCAAGGACGATCCTTGACAGCCCGGGAGCCAATCAACTGGTTGGGCGTGGGGATATGCTCATACTCCCGGGAGGGAGTGACCTTATCAGGCTCCAGTGTGCATTTATTGGTAGCAATGAGATCGACCGGATTACTGATTTTATCGGTTCACAGAGAGGTTACCCAACGGCATTCATGCTTCCCGAATATTCAGACGATACGTCGGATGAACTGGATGAGATTGATCTGCAAAAGCGCGATCCTCTGTTCGATGAAGCGGCCAGAATGGTGGTTTTGCACCAGCAGGGTTCAACTTCACTGATCCAGCGAAAATTATCCATTGGTTACAACCGTGCAGGCAGGATAATTGATCAACTCGAAGCAGCAGGGATTGTCGGGCCATTTGAAGGGAGCAAAGCGCGGCAGGTTCTGCTGACAGATGAATACTCTTTGGAACAGTTTTTGCGAAAACTGGATGAAAGCTCTTCATTGGGAACGGAGTAAATATCAAAATTACATGATACGACTTTTTTATATCATCATTCTGACATTGCTTGCTTCCACCGCTATTGCCCAGGATGAGGAAACAGCAAAAAGAATCCTGGATGAGTTCTCTGATAAACTGAACACTTACAAGTCGGTGAAAGCAACATTTACCTTTACGGATATTAACCTGAGGGAAGATACCCAAGACAGTTATGAAGGCGACATAACCTTCAAAGGGGAGATGTTCCGTCTCAATATCCTTGAAACAGAAAACTGGTTCAACGGCAAAATATTGTGGAACTACCTACCGGATGTAAATGAAGTCAATGTTTCCGAGCCCGATCAGGAAGATGATGTGATTCTGAATAATCCCTTTCGTCTGTTCGAGTCCTATGAAACCAGGTTTAAGTGTGGTTTTCTTGGAGAAACGAGCGAAGGGAACCACGCCGTGTACGAAATTGACCTGATTCCCCTGGATCTTGGTGTTGAGTATTCAAGGATCAGGATCAGGATTTTGAAAAACAGCATGGAACTTCTCTCTGCACAGTACTTTAAGAAAGATGGCAATCATTATTTGATCGAGGTATCATCCCTTTCCACCAATCTTGACCTTCCCGATTCGTACTTTTCCTTTAACGTTAATGAACATCCCGGAGTAGAGGTGATTGATTTACGATAATATTGGCTGCTTATTAGTTGGATTCATGCATAAGACAGATTACGGAGAAGGAGTTCATGAAGGTGGAGGATTGATGTAATTTACTCGCCCTGATAAATCATTCCTCGTGTAATTCACTTTCCGCCGGCGGATAACGTAATTCGTTCGTTCGCCACCTGACTGCCGTGTATTTCTTCAATATTTAGGTAACAGATTTTTGATTCATATTTTATGATCTATTTAGCTATCCAATAGACGAATTTTTCATGCGTATTCTGGAGTATATAAAGAAGAGAATCCCGGAGGGATTAAAGTATGAATAGCCCGGTACAAGCCCCGACAATCTCGTCGGAGCGCAGTGCCGGGTATTGAGATGAGACTTAACCCGAAAAATTCTTTGAATTTTTCGCCATTTATGGCTGACGAAAAGTCAAATTCAAGTATGTTAACTGTTTCACTCAACAGTTATCTTC